>Ga0209510_1002771_pt1 | contig 17400 bp, 13 predicted proteins | sample BiotimSIPDNA_FD_185749 | JGI IMG/M metagenome (GOLD analysis project Ga0209510, IMG submission 185749) | Anaerobic biogas reactor microbial communites from Washington, USA - Biogas_R1 time_0 SIP DNA (SPAdes) (version 2) | ecosystem: Engineered > Bioreactor > Anaerobic > Unclassified | place... | reverse complement strand
CCTCCTCGGACAGCGCCAGTTGTCTTGCCGCCCGAAAAACTCTGGTTGGGCAGGTGTGCTGCTAGACGCGGGTTTCCTGCAAATTGTCCCAGCGGAGCGCCGGGGTGTGTACTGACCCATTACCCGATTAGCGCCAGATTTTGCACAATAACAAAAAACACTTGACTTTGCTGATTGCAACCATAAATTAACCTCTGTCGAACCTTTTGCACTCGTCTAGGTCATGCTCTATGATAGCGAAGGCCGCATCAACCGCCATCGCTGCAACCGCACCGTCGGGCTGGCCTTCGCGCCACCCGAGGTGACGACAATCATTCCAAACTATACCCACAATACACACCATCACACCATGGAGGCACCGCTATGAAGCATCGCGATTTCACCTTAATTGAGCTTCTTGTCGTCATTGCGATCATCGCTATCCTGGCCGCCATGCTGCTGCCTGCCCTGTCCCAGGCCCGCGAAAAGGCCCGCGGCATCAGCTGCATCAACAACATCAAGCAAGTCACCTTGAGCCAGGCCATGTACGTGAACGACTACAATGGTCTCCTGGGAACATGCCGCTACAGCAGCACTATCTGGTACGACTGCCTCAGGATCAACGGCTACCTCTCCAGCGAAACCGCGCCCCACGAAGTCGTCTGCCCTGGTCGTCCGCCCTTCAAATACGTTCACGGCTATCGGGTCTATGGCGGCGTCACCTACACCCAAAGTGTCCCCAGCACCACCATTATCCAGCAAACTTTCCCCAGCCCATACCACAGCGGCCGGTTGCTCGCCTGCCCTGCCATTGTCACCTATCAGGTCAATACACCTTCCACGATGCTCATGCTCGGCGACACCTATTGTCCAACCATAGAAGCCGCTGGCCAAGGAGAGCAATACATGTATTACGTCTTTACCAGGACATCCCTCGGAACCACCAACGACAATTCGTCCTGCTACTACGTTGCCGCTCATGGCAGCAGCGGCAATTTCGGCTACCTGGACGGCCACGCTGGCTCTATCAAGGGCTTCGGCGAATTCCGCTCAGCGGTTACGGCCATGTACTCCGCCCAAGGCCAATCCTGCGCCCAGGCGTCATGCTTTGACAAAGGAAAAGTTTTCCGCTATTGACACGCGACAAAACCGCCGAAAGGCAGCATCCATACAAAAACGCCGGCATGGTTGACACCCCAATGCCGGCTTTTTTGTATGGATGATCTTGCCACTACCGCTCGGCGACCGTCGGCCAAAGCAGGGAGGTTCCGCCGCCGCAAGTCGCAGCTCTTTGCTGACTTCAACGATGCACGTCAATGCCGGTGCACATGTATTTCCAACTGCCGTAGCCGTCGTAAAAAGTGTCCGAAGGCCGCTGGATCAATTCCTGATACCCCATGCCGCCGACATGGCCATCCATGAACACAAAATTGCATTTGCCCTGGCTGCCGACCGCGCCTGAAGGACCACCTGTCGTGGTGGGGCGCAGCTCCGGTGCTCCGTGCCGGTAGGCGAATCCCGAGGCATAACGCCCTTCCCAGGTCGATGTCGTCAACGAGTCGCCAGCGAAAATCGCCTCGCCCGGGTTTGTCAGACAATTCATGCGGTGAATGGTGCCATACACCGGCCTGGCGTCACCATAGCGGCCGCACAACTGCTGGTTCACCAAGTAATGCGTATAATAGAATTTGGTGTCTCTGTAGTGCCCAAACGGCATGCCCTCGGCAGGACAGGCAAACGTTCCCTGGGTGGTGTAGTTATTGATGTAAATCGGGCCATATCCAGATGTCTGGCCGCCATATCCTGACAGCAAGCCGAACCACTGCCCGGAATACCAGGGGGTATTTGGCGGGCATTGCCCGGGCACGATGTACTCCTCATAGTCACTGGCGTACAAAAACACCCCTAACCCCATCTGCTTGAGGTTGTTGATGCAGCTGATCGTCCGCGCCTTGTCTCGCGCCTTGCTCAGCGCCGGCAACAACATCGCCGCCAAAATCGCAATGATGGCGATGACCACCAGCAACTCAATCAAAGTGAAAACTTTTTGGCTTCGCATGATTGTCCTCCTCGTGTTGTCAGCAGAGGGCAGCATCACTTGCGGTCAACCTTATCGCGCTTCTCCGAAGCTTCTAGCGCCCTTGCCTGGGTGAACGGGAACTTGGGCATTCTTAGATGGAGGCTTATGGCCCTTTTTCGTTTTGCCGCAGTCAGCGGCGTCAATTCATCACCGATTGGCATCAAAGCCGGTGCACATATACTTCCAGACAGCATAGCCGGAGTAGTATGTCTCGGACGGCCGCTGGATCAATTCATAGTAGGTCATGGAACCGACATGGCCATCCATAAACACGAAGTTGCATTTGCCCTGCCCGCTCGGCGTCCCGACCGGAGTGCCGGTTGTGACCTCGCGGATTTCCGGCGAGCCATGGCGGTATGCATACCGCGACGCAACCGGCCCGGCCCAGGTGCTAGTAGTCAAAGAATCGCCGCAAAACAGCGCCGACGACGGCTCAGTCAACGCCGCCATCGTGCGAATCGTCCCGTACACCGGACGTGAGTCGTCATACTGGCCGGTGAGCTGTTGGTTCAACAAATAATGCGTATAGCAAAATTTCAATTGATTATAACTTCCAAACGGTGCTGGCTCAGAGGGACAGACAAAGGTGCCCTTGGTGGTAGTGTAATTGATGTACTGCGGGCCATAGCCACAAGTCTTACCGCCCCATCCGGACAACAGCCCAAACCAGTGCCCGGAATACCACGGGTCATTCGGCTTCTTGGCCTCGCCGGGGACAATGTACTCGTCATAATCGCCAGCGTACAGAAACACCGCTAGGCCAATCTGCTTAAGGTTGTTGACACAGCTGATCGACCGCGCTTTCTCCCGCGCCTTGCTCAATGCTGGCAACAACATCGCCGCCAAAATCGCAATGATCGCAATGACGACCAACAACTCAATCAAAGTAAATCTCTTCCTGTTCATCATGGAACGACCTCCTGCATTCTGCTTGCCCTGGCATAACCATTGCAAGTAATTTCTCTGAATTCAAACAGCCGGCTGGCTCTCTTGTTTTTCCCATCCCGGCGGCTTGCTTTTGCACTCTCCCTCTGGCAAGCTTCCTGCTACCAGGTGACTTGTTCAACAAAGATTCCATCGCTTAATATGTTCTGCTACAATGAGCTTGTCAACCGTATCTCAAAAAAAACGTTATGCCGTCTCATCTAAATCAAGCAGGCACTCAGGCCACAAAATGCCAGTACGCCTTCGCCTGGGATGGACTGTCGTCCACAACCTAATTTTGGGGGCAATGTGCGAAATTTTGTGATGAATACTTGCATGCCTTTATGTTGTCTTTAAGCCACAGCGGCATTTTTGTCTCGCCCTTTCAGGGTTCAAAATTATATGTCACCTCACCCAGGGCGTCGCTCGCCCTGGGCGGGCATGTCGCGCCCCGTTGGGGCTTTGGCAGCTCTGTAGCTGCGGATGTTGGTGGACGGTGGTGCGAAGACACGTGTCTTCCACAGGCTTCCACGGGCTTCCAGACAATGAAGATGCATCATGCTTACAGTCATGCCCCCTTGCGCCGTAGGCGCTTAACCATGCTTAACCCCAGGCTTTAGCCTGGGGGAAGGCATACCCCAAAACTGGTGCCCAGTAGGGGCACTACCGGACGTCTAACAAACAGAACCGCTGTGCCAAATCTCCTTTTCTATCACAAGATCTCGCACATTAACTGAATATTATTTTTCCAAAAATCTTTCCCAAAAAACAAGAGGTTGGCGGATAGTAGTACAGGGTTCACAACATGCCGGCGTCACCTCTGCGTCAATTGCTGCAAAAACTGCTGGCATTGCTCTGGCGTGGCGAGGTCATTTTCGTCAAAAATCGGCAATTCCGGCGCTGCTTGCCGCAATGCTGCCGCAAAAAGCCCATCGCCGGGGAACGTGGCACCGGGCCGCTTAGCGTCCAGCACCGCCACTGTCCTCAAGCCGCAGCTCGGGCTGCGCGCCTTGAGGATGGCGGCGTCGGGTCGCCGGGACAACAAGGCCGGCAGTGTCCGCTCAATCCATGCTCGCAGCATCGGCGCTGGGTCAAAGCCATCAGCGGGTCGTACCAGGCCGATGCTGCCGTCAACCTGTCGAATAACTCGCATCGGCGGTCGTGGCGTGCCCATGCCTGAATCGGCTTCCGGGCACACTGGCAGCCATGAAACGTAGGAACCCAATTCAGACAGGATGACCGGAGACGGCTTGGAACGCCCGTCATACCGAGTCGCCATGCCCAGCAGGCAAGAACTAATCAAAATCAACGGCTTTTCTGCGTGAGACGCCATGCTTTCCTCCTTGCGGCCAGCAAATCCAGCCAGCCAACTCAGGGACGGCGGAGTAGCTGGTTTTCCGGGGCCGTGAACACAACTGGCGCCAACGGCGACCACAAGGAAACCAGGTAGTCCTCCACCACTGCCACAAAACCAATCTTCCAAATCTCTGGCGCTGGCGTCGGCGTCCGTTCCACGTCAAACACCCGGATGCCGTCAAAAGGCTCTTGGTCCCAGGCGACCTTCTCGCCAGCAGCGTTGAACAACTCGGCCTGCACTGCCTCGCCGGAGAACGCGCAGATTTCCACTCGAACCCGGCGGTCGGACGCCCCTACCGTGAAATAAAGGCTTTCCTTCGAATTGACCAAGTGCAGGTCTCGTGCCACCGCGCCATGCCCCGGGACATCACTGACTATCGTCAAGATGTCGAAAACAGTGTTGAAGTCGAACAGGTACAATCCTGTAACCTTCGCTGTCAGCGCATACACCATCGCATCGCTTCCGACCTGGACTTGCTCCAGCGTCTTTCCGGCTGGGTCAATGATGCTGCCGCGAATTCGCAGCTTTGTCGGATCGCTGGTGCTGTAGCAATGCCCTTGCAAAGTCAACCGCGCCGTCTGCCCGGCCTGCAAATACTGCACAAACGTATTCCGACCGCGATACAGCGCCGAGGGTGCCAGACGACCAACCGCGCCAGGGGCGACGACATATTCCGAGCCGACAAACTCGTCCAGCTTGCGCTCTTGCAACAGCATGTTGGGCGGGTGACTGGCGGCAATCGCCGCCAAATCCACGGGTTTGGGCGCACCTTCCAGCCCTATCTGCACCGTCGGCTGGCCGCGCAACCCCAGGATGCCAGCGCCTTTAAGACCCTCGAACGAAATCGGAGCGCGCGCCTCGCTGTCGATGATCTTCAAATTGCCCAAATCAAGATCGCCATACGGAATCGACATGGATGACGACAGCCGAATCGGTACGTTAGGATTGCCGCGCACGTCTAACACGCAATCCCGGAAGGTCACGCTGAACAGCCCGCCTGCCAAATTCGCCAAAACCAGCGCCTTTCCCTTCGGCGCCACAATTCGACAGTTGTGCAGTTCAACCTTGCCGCGCAAGCTGTTGCCACCGCCTTGGGCGGGATGGACGGAAAATCCACCAGCGTCATTGTCTGCCAACAGGCAGTTGCGGTACGTAATCGACAGTGGTGGCGTGGAACTTGCGGACTGCGACGTATAGATGTAACTGCCAAAGCCATGATTGCCGGTCAGCTCGCAGTCTTCCAGGAGGATATTCTGGATAGGCTGGTCCGGGTGGTTCGGCTCAAACCCAAAGCCCTCTTCTGGCGGCGTGCCCCGGCTGTCGCGAAAACGGCAGTTGCGGACAACCATGTTGACAGCGCTAATCACGCCGCCTGCTGACCGATGATGGTCCAGCGAGGTGATATTCTCGTACACGATGTCCTGGCAATAGCTTTGCCCAGCGCCGCTGCCGAGGTAAATGCCGTCCCCGCCGGAATTCTTCAGAGTCAAGTCACGAATCGTGATGCCCTTGCAGCCGTGCAGGCTGATGATGTGACGCCACTCGGCTCGAGCATACTGCGATGCGTCTTGGTAATCAGCCTTGTTCATCATGATAACGGAGTTTTTGCCGCCACGAATCGTGATGTTCCGAATCCCCGTGCCCTTGAATACCGAATCCGTCTTCCCCTTGTACTCGCCGGGCTTGGCCCGCACGACAACGTCGTCCTCCAGGACGATCTCCAGATCATGGCGCAGCTTGATCGGCCGCAGCAGCCATTCCTGGCCGACGTTGTCGATGACGACCGTCGCTGCCCCGGAATCAATCGCCTTTTGCACACACTCAGTCGCATCTACTGCATCAAAGCCAAAAGCGCTGGCCTTCACTGTCTCGCCTCGAAGCTCGGAAACGACGGCCATCACGACCATAACAGAACACGCCGCCCTTAGCATCTTGTTCATCACGGATTGCCTCCTGGGGATCTTGGCCAGGCCTTTCACTGCCAAGCCGATTTTTGTCTGCGCTCGCATTTGCAAGCCGTCTTTCCGAGGATAATATATCGTCATCATCCGCAACTGCGACAGTCGGTCAGTTTTTTCCCCAAGGCGCAAAAAAACACCCGCCCGCCTTCACCCTCAAACAACTTAAACGCATGACCATGACTATTGACGACGCCCTCCCCGGCGGCAACATCATCGTACAGTTTCAATCAAGCCGCGAGGCAGTCCTGGCACCCGACCTGCGAGACACCAGCTCCAAATGGTTCTACTGGAAATTCCGAACCCGCTTCTCTGAACCGGGTCGTTACGTATTCCGGTTCGCCCCCTGGTCAGCCATGGGCGCCCGCGGGCCAGCCGTCAGCGCTGACCAAGGACGCACCTGGCAATGGCTCGGAACTGACGCGGTTGACTTCGCCACTGAATCCTTCGCCTACGACTGCTCAGCCGCCGGCGAAGAACGCTGGTTCTGCGTCTGCATCCCCTATTTGCAAACCGACTGGGAACGGTTCACCGCCAGCATCCCGGCTGGTGCCGCCACTATGGCTGAACTCTGCCGCAGCCGCCAAAACCGCCCTGTCGAATGCCTGTCCATCGGCAACCCAGATGCGCCACGGCGCATTTTTCTATCCAGCCGCCACCATGCCCAGGAATCCATGGCTACCTTTACACTGGAAGGATTCTTGCGCGAAGTCATGGACAACCCAGACGACTTTGCCGACTTCTTTATCTTCGCCGTGCCTTTCATGGACAAGGACGGCGTCGAAAATGGCGACCAAGGGAAAAACCGCCGGCCGCACGATCACGCCCGCGACTATGGACCAGAGTCCATCTATCCGGAAGTCAAGGCTGTCATAGATCAGGTCAACCAGCGCCGATTCGACCTCATCCTCGACCTGCATTGCCCCTGGTTGCGAGGCGGCCCTACCAATGAAACCGTCTATTTCGTCGGCACCTTCCCGCCTGAAGCCCAGCAGGGCTTGGAGGAGTTTTCCCGCCTGCTGGCCGAAGAAGCCCCAGCTGACGCCCCGCATTTCCCGGCTGACAACCTGCTCTATGGCACCGGCTGGAACACCGCCAATAACTACACTCAGGGCATGCCCCTGGCCTTCTGGGCCAACAATTGCTGCGATTGGAAACCACAGGGAATCTCCGTGGAAATTCCCTTTGCCAACCTCCGCGAACTGACCTTCCGACCGGCTAACGCAATCAATCTGGGCCGCGCCTTTGCGCGTGCTGCCCGCCGTTTCCTGCGCCAGCAGCGTCCTCAATAATGCGTGAACGCACTGCACGTTCAGAAAAAACGCGCCTCGGCCATCTGCTTTCGCCAGGCGTCATCGTCTTCGCGGATGCGATTCCGCACGGCTTCCGGCACATCCGGATGAACCGGCGCTTTGCTGACGATATTCCCCGTGTAAGAGTCATAATCGAGCAAGCGCCCAGCCAGGATGTCCTCCTCCGTAATCCGTGAATGGATAATCTCACGGAACGTCGTGCGACCGCGGTCATAGACAATATGCAGGACGCCGTCTTCTGCCTGCACAGCGTCAGGGTACGACGTCTCCCGCGCGTCCAGCAGCAATGACGACGACCAGGTCTTGCCGTCATCCTCGGACAGGAATGCGGTCAGGTTGCAGCGCCGTTGCGAATCATGGTTGTTGAGCAAAAGCACCCGGCCGGACCGAAGCCGCCGCAGGAAAAACCTAGTCGATGGGTTGGGGATGGCTGCGGGTTCGCCGTCTGTCCAGGTCTTGCCTTCATCTCGCGAAAACGACTGCCCCAGACTTCCACGCGCCCTGGCCAACAGCCAGAGAGTGCCATCGCGGCGCTCCAAAATCATCGCCTCGTCAAAAGGCGTCGGGACTTTTCTGCCGGCCTGGCGCGGGCTGAAAGTCTGCCCCTCGTCCGCACTTTCATAATAGCGATAGTAGTCGTCGAGCCAGTCATACGCGCACAACAGCCAGCGGCCATCCTGGAGGACCGTCGGCTGACAGCGCAGGAAGCCGGGCGCAACAAAGCGCGGCTCGCTCCAGGCCAGTTGTTCGGCGTCCGGATCATCGCAGACCATCGCCCAGGTGTTGAGATGGCGCGGGTCGGCCTTGCGTCCAGCCAGGCTAAGGTCATAGTGCCGCTGCGTCCAGAACAGCCAGGCGCGGTGGCTGGGATCAAGCCACAGCTGGATATCCAGTGCCTGCAAGTTGTGCTCTGGCCGCCCGTCGATCACCAGCAGCGGTTCCTGCCAATTCAGGCCGCGATCAGAACTGGCCGCCAACAGGCAGTAATTGCGCAAAGACGGCTCACGAATGCCGCCCGAATACCAGCCGGCCAGAAGACGACCAGAGCGCGTGGCCAAAATCGTCGGACAGCCCTGCCAAAGCCGTTGACGGACAGTATACTCGGCCCCTGGCGAAAAATCGACCCGGGCGACGACGGGTTGCTGATGCTGCATAAATGGCCTCCTGGATGCTTGAAAGCATGATTAAGCGACTACGGAGCAAAGAGATATGCCTATTAAGACCACGTGCCAACGCTGGCTTAAAACCCATGGAAGACACGCATATCATCCACAATCTTTATTTGCACAAACTCTGGAAGAACCTCTTTTTTGATTGGAGGTTGATATCCCTCAATACAGATACATTTGTCAAAAACGTCTTCGCGAGTTTATTTGAGCTTGAGGATTTCCTGGGCGAGGATTCGTCTTTGCTTTTCGATGACCTGCGGGTCTTTGGTCCAATTCTTGAAGTCGACGATGACCGGATGGATGATCTCCTCAAGCATCTCTTGTGCGTTGTCTTTCTTTGCCAGGAGCTTTCTGTAGATGTTGAAATACTCGACGTCTTCGTTTCCGTCCCTGATGATTTCCAGTCTCATGGAGGTCACCGGGCCGTCAATGCCGACTTGCTTTCCAGGATAGACCAGGAATCCGTCGCCATTGGCGTGTGGGAAGAGTTCTGCTTCGTCCCAGACTTCGACTTCCTGCTGGTATTTTCCGTTTCGGTATTTGGTGCAGACGTTGACGCACCAGTAGAGTACGCCTTCGACTTGGTGCTTTGCCTGCAGCCATGAAAGGACGCGGTGCGAGGAGCCGTAGTCGTCGATGAGATAGGTTGGATAAGGTGCGCGCGGCCCGCAGCATGTGTACCACCAGAGCCGCTCGCCGAGTTCACGGCGCTTGTCGCAGTCTTCCCATTGGACGGAGCTGAGGACAGGGCACCAAATGTCAATGTGCCCGAAAAGTTTTTCTGTTGGCTGGACGGTCATCAGGTACGGGATGTCGCTGACAGCTTCATGGGCTTGCTTTGATTGCTCGATGATTGCGGGGTAGCGCTCTGGCGGCGGCTCGTCGTCGATGTAGAGATACGCCTTGTGGAACCATCCATTCTGCTTGATGTGGTCAACGGTTTTCTTGAGTTCATCCTTTTCGACCTTTCCCCATGGCGCTGGGATTGAGAATGACCTGACCAATGGATTGTCCAGGTACTTGTGAGCTTCCGGGGAGAATATGCTGACAGGCACTGCTCCGGCGCCGAGGCGTCGTTCCGTGATGAACCAATAGTATTGATCCCTGAGCTTGTGGAATTCCTCAGAATCCCTTTCGACCTGATGCGCCTGCGCTATGAAGTTTGGCCAGACGGCGAAGGCGGACATGAAGGTCGGTGTAATTGGGATTTGAAAATCGTAGACCTGGATGCTGAGGGGGAATGTTTTTTTGTAGTTGCCTGCGGCAGTGATTTCCACGGAAGCCTTGTAGTTTCCCGCCGGACAATCCGGCGCTGTTTGGATTTGAACCCAGAACGACTGGTTGGCGTCAGCAGGTACGTCAACCGGTTCCTTGTACGGCGGGAGCGCGTCTGCAAAAAGTCCAGTCGGCCGCTTCAAGGCAGGGTCGCAGGTTGTGTCTCTGACGGTGGTGTACCTGGCGGTAAGAATCTTAACGTTGATGTGTTTTACGTCAGCTTGCTTTCCGCTGGCGTCGAAAATCTCAGTTGCCTTGACGGCCAGGTTTTGAATAGGTGCGCCTTTAGCGAAAACGACGATTTGCTGGGCCTCGACTTCGTTTTTTGCCAGCGTGATGTCCAGATTGTCAGAACCGACGCTTTGCGGGATTGGCTGGTATCGCCTATGCTTGTTGAGGACGGAATCCGCGAAGGCGACGATAGTGGGGGTCATGTCAGGGTTGAGGCAGATACTCGCCTTGGGGGGGACGGGCGATACGTCATGGAAAATATTGCATGACGAGACGATGTAGGAAACTTGTCCCCAATCGGCGGGAATCGCCTCGTCGATAAATGTGGTGTCCATGGTTTTGCCGATGGGTTCCAAACCGATGACCACGTCGGGATACCGCGATCTGAAGACGTAGTATGCGACATCCTTGGTTTTACTTGGTTGCCATTGGAGTTTGCAGTCTGGTCCTTCTTTGGTGAGAACGAGGTTTTCGGGTGGCAGTGGTGACGGCATCGCCTTTCCGAAGACGACCTGGTCAATCCATCCGTCTCCCTGGTATTCCTTGCCGTAGAGTTCAAAGCGAACCACGTACTCAACGGTTTCATGGGCGGTCGTGAACTTGACGCATACAGGTGTCCAGCTGGTGGAGTTGGACTTTTTCCCGGGGGCGCAGCGAATCCACTTTTTGTTTTCACCGTATTCGTATCCAAAGAGTACCCCTTCGCCGCGAACCATCGCGCTGAGCATGTATTCTGTGTTGGGTTCCACCTTGTGGCTTTGTGCAAGTGCAGCGACATGGCTGGTGCCGTCAACGACCTTGTGGATGTAGCCGCAGTGATTGCCGTCGTAGGGATTGTCTGTGGTGATTCCTGCGTGTGAGGCACCGGTGCAATGGTAGCCCCAGCCTACCGGCTTCCCGTCCGGAGCTAAACCGTCTTCGAAAGATGGATTTTTGATCCAGTTGTCTTGCGCACCGACGACGAGTGCCGTAAATGCGATGGCAACGACGCTTTGGAATAGTTTTTTGGCATTCATGCTTGTCCTCGCTGGTTGAGCCGTTGCCAACGGCGAAAAATGGCGTAGTCTTAACGATTGGAAAGATAATCTTTCCCAAAAATAAGTTTTGGCTGATAGCAGTACAACTATACTTTTCGGATGGTCTCCTACTGGAGCCTGAACTTCCGGGGACTCATGCCTGTATGACGACGGAATAATCGGCAGAAATAGCCATCATCACAACAACCCACGCGAAAAGCGATTTCAGCAATGCTCAGTTTGGTTTCCTTGAGCAGTCGTTTGGCTTCAAATATTTTCAGATTTGCAAGGTAGGCGGCCGGCGTCTGATCAAATACAAGCGCCCAGTGCCTGAGCATACTCCGATAACTGAAACCATGTTTTTTTGCCAGCTGAGAAAAATCGATTTTTTCAGTAAAGTGGGTTTGCAGATACGAGGCGATTTTCCGGATTTTCTTTTCATAATCGCTTTGCGGGATATTGTATTCGACAGTCTGCAAGAAACTTTCGTGAACCAAGATGTAACAATCCAGGTCAAGACGGTCGGCTACACCAAGCTCTCCGAGCCGGCTGCTTGATTCAGCCACCAACTGTATAAGAGCATCAACACGTTCAGACAACGGAAATTCCGCCAGACTGAAAACTTGCGGCATGGCATTCATCAGAAAGAACGTTGCTGCTTCCGGCGGATAAGAAAAATACAGCGCATCGGCTCTATCAGCATTGAGAAATTCAATGCTTTGCCCAGGTTTTTTGATCATTATATGTGGGAAATCCACCCAGTGCAGTACACCGTTGATGCGGATTGCCAGGCGACTGTCGCAGTTGGCGGAACGCCGAAAACAAAATTGAAAAGAACTGCTTTTGCTTTCGTTGATCAGCCGGAAATCAGGGTGATATGCCAGTGTGCGAAGATGTGGAATCATCTGAAGCTTGCGAGGCAATGATTCCAGCCACAAAATCGCCTGCGTTTGTTCAGATGCTTTCTTTTCTGTCTTAATGGACATTCCCACACACCCGCTCATGCAAAAGACGCAATCCGCCAGGATTCTTGCCTGAATTGGCATGAGCCAGAGCCTGGCTGAGACAATTGCCCCGAGTTGAATTTTTCCTCATTCCCTTTCGTTACGGCTGTCAAGATTTCATCAATCGCGTCCAACGGTGTACAAGGCGATATCAGGGCGATTGGTGAGCCAGCCCGGAGCGCCTTGGGCGAGGAGACGGCGATTGCCGACGTCGGTGTCGGAATAGAACGCATTGGCGCGCAAGCCGAGTTCCTTGCAGAACGCGTAGCATTCCGGGCCGCTGTGCGCAGCGACCGGTTGCACAAAACGGCAGCCGAGTTCTTTGCAAAAACGCAGTTGCTCAGGAGTGCCGCGTTCCTTCCACGGCGGCGTGTAGCAGATTTCAATGGCTGGGTTGATCTCGCGGACGGTTTTGATCTCATCCAGTGAGGCCAGGGTAAGATAGCCATGATCGACCATGTCGTACTTCAAGTATAGCCGGCAGACCTCGGCGATGCCAGCCGCGCCGGTATAAACCTGGATGTTCATGCCTACGCGGCCGCGGAATTCCTGCAAAATGTCCTCAAAGCTGGCGATAGGCATCTCCGCGTAGGTGGGCTCGCTCAGCGGCTGCTCCGGGACGTTCCGATAGGAGAAGTTTGCTTGCTTGAGCTCAGCAAGGCTGTAGTTTGCAGGCGGCCCCTGCAAATTGGAGGTGCGGTCAAGCGTGGCGTCATGCAGCAGGACGGGTACGCCATCCTTGGTCAAGCGAAGATCGAACTCTATCATGTCGCTGCCGCATGCCACTGCCTTGCGCATAGCCAGCGCACAATTTTCCGGATAACAAATGCTGGCGCCGCGGTGCGCCGTGATAATGACCTGAGACCAGTCCTCGTAGAGACCCGTCAGGGATTGATAACGATTCGTTGCCATAACTCTCCTTATATGTCGTCGCCAGACAGCTTGTCCTGCCACCCGCCGAGGCTCCTTTTGAACCGGCCGGGCTGATTGCGTCGGCGCTCTTGTTTATGGTAATATAACACATACGCCGGCGACACGGGGCTGTCGTCGGCGTAATAGCGCAAAATATGATATTGGGCAGAGGCCTGGCGCAGTCAGTTGTTGCAGAAACATACTGGCTGCGGCTTTTCGGATGCCTTTTGCATGCTTGAGGCGACGAGCCGGGCCGGGCCGGCCTCAATCCAGGCAGACGGCAGGCGGGCTTTCACTGGTACTGCCACTGCATGCTTACAGTGTAGACCGCCGCAGTCGGCAGTGTGAGGCCCCAGGCCTCATATTCTTTCTTGTACTGCGCTGCGAACTCCCCAACGCTCTTCACCGCGCCGGCATGGCCGTCAAGATAAGCCAGGTTCGCATTGCCGCCATGAGCGCCCAGGTAAATCGCTGTGCAGTCCTCCGCCGCCGTCATGCTCGGCGACGTCCGATACGGCTTCACAATCGCATACTGGTACGAAGCGGCGTTCGCCGTGAAATAGCTCATGCAGAAACTGTCGCCGATGACGAAGAAATCAGACGGATGCTTGAACTTCTTGACGTGATAGTAGGTGTCCTTGTAGTTCGGGTTATACTGCCCCGTCGACCAAGGCCGGCTGTACAGAGACGTCGGCAGGGCGCTCTGCCGATGGCCATACAGATTCCATTGCCCAGTATACTTGAACGGCGGACGCCCCGGGCAGAGCGCTTCGTCAGGCTTCGAACCCGATAGATACCCGGTATTGCCGTATGCGCCCTGAATCGCATACATCCAATGCGAGGAATAATTGTAATTCGCGATCAAATCCCCGTCGTAGTCATTCGTGTACAGCATGAACGCCAGCGAACATTGCTTCAAATTGTTGATGCAGCTGATCCCGCGCGCCTTCTCCCGCGCCTTGCTCAGGGCTGGCAACAACATCGAAGCCAGAATCGCGATGATCGCAATCACAACCAACAGCTCAATCAACGTAAACCTCATCAGACGGGAAAGACGCTTTCTCATGGCAAACCCTCCTTGAACCTGGCTCGTTAACGTTAATCTAAGCGATGCATCCAAAAACGACATACACATTGTAACATCAGGCTGGGCTTTTTTCAAGGCGAACATCAAAAAAATATTCGGAGCCAGCCTTGTCCCCTCGGTCCTATTGGCCATCCTGCACGTGTCATCACGCTTGTGGCAGCCTGAAAGCCGGACTGCAAGCGCTCATCGCTGTATTTTGGGTTCTTCCGGGGCTTGCGAAAAAACTAAAATTCACTCTCTGCCGCTGACCGCCCATACAATCTGGTCAATCCGTTTCGCCGCTGACGGCACCGCCTGACCAGCAGCTGTAGCGTTTTCCATCGGAATTATTCCAAGCTTTGAGGGTCTCATATGGATTTGCCGGATTGGATATCTTGATCCCGCGGCAGCTGCCGTCTCCGAAAAGAATATTTACCTGATTCTGATGCCTGTAACCATCCGGCATCACGGTATCCGAAGAAAGTCCCCCCCAGAATACGGAGGTTGCTCCGACATTCCCACCACTGAACCAACCGCTCCCGGCAATGATAGTCGGTACTCCACCGGAATGCGTAATGGAATCCATCATTATATAGACTTTGCTGATCTTTTTTAACTGAGAAAGTTTCATATTACCGAAATAGGCATTGACACCGTTGCCGACAGCAAGGGCGCGGCTCCCGATACCGCCGCGGTTGTATCCGTACCCGGGATAGGATGTGGGAGGAACCTGATATTTTTTCCCCTCATAAGTCTTTGTCCCAACATACGATTTCTGAGTACTCGGGTAGCAACTGAAACTTTCGCATACAGTATATTCAAGGACAATCAAACCGTGGTGCCAATAGTCTCCGGCAATATGGGCTTCGCCTTTGCTGGTGGTTCCGCTTACATGTGCCGGATAGTAATCATCATAATCATCGACATACAGGGAGAACGCTATCCCAATCTGCCGTTGGGAATTGATGCAGGAAATCGCTCTCGCTTTCCCGCGTGCTTTGCTCAACGCCGGAAGCAACATCGCTGCCAGAATCGCAATGATGGCGATGACGACGAGAAGTTCAATCAAAGTAAAACTACGGTTTCGCATATGTTTCCTCCATTTGTGCTGGTTACACGTGAATCTTGATTTTGGTTAATGTGCGAAGCTTTATGATAGAAAATGAGATTTGACGTAGGCTGCGGAGCGGTAAAAAGCCCCAATGGGACGTGACATAGCACCCCACGGCAAGCGGCTCGACAGAGCCGCGCCGCCTCGGGTGAGGCAGATTATAAAAGGCATACCAATACTCATCACAAGATTTCGCATATTACCGAAAAATGCAAAGCGTGCTTCGTAAAGGCTCATTTTTCACTCCAAAATAAATTTTTTCTCAACGGCAATCCCGCTGAGGATATCATTGACAAGGAGTATCCACTCGCCTCTAGGATCATTGAATCCCATGCGGAAACGAAAGGACGCCTTGCCATTTTCTGCATTGATATTGCGCATCATGTGATGACGGAGCACTCCTTTGCCGGGAGGAATAACCTCAATATGGAACACATGTTTCCCGGCCTTGCCCTCAGAGGGAACAACCGCAAGAGCTGCCTCAAGATCACTGCCCGCTTTTACTTTTTCTGGCATGGAGACCTCAAGTGCTTTCACGCTGTAGGGATAGATACCGAAGAAAGCGACCGGTTCTTTGTCGTTTAAAGAAACCTGCACTTTGCTGTTTGTGCCGAGATATTTTCCGCGCTGAATGTCGTAAACATGCCCGAAAACGGGAAACGCTAGTGTCTGGAGACCGGATGTTTTGGCACGGACGGGGTTGCGTAAAATCATAAAGAGGTTGTTCGTTCCTTCCATAAAGCGGATTCCCTCGCGACCGGCACAGAGTGCACTGTTGTCCGACTCCATGACCGGTGCGGCTTTGGCGGAAGCGAGAAGCTCTTTAATTTTCTCTGCCGATTCCATGTCGGTATCATCAAAACATTTTCCAAGTACTTTCAGATTGTCCTCCCCAGCAAAGAGCGTTGCCGCACGTTTGCGCCCGAACTGGTCATATTCACCCGGCATGAAGTCGGCAACGATTATGCCGCCTCTTTTCATAAATGCTTTCAGGGAAGCGACTTCTTCGTCGCTAAGCACCTTAATCCCAGGCATAAAAAGAATCTTGAACCCAGCCAGGATGCCGTCCGTAATCTGCTCTGGCGCCACAAAATCATACTGATGGAGCATGCCTTCCAGCAGATAGCGGAGACGATGCCGGCTGTAGAAATAGTCGTGCAGCGGCCCGGACTCTCGGTCGATCTCGCCTTCCTTGGTCTCTTGCCCGAGGCAGAAGCTCAACAGCATGCTGTCATGCGAATAGTAGACGGCTATATCACGCTTCGCCCACGGATACTCGAGCAGGAGCTTTCCCGTACCTTTCAGAAGTTTCGAGGACTCCAGACTCTTTTTGAGGTTCACCGCATCGACCGTCAGACCGTTTCCGGGGACATCCACCAGGCTCCAGGACGTGCCGAGTCCGTAATGGCGGATCAGCGGCGCATACGACGAATACCACGTGAATCCGCCGTACTGATGCGCCGCAAACCACCACGGCTGGAAGAGCAGGCGCGCTTCGGAATTGATGTAGCCGATATACCCCCAGACGCGCATATCCGGCGCAAAAGAACGGTAAAATTCGTCAAAGTCGTAGATGGGGCTGGGGTTTTCCATGCCGCCCATGTAGACCATAGAGGTGTATTCCTGTGAGAAGCCCAGGCCGCTCTTCGTCAGAAGCCGCCAGTAGTCGTTAGCGCCCAGAGCGCCTTGCCCAAATGTGTTCGGAATAGACAGACGGATTCCGGGATCGAATTTCTTTGCGATATCGGACATGAGTTTGAGTACTTCGCACCAGCGATCAGTGTTGTAATTACGCCAGAGGATGAACTCGGTGAAATTTCTGCTCTTTCGCGCATCGGCAATAAATGCGGGCGCAATCTCATCAAAGCTCTTATAGGAACTTTTGCAGATTTCGTTGAATTTTTCGATGGTATCGAACTGCTCTTTCATGCGTTTGCGGTATTCGGCAATATTGTCCGGATGGGAGTCGAGTTCATCACTCTCATTCTTGGGGGAAAACGCCGGT
>Ga0209510_1002770_pt1 | contig 17401 bp, 20 predicted proteins | sample BiotimSIPDNA_FD_185749 | JGI IMG/M metagenome (GOLD analysis project Ga0209510, IMG submission 185749) | Anaerobic biogas reactor microbial communites from Washington, USA - Biogas_R1 time_0 SIP DNA (SPAdes) (version 2) | ecosystem: Engineered > Bioreactor > Anaerobic > Unclassified | place... | reverse complement strand
AGATCGCGAGCCGCGCCGCGAACCGGACGCCCAAGGAACCCGAGGCGTGCAGCGACCGCGAGTCGACTTCCGGCAAGTGTTCGAGCAGGTCAACAAGGAAACCCGCGCTGAAATCGAAAAAATCCTGTTGCCCCACCAGGTAAAACGGCTGGATCAACTCTCCACCCAACTTCGGATGCAGGGCGGCGGCATGTCGCTGCTCAGCGGCGGTGTCGCCCGAGAACTGGGAGTCACGGACGAGCAGCGCGAACAGCTGCGGACGAAGGTCGAAGAAATCGAACAGGAAACGCGCAAGCAAGAAGCCGAACTTCGCCGTCAATCGCGAGAGAAAGTGATCCGGCTGCTGACTCCCGAACAGCAGGAGAAACTCAAAGACATGACCGGCGAACCATTCACGTTCGAAATGGAATGGCCGCCGCAACGACGCGGCGGGGCAGGCGTTCCCGGCCAGCCGCCAGGCGGCCCGCGGGTGCCCAATCGCGGCGATTCGCGCCGCTGAGTAGTGCCGCGAGCGTCGTTCAAGAGAGGTTTCCTGGTTGATTGCGAGTGAGCGGCACGGCGCCCGCCGCCGGTCGTGCGGCCGCCTCGGAACCGGGGGCCAGCGACCGTCCGCTCCTTTCTCTGTCGAACGATGTTTCGCGTTTGCCGAGGCCGGTTTGCGGGTGATGCGGCGCGTCTGATGACGTCCCGCCCGGTTTTCGGAACCAGGCCGACGACGGCCTGGTTCCGCCTTTCTTCGCGCCCGACCCGTTCGCGTGCTGGACGCTCCAGCGCACGCAGGCGGAAAGACCTCTTACGGGCAGCCCGCCGCGGCGCTCATCGCTCGCGGTCGAGCCCCTTGGGCGAAACCGGCGGCAGCGGCCGTCTTCGTGCGGCGCGGGTTCGCTGTTTCATCAGCAACAGGCCCACGATCGTCAGCAGGACGCCGAACGCCAGTTCCGGCGACGGGGCCTCGTGGAAGATCAGGACGCCAGCGAGGGCGGCCATCGTCGCCTGGGTCGCGTTCAAGGCGTGGACGTAGACCAGGTTCACCAACTGCAGCGCCTTGGTCAGGGCTAAAAAGGCGACCGCGTTGAAGATCCCGGCCAGCACCATCATCCCCAACTCGGCCAGCGGCGTGTCCCACATCCCTCGCCAGCCGACGCGCTGCACGCTCCAGCCGCCCAGGCTGATCACGCCGAGCGTGCTGACGGTCAGCAGCGTGATCGACAGCGACGCGCGGCCCTTGACGCCGTAGCGGATCACCACGCCCAGAATCGAATACGACAGGCCGGCCAACATGGCCCCGGCTACGCCCAGGGCGACCTGCCACCAGGCGTTCGTCGCCGGCAGTCCCGGTCCCGCAACCGAGCGGTGCGCGTCGCCGGCCCCCAAGGACAAGGCGGTGACGGCGGCGATCAGCGTCACTACGGCCGCCGCCATCCGCAGCGTCAGCGGCTCGTGCAGCAACGTGCGGCCCAACAGGGCTCCGCCCAGGATCATCGTGCCCAACGTCAGCGGCACGGCGAGCGCCAAGCCGACGACGCCCAGCGACCACTGGAAGATCACGTTCCCAATCACCTGCGCCACCAGGGCTCCCATCGCCAGCAGGCCCAGCACGCGCCATCCCGGCCAGATCCTGCGCCCGCGCCAGGCTTGCACGGCAACCCACGGTCCGGCCATCACCAGCGTCGGAAACGCCTTGACGGCCGAGACCCAGATCGGATCGCAATCCGACACGGCCCGCAGACAGGCATTGGCGGCGGTGTAGCCGACGGCGGAAAACAAGCCGTACAGCGTGCCGAGCACCGCGTGACGCGAGCCGGACGCAGACGCCGCGAGATCGGGGTTCAGGCGGGCGGAACCCTGTTCCGGCCGATCGGTGTCATCCGTCATCCGTCATCGCTTGCCTTTCCGCCGGCCCAAACGCGCCTGATCCCGTAAAGCCCCGTGTTGGCCGGCGTGGCTACCGCGCCGCTTCGAGGAACTCGCGAGTCAGCCGGGTGAATGTGATGAACCGGTAGTTCCCGCGTTCCCACAACACGCCCACAGACTTGTCCGCCAGCACGCTCAGGTCCGAGTAGGCGGCCGGTTCGTCCGCGACCATCCGTTCGTTCCCAAAAGTCTGGCCTTCGTCATCGCTGGTGCGGACCACCAGCTTGTTGCGTCCCGGCCCCAGGGGCCCGCTCCAGACGATCCGATCGCGCTCGCCGCCGGCCGCAGTGCCTGGGCACCGCTCGATCGCACAACAGACGGGCGTCACCGGCTGACCGGGCCGCGGTTCGGACCAGGTGCGGCCGCCGTCGCTGCTGAGCGCCATCCAGCGGTGCGGGCCGGTTTGCTGGCGAATGTCCAGCAGGATGCGACCGTCGGCCAGTTCCACGAGTTGATCTTCGTCGCCGCCCTGTTGGCCGGGCACCTCCGCCCCGCGCTGCCAGGTGCGGCCGTGGTCCTCGCTGTAGATCGCAAACGCGCTGTACGGAGCGTACCGCCACATGGGCACGATCAGCCGGCCTTGGCGGTCCTGGATCGCCCCGCCGGGACCGGGCACGCTGATCCGCCATTGCGTGTCGGTCAGGTCGCGGGCGACGTTCGTCTGGTCGACCGGTTCCGACCAGGTTTGCCCGTGGTCATCGCTGTAGCGGGCCAGGTTGGCCACGTCGTCGGTGCCCGGCCGGGCCGCGTGGGTGCTCCGCCCCGGCTTGCAGCGGAGATAGAAGAGCCAGATCCGGCCGCTTTGGCGATCAACGACCGTGGCCGGATTGGCCGACGACCAGAACTCGCCGGAGTGCTCGATCACCGTCATCGCCGACCACGTCGCCCCGCCGTCGGTGCTCCGCTTCAGCACCAGGTCGATCTCATTGCCCTTCCCGCCGGGGTCGCTGAGGTTGAACTTGCGGGCCTCGGCAAAGGCCAAGATGGCCCCGTCCGCGGCCGTCTCGATAGCCGGGATGCGGTAGCCCGCGTAGCCGTCCTGGCCGGAGACGAACACGTTTACGTGGGTTAGCGGCGGTTGGCCCAGGGCCACGGCCACCACGGTGCTGATCAACGCCCCACAGAGAATCGAAATTCGCTTCATGACAATCTCCTTCCAGTTCAAGTCTTGTGCTTCGATGTCGGTTTCGAGGTTCGGGGTGGGACCCAACGCCGGGCGGACGTCACGCGTCGCCTGCGCCCGCTTAATCCACCGCGTCGCTGGGCAGCGGCGGGGGCGGCACCGCTGGCTTGCGGGGATCGGTCTTGGAGGGCGCCGGCTTGGGGGGCGGTTTGGGTTTGCCCCGACAAGCCACGGTTATGCCCAGCGAGACCTTCCATTGGTAACTTTCCGAATAGGGTTCCCACCCCGCCAGCACGCCCCGCTCGTCGCAGATCGTCCGGGCCTCGACATACACGTCGAAGCTGTCCGGCCAAACCAGAAAACGGGCGTAGTTTTTCTGCGGGTCCAGACGGCGGATCACGGATTGGAAGCGGGAGGCAGGGTTGCGAAGCCGATCCGGCGATTCGCCGGCCCCTTTGTATTCATAGATCAGCACCAGGTTGAAGTTCTCGACCACCAGCCGACTGCGGAACTCCTGATCGCTGAGCGCGTCTTTGTTGTACGACTCGACCAGCTTCTCGCAATCGATTTCGCCGCCCGGCCCCGCCTTAGCCAGCAGCGACCGCAACAAGAACTGGACGCGTTTCTGGACGCGTTCTCTCAGGTCCTCCGGGTCGAAGAACATCAGGCGGCCTTCGCGGCAGATGAACAGCACCGGCTTCGCCCCCTTGGGGGCGTCGCGAGGATTGGGCAAGCGGGCGATCTTCGGAGCCTTGGGCGCCATTTCGGGCGTCTGGCCCAACTCGCCGCGGACCGCGTCCAATTCCGCGTCGATCTTGGCCAGCTGTTCCTGCAGTTGCTCTTGCTTCTTCTTCCGTTCCTCCACCTGCTTGCGCACTTCCTTCAGCAAGTCGGCCTTCGGCTTGTCCGGCGGTACGATGCGACGGAGTTCCTCGACCTGCCGCTGCTGCTCCCGGATCTCCGTGCGGTCCTGCTCCAGTTGGGCGTCCAACCCGAAAGCCCGGATCTTCAGCTCTTGGATGGTCACCTGCTGGTCCTGCGCCTGCTGCTGGATTTCCGCCAGCATCGCTTCGGTGACGCCGAATTGGCTGGGGTCCTCCTCGCGGATCCGGTCTACGGCCTTCTTGATGTTCAGCGTGACCATGACGAGGATCAGGACTAGGATGCCGACGACGTTCGTGACCGTGTCCATCAGCGAGTCCAGATTCAGCTCGGTGGCTTCGGCGCGCGATTTCATGGAGACTCACTTCTTCTGAAACAGGGACAGGTCCAGTTTGCCTTGTCCGGCCACGGCCAGCTTGCCGTTGGTCACGTAGCGTCCGCGGGCGATGCTGCGGGCGACCTGGTAAGTCGTCGCTCCATCCGGCCGGACCAGGAAGACGACGGTGCCCTTCGGCGTCTGTTTGACTTTGTCCAACAGGCTCAGGAACACCGCATCGGACGCCAGCTTGCCGATCGGTATCCGGAGCGGTTCGGAGCGATCGTGCAGCACCACGCTGTTGCCCGAACACTCGACGAAGGTCGGGATCAGATCGTAACCGCTGCCGCTGGGCATGATCTGGATCTCCTGCTGCCCCGCCTCCTTGCGGTTGGCCAGGAGGGTGCGGAATTCCGCCAGTTGTTTCTGCAACTCCTTCAACTTGGGCTCGGCCTCCTCGATCAGTTTCTGCAGCCGCTCGGCCTCGGCCTGCAAGGGCGGCAGCTTCTCCTGCAGTTGCTGGGCGTCGGTCCGTTCGGCTTCCAAGCGGGCGGCCTCGATTTGGAGTTGTTCCAACTCTTGCCGGGCGGTTTCGGCCTGCTGGACGAGTTCCTGCAACCGCTGCTGTTCGGGGGTGTCTGCGGTCAGGCGTTTGCGGATGACCCGGTATTGCGTGATCCGTTCCTGGGCTTTCTTGGCCGCCTCGGCGTCGGTCGGGTCCTCCATGTTCTGTCCGATTTGGGCCAACGTCGCCGCCGTGATCAGCAGGACCAGAATGCCGATCAGGCTGGCCATGATGTCCAGGAACGGAAACAGCGAGAAGGATTCGTCGGGTTTTGGTTTGGCCATGATCGCGGCCTCGCAAGGTCAGTCTGTTACGTCTTCACGCTTCCCGAACCAGCCCCAGCGCCGCCGCGGCCGCTCGGCCGTCTGGATCACCACCTGTTTGCCGTCCAGTTGGCCCAGCACTTCGTTCATGTTCTCGACCGCCTGGTGCAGCAGCTTCAAATGCTCCGCCAGCGACAACGAAGCGCCGGCGGCCGTGTCCGCGGCGTCTCGCACGATTTGGGTCAACTGCTGTTGCGCGGCTTGGCTCTGCTCCGCCATCAGGCCGACCGTCTTTCGTGCGTGCTCGACGACTTCGGCCAAATTCAGGTCGATGGCCCGTTTGATGATCTTGCCGATCTCGTGCGGCTCCGGCATCGGTTCGCCGCCCCCGTCCTTCAATCGCTTGAGCAGGTTCTCGTTGCAGTACTCGTCGACCCAGTTCAACAAGTCCTCTTCCGCCTTCTGCAGCGAACTGGCGGGGAACTTCAGCATTAAGCTCATGAGCAAGGCGACCAGGGTCGTGTCGAAGGCCACGCCCAGCCCGCCCGTGATGGCGCCCAGCGATTCCTTGATGCCTTCGATGTCCGCGGTGTCCTGTACCCCCAGGCTGCCGACGGCCGTGCCCAGGCCCTGCACGGTGCCGATGAACCCCAGGATCGGAATCGCCCAGATGAACACGTTCAGCAGCGAGTAACTGGAACCGACGGCGTGACTGTCCAACTCGGATTGCGAAGCCAGCACCGTCGAGACTTCGGAAGCGCTGCGGCGGACCGTAAAGTGCTCCAGCCCGCGCAGGACCCGCTGGACAAGGAAACTGGAATTCGGATTCACGGGCAGATCGCGAATGGTCGAAGCGAATCGTTCCACGTTGTCGATGGTGATGTCGCGGGCGATACTCTCCGGAAGCAAGTCGAACAGCATGGATTCGCGCTGCCGCCGCAGCTTGATCGACTTGAAGACCAGAATCGCAATCGACCAGAACATCAAGAACGCCTCGGCCACCGTGACCCACCCGCGAGCATAGAACAGGTCACGAAAGTACATCGAGGGGAGCGGCAGCAAGATGACATAGAACGCCACGGTCGCTCCCAGTCCGGCCAAGGACGTCACGAGCATGTTCACGTTCGTGCCGTCGTCGCTGTCGCTGGTCGCGTGCTTCTGGCGATCGGCGCCCCGGCGCGCCCGCGTGCGCGGGCGGCTGGGCATGGCCGGCGGACCGACTTTCGGCACGACCGCAATCTGCGGAAGCGCCGGGCCGGCTGCCGGCCCCGCCGTCTTGCCGGCCGCCGGTCCGGATGCCGCACTTCCGCTGGCGGACACTCCCCCCGGCTCAGCGCCCGCGGCCCCGGATTCCGCGTCGGCCGTCTCTGGGGACGACTGGTCGGGAACGGTGACCGCCGCCCGGCAATACGGACATTTGGCTTTGCGGCCAGCCAACTCTTCGCGCACCTTCAGGGTCTTGCCACAATTCGAACAGGCAAAATTGAAGTACATCGATCGGCCTCGCGTCGCGGTTCGTGTTCTGCGTGGGCATCGTTCGAGAAAGACGCCCCGGTGTCCGGCAAGACGCCGGCTTCCGGCCTGGCGGATCGCCGCTCACCGGTGGCTTGCGTCATTCCGTTCACGGAGCTCTCGGATGATGCTTAGCGTATCGCAGTCAACCCGAAAACGGAAGCGCCGAACGGACAAACCCAAACGGACAAACCCCGGCGGGAGACGCAGGAGGAGAAGAATCCACTCAGCACGAGCCGCAGCCCGTGGCGGGGCCGAAACAGGACCGCGCGTCTTCAGAACCGGAAAAGGCCAGAAGCCCATCCTTTGGCGGCACTAGCCGCCCACGCCGCAGTCCCGCCGTTGGCTCGGTGGCCCGGCCTCGGACAGATCAATCGCCGATTCAATGCCTGATTGACAGCCCCCAATGCACGCTCGGTCCGGGCGGACGCCGAGGCCCCGGGTGCGGCCAGAAGGGACCGTGATGCCAGGGGGCCGGATACACGGGCGCGACATACACCGGCGCGGCGTACACTGGCGGGGCGTAGTAATGCTCGCGCACGATCACGTTGCGAGTGGCCGTCGACGGGGCCGCCGCAACGGTCGCCAACGGCGCCGTCTGCATGGCCGTGATCACCGCCTCGCTGACCCCGGCGTTGCTGAGCAGGATCAAATCGTGCGACTGCAGACGCGCAGCGACGCCGCGGGTCTTGATTTGCGTCACGATCACGGCGTCGCTGAGCTTGGCTTGCGACATGCCGATCACGTCCTGAACGCTGACGGCTTGTTGGGACAACTGGTTCGCCACATGCTGCTCGTAGACGACCTTGTCGCGGGCGATCTCTGTATCGACCGAATCGCCGATGGCCGCGCCCGCCAGGGCTCCCACCGCGCCGCCGATCAGCGCCCCTTCCGCCGTGTGGTGGTTGTTGTGTCCGATCGCGCCGCCCGTCAGACCGCCCAACAGTGCCCCCAGCGCCAAGCCGCGATCGCGATGGTCGTACGGCCATTGGCCGTAACAGACGGAGGAAACGAGCGACAGCACTGTCAGCAGCACAAGCAGTCTCGTCTTCATGAACGACCCCAATTCCACGCGAAAAGGCTGTGAGCAACCGGCCCCAGACGCTTGCCGACTCGCGGGAACTCCCCGCGTTGGGTCCCCGCCTGGTACGGACCCGGTCCCATGTTTTACCGCCCTGGAGTGCGGATATTGCCAACCCGGTCAAATGCCGTCAAGACGAACCCGGATGGGCCTTCTGTCTCAACTCCTTTATCGACCAGACGACAAAAACGTCTTAGCAACCTGTTGAAAAAGCGGAGGACTGACTCCCAGTTGCGCCGAAAGAACCCCAGGAATAACGACCACGGCGAGGTGCCTGCACCTTCTTCGTGCATCACAGAGAAAACGGACCCTGTTTCTCCATCGGCGCGGAACGCCTTGCGCCAAGCCATTTTTGCGCCGTCCCGCAACCGAATTCCGTCCGCCCCTTGCGGCAACGGCCCACGTCTGCTACAAAAATCAATACCGCACCTCTAGCTCAATTGGATAGAGCATCGGTCTACGGAAGGGAAAAGATGGTTTTGCGGAACATTCGCCGCAGCAACGCATTGCGTTTCAGGCCAACGTCTTAGGGCAAGTTTGACTATACCGCAAAACACGGAATGACCCGACGAAAAACGGCCGTCCAAGTGTCAGTGACACTTGATCCTTGCCACCCTGAATAGCGGATTTAGCTTGCGGCTCGGGTGTCCGCTTCCCGCCTCTCCGCCCGCCTCTTCCGCAGCCGCTCCGCCTGCTCTTCTCGTGCCGCACACTCGACGCAACGGCCCGGCGTGTCGATGAACTCCGGCCGCTGTCCGCACCGCTCACAGGTCCGGCCGGTCAGGGTGAAAAAGAACTGCTCATAGCCCCACCAGCGTTCAGGCACTTTCCGACGCATTGGCCGTTCTCCGTGCTCTGATCTCCCTCAACGTCCACTTCTCCCGAATCGCCGCCGTCCGCCGCAGAATCAGCGGCGGTGAAACTCTCGGCTCGGAATCCGTCTTCCGCTGCTTGTCGATTCTACGGGCGTTCAGGGCGAACGTCTTGCAGGCCCGGCCGCAGTACAGTTGCGAGAATCGCCTGCTCACGAACTCCGCCCCGCAGACCGCACAGAACCGCGTCACGTGGTCCCGCGGACGCCCGGCCCGTCTGGACACCCGCCATTCGCAGGCCCGCCTGTTGCATCGGACGGAGCAATAAACCGCGTCCCGGCGTCGCCCGATGATCGGCTGTCCGCAGTGCTTGCAAGTTCGCATGGCCCTTGCTCCAAAAAAAGAAGCCGGGCACCACGTTGGCACCCGGCTTCCCGTCTGAGCTAGCGACCGATCGTCGCACAGCTTGCACGCTCTTGTATCGCTTACGGCACCGTCGCAAACCTCCCGTTGCCGTTCTTTCGTTTCTCCGCGGCTCCCTCCCGACTCAGGCCATAGAACACGTCCCGAGTCTCACCCAGGGCAATGCGGTGATCTACCGCCCGGCTGAACGCCCGCTCAAAGGACATGTCCCCGCCCGGCGGCTTGTCCCCGCCAGCCATCGCCGGCAGCCCGGCCCAGGCCCGCAGCTCGTTGCGCGTCACGGCTTGGAACTGGCCCAACACCTGGTAGCGTCGCAACTCAAAGTCGGCGTCGCGTGGCACAACCGGCTCGATCCAGACAACCAGCCGCTCGCCGTCGGCCCCGAACATCGGCCCCAGCCATTCCGTCAGGCATTGGCTCATCAGGGCGATTTTCGGATTGACAGTGAACTCGGCAAAGTGGAACTCCGCCGCCAACGCGCTGGCCCGGTTCGCGCCTTCAAGCTCGCCCATAATTATTGGGTTAGTTCCAAACCCTTGCGTGATGCGTCCCTTGGTGCCCTTCCCCGAGGACAGCCAGTCCATTTCTTGCGGCGTGTTGCTCAGCCGCTTGATGTCTTCGATCAGTCCGTCCAGGATGATCGGCTCCCCGGTGTTGTAGACGCTGGCGTAGCGCTCCCGGATGGCCCGGATGATCTGGCGTTGTTGTGGCCCGTTCAGTTCCGGCCGCCGGCCCGTGGTAGCGTCCTTGCCGACGATGACCGCATGGCTCGGGTGGATGCCTCTGGCGAACATGCTCCGTTGACTGGCCGTCATCGACTCGTCAGCGTCCACAGCAGCCCCGGACGCCTGCAAGGGTGACCACGTGCCATGAGGATCGGCAGGGTTCGGGTAGGCGAAATAGCAGGCTTCGTCCGCTTCGATCGGCAACGGCTCGCCGGTGTGGTTCGGCGGACGCACAAGCCACCGCTCAAACCGCGTGGTGCCCTCCGTGCTCTGAATCCAGCTCGTGGGAATCGGAAACACCTGCCGCCGGCCGTCAATCTCCGGCAGCCACCAAAGGGAACTGCCCGTCAGCTCCAAGGATGCCACCGTCGAATAGATCAGGCTCCAAGCCACCATCAGGTCGTTGGGATCGGCCAGCAAGTCGAGAATCGGGTGACTGTCCAGCGGCTCGGCGTCCGGTGCCTGCTTCATTCGCTTCGGCCCGGAACCCGCCCGGCCCACTCGGATCGGCTGGCCAGCGATCTTCTGAGCGATCGGCCGGACGCTGGCGTACACCCAGCCGGTGAAGTGCCGCAGTTGCTCAGCCGCCTTGCTGAACTCCGAACGCTGGGAAAGAGCGCCGGACGGGCCCCGAGACATTAAGTCCGTGCCGATGCTCGCCACCGTGGCCTTTGCCCGGCAGTAGCTCCGTTCGGTGTCCGCCAAAGCGGTGTCAATCGCGCTCGTTCGCACCCGTCAGGCCCTCGTGTTCCGCCCGTTGTCTCGCATACGCTGCCGCCTCTGCCTTGATCCGTTCGCGGTCCCGCGCGATGACGGCAGCCATCGCGTCCAGCTCGGCTTGCTGAACTCGGATCGTCCGGTCCCGCGCGTCCAACTCGGCTTGCAAGTCGGTGATCTGCTTTTGCAGCCGCTTGACTTGTGCGGGTATATCTTGCCGAAACAACATGCTTACGCTCGTTTCTTCAACACGTCCAGCAGCGCCGCGAACAACTCGTTTTGCCTCTCGACCGCCGCCGCCAGCCGATCCGTGGCCGTGTCCGTCTCGGCCGTGATGAAGTTCAGCCGCGGCTTGCCGTTGATCTTCTCCGGCAGCTTGCCGTCAACGACTTTCGCCAGCCCGGCCTTGACGGCGCCAGCCAGCCAGTACAGCCACGTGGCCGCGTCGGCTTGCGGGAACTCTTCCCGCTCGGGTGGCAGCCGAAAGCCCTTGGCTTCGATCCGTTCCCGGATGGCTCGGAACTCCGGCTCGTGCAACGGCTCCAGAATGAAGCCGGTCCCGGTGTCCGTGTCGAACCCGATTCGTTGCCCCGGTATCGGGTTCGGCTCCTCTCCGCCGGCAACCTTGGCCATTGGCTCGCTGTCCCGGTAGTAGTCGAACCGGCCCCGAACCCGCCGCTGCAACGGCCGGAAGTGTAGGCACTCATTTCGAGAACCGTCAACCTCGATGGTAACGCTCATTTTCGTTGGCTCCGTAGTTGTCAAGTGACACATACTGAACAGTTGACTACGCTTGCCCCGTAGTCCACTTGGCGAACGCCGACGCATCCATGACCCGCCCGCCGAACCGCGCCCGTGCGACCAGCAAGACCAGATTCTTGCGTGCCAACGTCGTGCCGCCTTGCTCGAAACGGATCTCCATTCCCTGCCGACGATACAGCCGGTATTTCGACAACGCACCGAACGCGCAAACCGGGTTCGTCAAATCGTTCTGGACGGCATGGCGCCAGCCCAGCGACGAATAGGAACTGATCTCGGTCAGGGGTGCCAGCGCCGGCCGTTGATCCGTGCTTGGCGTCGCCGTGTCGATCTTGATGGCCCGGCTCCTCCGATACGTCACGTCATTCGACAAAAACGCGCAACGGTTCGAAGGATTGCGATACTGCTTGCCGATCGAAAACATCAGGGTGATGTAATCGTTCAGCGTCGGCACCGCGCCGGCCCCACCGTCCGGCGTCGTTGTCGTCAGGCCGGACGCCACGAAGATGCCTTGCGGCTGGTTCGTGCCGTTGCCGTTGGCGATCAGCTTGTCCAGCTCCGCCGCCAGCCGCTCGCCAACCAGCTTGGTCAGTTGCGAACCGACGTCGACCGCCGCGTCGGACAAGAAGTCCCGGCCGATCTCGATGGCAACCGCCGCCCCGAAAATCGTGGTGTTGATCTCGGCAACAAGACTCGCCGTGTCGAACAACGATACTTCCGTGTTGTCCCCTTGGCCCCAACTGATCGTCGGATTGCCGATCGAACCACCTTCCACTCGCCGGCCCCGCGGAACGTCCCGAACGTCCACAAACGGCAGCAACTCGCCGGACAGTAGCGGGAAGGTGATGACGGCATTGTCAAACCAAGTCGGTGTCACCTCGATACCGCCGGAAGTCGCATCGTCCAGCAACGCCTTAACGCCGGTGAACCCGGCCCCGTACTCGCCGCCGATCGTCCCGGCCCACTCGTCTTTGGTGGCCGCCTCGTCCAGCAGCTCCCGCTCGTGCGCCTGCAGGCTCACGCCCAGCCCGGCCCGTTGTGCCAAGTGCTTGAACAACGCCCCGGCCTTGGCGTAGTCGCGTTGGCTCGGCTGCTCCGTGGCCGCCCCGCCTGCAAACGGGTTCGGAACTTCCGCGCCCGTCTTGACGTGCCGTCCGACGAAACGCTTTTCGCTGTACTGATCGGCCGCAGCTTTGACCCGAACGCCGCCGTTGCCGCCGAAAACCTTTTCCGCTTTTTCAGTTGTCGTGGTCATACCCTTAACTCCTTGAACTCGACGCGCTGCCAGGTCAGTGTACGTGTCCGGTGGCAGCTCGCCGGACAAGAGCAGTTCGGTTGCCTTGTTGGCCCAAAACGGATCGGCGATGTCGGTGTGCTGGCCCGGCTCCGCGTGGCCATTGTCCAGCAGCCAATCAATCAGTTCGGGGGTGACTTTGATCGTCATGTTTTCGCTCTCCGAAAATCAGGTCCGGCGCGCCGGAAGGAGCCTACTTACCATAGCGGCGCGGCGCGCCGGAACCCTGATCGTTTTCATGGCCAGCATACAAGCTCCCGTTGGATCGTCGCCGGCAGTGCCGTCTCGATATTCCGCAGAACGTGCAACGCAATGCTCAGCCCCGTGGCCGCGTCGCCGTGGCCGCTCGGGCCCCGAGGGGAAACCAGCCGGCAGCCGTAGTTGCGTTCTTCCACTCGCAACGCCTTCAAGTCCGCCAGCAGCCGCGGGTGATCGTACAAGGCAATGGCGCCTTCGCTGAACGCTTCAAGAACCGCGCTGCACATGCTCTTCAAGTTGTTCGCCATGAAGTCCACAGGCTCAATTTGCAGGCCCCGCTTTCGCAGCCGCTCAACCAAGTAGGCAGCTTGCCACGGATCGGCACCCACCCGCAGACCCTCGAAACGCTCGGCAGCGTCGATGATGGCCTTCTCGATAGCCTCAATGTCCACCTTCCGGCCCGCCGTCGGCGTCCAGACCTTCACGTCAACCAGCCGCAGCCGGCCCGTGCCAGGATGATCCACAAAATCGGGTGTCATGTCCGGCGGCTCACGTAGCCCGGCGTCAATCAGCACCCGCTCGTTGTCCGTCAGTTCCACCGCCGCCGCCTCTCGGATCTCCAGATAGCCGGTGTGCTTGCCGACGATGACAAGCGCGCTGGCGTCCCGGCTCAAACCCAAGTCCAAGCCCGCCGCGTATGCCCAGCCGTCTTGCCGCTCAGCCGCCGGCCCGGACAACGTGACCGCCCGCGAAACGTCTTCGGGGGAAAGCGCGTCGCCGCTGCCGCTGCTCCACTCGTTCAGCCACAAGCGACGATACGCGATGTCCGGCAGCAACCGCCGCTGCTCTGCAAGCCGATCTGGCGTGATCCATGATGCAACCGGCCCGTCCAGCCGCGAAAAGTGCCAGCCCGGATCTTGGCGTATTGCTTCGCGAATTTGGAACTGCCAACTATCTTGGAAACCAGCGTTGGAAATGACGATGAACAAACAAGCCGCCCGCTTCGCAGCCGCGGAAATCAGGGAGTCCCACAAGTCGCGTTTGGCCCAGTGCGTCACCTCGTCGGCAACGATGAAATCCGGCGTCAGGCCGTAGCTCGTCGGCGCGTCGCTCGTAAGAATCGAAAGCTCGCTTCCAGTGTGCTTGTTGACGACCCGCTCTTTCTGAACGTCGATGATCTCCGAAAGCCAAGGGTTCGCCCGCCGCAGGCCCTCGATAGCATCCCGCAGCAACCCGGCTTGATCCAAGTCGCCTGCGGCCGCAACGCCTTTCAGCGTCCGCCGACTTGCGAACAACGCCCAGGTACATATAACGGCGATGTCCAGCGTCTTCGAATGGCCGCGTGGCCGCTCCAGCCAGGCCCGTGAACAGCCGCCCGTCGCCGCCTGCCCGGCCGCCCGCTTCCACCCAGGATCCAACGCCGCGAAGTCCGAACGCTGCCAGCCGTCCAGCACGTCGCCCAAACGGCGCGGTGTCCCGTCCGCGTCGATCAGCAAGGATCGGCGGAACTCGGAAGGATCGGCTTGTAGGCGACGAAGCTCTTGCATTATCCCACCGTGCTTGACGACAACGAACTCGAAAGCGAACTCGCCGACGATGCGCTGGTAACGCTCGTTGTGGACAGCGAAGACGCGGAAGACGTGCTGCTGCTGCTCAGCGTCGAACTGCTCAGCGTCGATGCGCTGCTCGCCGTCGATACGCTCGATACCGATTCGCTTGACGAGGACGCGCTGCTCGCCGTGCTCGCCGACGAACTGCTCAGGCTCGAAGACGATGCCGTGCTCGCCGACGTGCCGCTCGTGCTCAGGCTCGATTCGCTACTGGCCGATTGGCTCGAAGATGATGCCGTGCTCGCCGTGCTCAGCGTGCTCAGCGTCGATGCGCTGCTCGCCGTCGAACTGCTGGCCGTGCTTGACGACTTGGAACTGGAAGACGATGACGACATGGAAGACGAACCGCTCGATTCATCGTCAACGCTCAGAATCCGCGCCAGCCCGCCGCCCGATAATGGTAAATCGTCCGTCGAAAATCGAAACGAGAACGGAGCGAGATTCGCACCGCCGCGAACGTCAATCAAGCGAAACTCAAACTGCCGATGCTCGGGCAACGTCACGTCCAGCGTGTCCGTCGTGGCCGCCAGCGACCGCGACGCAAACACGTCATGCGGGAACACGTCAACCGCCGTGATGCGAACCTGCCGCGAATCAAGATCGGATGACCCCGGACCCAAGTAGAACTCGAATGTTCGCGACATGTTCAACCCTCTTATTTGCGGGACGCTGCGCCAACAAAAAAACGGAGCCGACGCAACGTCCCCGCCGTGCAAAATCGGCGCGCTCAGGACAATGCGTCGGCTCCGTGAATCGCTCTACATCGCCAACGTCATATCGAATGTACGCTTACCGCTGCCGCCTTGTCAAGACGGAATCTCGCCGTCGCCCGCGTCCGTGGCCTCTGGCGTCGCCTCTGGCGCGTCCGGCGCGTCGGATGACTCGGCAGCCGTCCCGGCGTCGCCCGGCCCGTCAGCGTGGCAGGCCGTGGCCGCAACGGACTGATAAAGGGTGGCCGTGATAGTGGCCGCGTGCCGACGGTCCAGCCCCAGCCGATCCAAGCATTTGTCCCGCGCGTCCGTTGCGTCGCAAACCGCTTTCGTCAACGCCAACTTCTCGGAAAGTGGAAGACTATCCCCGCCAACCCGCAGCCATCGCGCCGCCAACATGGCCCGTTGTTCGTGCCGACATGCTGACTGCAACAACGCCTCTTGGTACAGCGTGGCCCCGCCGTCCCTTGAAAGGATCTCGTCTTGCACGTAGCGACGAAATGCTGTCAGGCTCGAATCAATCCATGAACAGCCCTTGGGACTGCGAACCGCCCGCAGCCCGTGCTTGGTACGGTTCCGATTGCCCGGCTGGCCGCCCCCGACTTTCGGTGTGCTCGGCATGTCAAACCCTCCCGCGTCAACCCGTCAAACGTGGCCGAAATCCTGCCTACTCTTTGGGCAGACACCTGCCTTTGACCCTTGCCGGGTGTCAAGGCATTTTGCAAACCCTTATGCTCAAAATACTTGCGACGTTAGAGCATCGGATACACTATCCGTGGGTCTGCTTCCCAGCCCGCCCGCGGACGCTCCCGGCCGATCGTCCGCCCGGCCCCGGCCGGATGCTGCGGTCCCGGTGTCATCCCGTGCGATATGCTCGCCCGCGTAGCCTCTCCATTCCGTCGCACCATCCTTGTCCGTAGACTGCTTCGCACCGCTGCCCAAACTCCTCGGGGGAACTTACGATCCCATCGAACCCAAGGATGCCTGCTGGCCCCCGTGCGATATGCTCGCCCGCGTCGATGCAATCCGCAGCGGACACTAACCAGTCTGCCAACTGCCGGGCCTGTTGGGTGTTCAGGAACACCTTGTCATCAAGCCCGATCAGTTCATGCTCGCGCGAGAATCCAACGAACTCGTCCGGGTCGTCAGTTCCGCAGTAGGCAATCGTGACTTCCGTTTTCGCGTAGAGCCTCGCGTGCAATACATTGGGTTCGGTCAACATGGTTGGACACTCCTTCTAGTGGCCTACTGGTAATCCGCCGCGCGTCGGCCAGCACGTGACGGGAACGTTTCCGATCAGTCCCTTTTTCTCGCAAACACTCCCCGCAACAACTCGGATATTTTCCGCAGCGTTGCCGAAATTTTCTGTATCTTTGTCCACTTTCCCTATCCTCGCTCTGTTCTCGTTTTTCGGAACCAACTCGGAACCCTTGGAACACTTGGAACCACTTTCCGGTATAAACAGCTGGTCTCGCTCTCGTGGGGCGCTTATGCCGGAAATCGGTTCCAACCCTTCCAACCCTTCCAACCTCAAAAACCCCCCGTGTTAGTTGAGCAGTTCCAGTCCCAAGTACCACACTCCGTTCGAAGTGTCTCGCTCGAAATCTCGTTCCGTGATGTTCTTACCGAACCTCGTTTGTGACAGCGGGTGTTCTCCGGCTTGCTCGGCCCATGTCTTGTAGGCAGAGTACAGTCCGCCGGCGCGAACCCGGCAATCATTTCCCGTTATGCAACATTGCGCCAAGAAGTCGCCGATGCGATCCTGCTCTTGACGGTAGCTTGCCGTCGCCGCCTGAACTTCTTGCGGGGCGCAAAGTCCGTGCTCCAACCAGTCGCAACAACCCACAACGCACCAAGCCAGGATGCCCGGTAGTTCCGTCTGCAATCGCTGCGGCAGTTGCTTGTCCTTCTCCTCGTCGGGAATCACAACAGTGAACGGCACAAGCCGCAGCCGCCGCCAAATTGCGTAGTCCGTGCCCCGAACCTCCGGCTTGTGGTTGCAGGCCAAAACGACCTTGTGCGTAGGCTTGAACTCCCAGAAATCTTCTCGCATCCGGCGCGCCCGCACCCGGTCGCCGCCCGTCAGTTCCTTGACCAAACTCTCCGCCAGCCGCCGGCCGTCGTCAGTCTCGACCGCTGCCACGAACCGCTTTCCAAACAAGTCGGTGCGCTCTGTTGGGTGCGCGTCGTTGTATCTCGTCAAGAGCATGTCGGCGGCCGACTTGATGGCGTAGTCGGTGCCCAGCATGTCCAAGATGACGTTGACCAAGGTACTCTTTCCGTTCTGGCCTTTTCCATGAAAGATCGGCAACACCTGCTCGGAAACGTCGCCAGTCAGACAGTACCCCAGCAGCCGCCGAACAAAGCCGATCAACGCCGACGCCGCTCAGATGAATTTCCGTACCGGCGTTCAGATGAATTGCGTTGTTCGCTCACAGCGTGGGGCGCGGCGAGCGGGGGCGATGTGAATTTTGGATGAGAGGGCGGCTAACGGCGG
>Ga0209510_1002769_pt1 | contig 17401 bp, 10 predicted proteins | sample BiotimSIPDNA_FD_185749 | JGI IMG/M metagenome (GOLD analysis project Ga0209510, IMG submission 185749) | Anaerobic biogas reactor microbial communites from Washington, USA - Biogas_R1 time_0 SIP DNA (SPAdes) (version 2) | ecosystem: Engineered > Bioreactor > Anaerobic > Unclassified | place... | reverse complement strand
CAAAAAAAGTATATACTAGAGTTAATAGTAAAACATAAAATGGATTGGTATACTGGGTGCCATTACTTGCCCAACGCGCTCTTTGAAAAAAGAGAGCTTTCCAAGTATCCACAGGAGCCGTTTCCATGATTGCATCAGGGTCTAAATTATAGCAGAAACGAACACCTTCTTCTTTAATCATTTTATGAATCAACATATCGTCATCGCCAGAAGAGAGATTCATTAAATCGCCAAAGCCACCGACCTTAAAAAACAAATCTTTTTTATAGGCAAGAGAAGCGGCACTTGCAACCATTGGAGAACCTAAAGTAAAGCCAGCGGCTTCCATGGCTGTAAAACCAAGCGTTTCCATTTTTTGAACGGTATGAATAATAGAAGAAGTTCCATTATTCTTTTTGGGCCCTTGTACAATTTGAACTCCATCTCTAAAACAGCTTGCCATAGAAGAAAGCAGCGTTTTAGGTGGTTCACAGTCGGCATCCATAATCAATAAAACATCATATTGAGCTTCTTTAAACCCTGCTTCTAAGGCACGTTTTTTAGGGCTTGCTACAGGAGGTAAATCTTGAGGAAGAGAAATGAACCTAAATAAAGGGTGCGTTTTACAAAAAGATTCTAAAATCTGTGGCGTAGAGTCTGTGGAGCGATCATTCACACAAATCACTTCCCAAGTGCCTTCAAAATCTTGTTCTTCTAATGCTTTTAAAGTACGATTCAGAAAAGCTTCTTCATTTCGAATCGGTAAAACTACAGAAAGACTCGGTAGATTTTGATGATGCCGTTTAGTTCTTTTTGTTTTCCATATTCCATAGCTAAAGAACAAAAGCAAAAAAGCATAAACAGCTGTAAGTCCAATTAGAAAAAATACGCTCATAAAAAACAAATATATATATTCTGCACTATGAATCATCCCTCCTCGTTAGTTCACGCCCATGCAAAAATACACCCATCCGCTTCTATTGGCCCTTGGTGCATCGTTGAAGAAGATGTAGAAATAGGTGAAAATGTTGTTTTAGAATGTCGCGTTCGAGTTTGTAGTGGTACTCGAATTGCCTCTAATACGGTTGTTTATGATGGTGCTGTTTTAGGAGCACCTCCACAGGATCTTAAGTATCAAGGAGAACGTACTTTTTTAGAAATAGGATCGTCTTGCACCATTCGTGAATATTGCACTTTAAATCGAGGCACGGTGGCTACTGGTCGAACGGTCATTGGCGATGACTCTCTTATTATGGCTTATTCTCATGTCGGGCACGATTGTATTCTTGGCACTGGGGCGGTACTTGCCAATGGAGTCCAGTTAGGTGGGCATGTTTATGTTGGTTCTTTTGCCACCATCGGTGGTAATACAGGTGTACATCAATTTTGTCGAGTCGGAGATTACTCTTTTGTTGGAGGCACCTTAAAAGTAGATCGAGACGTACCTCCTGCGAGCCGTGCTTTAGGTAACCCACTAAAATGGGCCTCTATTAATTTACATGCTCTAAAACGTCACGCTGAAGATTTCCCTGAAGAACGAATTCGTTCTATAGAAAAGGCGTACAGAGAATTATACCGTTCCTCACGTCCAATACAAGAGGTGATAGAAGAACTAAAAAAAAGTGAAGAACCTTTGTTTAAGACATTTTTTAATGATTCTTGGCGAGGATCAATTATAAGGCCATAGTTTTTCTGTGACTCGAGTCACGAAGCTATTTATTGTTGCATTTTAATATTATGATCACTATGCTTTATTCAGACGTAAAACAAGCTTTTTGTTTACAAAAAGAAACATTTGTTTTCAAAAAGAACCAATTATTTTACTTATATTAACGTACTATAAAGAAATATAAACTTATTTTAGAAAAAAGTCTTTTTTTAGAGGATATGATGAATTTATCAAAATTTATACCCATTTCGGTTTTATTAGCATCGATGGTTTCGTTTGCTGGCCCTGTCAGTCATTTTGGAAAAATCATCTCTTGTGGTGGAAACCTATGTGGAGAAAAGACAGGAACGAGTGTTCCTATCCAATTAAAAGGTCCAAGTTTATATTGGTCTACGGGAGATCCTGCTGTATTATTTCATCCCGCAACAGTAGATTGGTTTGTAAATAACTTTGAAATTGGCGTTATTCGAGCTCCAATGGCTATTAAATACTATAAAGAAAATAGTGAGCCAATTTCTGCTTCAGATGGAAATAACGGTGTAACGAGTTATGGGTATCTATCAACACCTGCTGGTTATAATGAAAAGGGAAATCAAAAAAAGTTAATTAAAGATGTTGTTGATGCGGCAATTGCAAATGACATTTATGTTATTGTGGATTGGCATTCTCACAATGCTTCAAGGGAAACCAATGAAGCCGTCACTTTTTTTAAGGATATGGCTACAGAATATAAAGATGTTCCAAATCTAATTTGGGAAATTTATAATGAGCCCGTTAGTGATGATGCTGGCGCCATCAATAATTACGCTAAATCAGTGGTTGCTGCTATTCGTAATGCTGGTAATAATAATTTAGTCGTTGTAGGTACTCCATTCTACTCATCTCAACCAAATCAACAGGTTAGTCAGGGTTTGCATAATACTTACAGCAATATTGCTTACACTTTGCATTTTTATGCTGCAGCAAATCATGATGGTTATAAAAGTAATGGTTCTAGTGCTATGTCTTCAGCTCCAATTTTTATTACAGAATGGGGGGCTTCTGATGCAAGTGGCGATGGAAACATTAGTGATGCCTCTAGTTGGCGCTCTTGGATGGATCAAAATAAGGTCAGTGGCTGTATGTGGTATGCTGGAACAGGAACACAATCATCAGCCATGTTTCCAGAAGGAACAACTGTTCTAAATTTGGATAATGCAAAGAGCCGCTTTTCTGGAATAAATACATCTGCAGGTGTTTTTAATGCTTATATAAGCACTAATAAATGGAAAAGTTTTGTCCCTTCAACACACCCTTTAGGAAATACTATTGTGGCGTCTGTTTCAGAAGGTGCAAGTAAAGTTTTTAGTTCAGAATTAGGTATTCGAGGGGCGATTTCAGCTGTAGCAGATCCTGTATCTGGTTCTGTTACTTTTACCGATAATTCTATTACATTCAATAGTGCAGAATACGGGTCTCCAGAACAAATTATTATAAATTATAATGTAACACAGGGTAGTGTAACTATTCAAGAACGAATTGTAATTAAAATGACTGATCGCAAGCCTATTTTAGCAGATACAACTCTTTCTGTTAGTTATAAGGAACCAAAAAAATTAAAACTTAGCACGATTGGAGCTTCAAATCCAATTTCAAAGGTTGCTTCATCAATGTCTATAACTGCCGCTACTGTAAGTGCTGGTAGTATCGTTTTCAGTGGCGATTCAATGACTTTTACTCCTCCAGGAACACCTGGTCTAGTTACACTTAACTATACTGCTCAAAATGCAAATGGAACTGCAAGCGCAACGATTAATTTAATTTGTGAAAATCAAGCTCCAACCATTTATGCAAAAGCTAATATGGGCTCAAAACCAAATACAGCTCCAATTTATATCTCTTTACATACTGTGCGAGCAAAAGACGCGGATGGTGATCCATTAACATTTGGGGCTTATTATTTAGATCCTAATTATACAGGAACTCTTACAATAAATGCAACAAAAGATACGTTGATATATACCCCTGATGGAGCGCATACAGGAACAATCACTATTTTGAGTGTACTAACAGATAGCCAGGCTGATTCTAAAATTGGCTCTGCGGTGTTTACTTTAACAGGAAGTGGTACTGCTGTCAATGTGGCTGCGCCAACGACTATTCCTGGCTATGTTCCATTAAAAATAACGGAAAAGTCAAAGAATATTTACAATAAATCAAATATTAATCTGATGATTCATAAAAATGAAATCAATCTCAGTGTGGCTCAGTCAGGAATTGTATCGGTAGATCTATTTGACATACAGGGTCATAAAATTAAGACTTTGTTGAACGAAAGCTTAAATGCAGGCAATTTCAACTTTAGTTGGGATCCTTCTGGAATGCCAGCAGGTCATTATGTGATTCGAATGAAGCAAGGTTCAATGGTAAATTATCAAAAATTTATCAACCGCTAATGAATCTTAAATAAATAAACGAAAGAGCCTAGTATTTTATTGGGCTCTTTTTTTTGTTCAATGAATAGTCTTATGAATAATGATAATTGCGACTGCTGATTTCTTAAAACAGCGAAAAAGATCATTTTTTTTTGAAAAAGAAGGGAAAATATTTCATCATTTCATGTTGATTAAAATAGACATTATTTTTTAAATCTCTGTTTTTAATTTTTAATTATAATTGGCTCCGTTGGACAATCTTGTCCATATCAGGAGAAAATAAATGATACAATTGTTTATTAAACGGAGCCTAGTTCTTGCTATGTTCTTGTCTTTATTCGTGGCTTGTTCATCGGAGATTACTCCAGTTCAAGCAGAAAATTCAAATACAGATACAAATGATCAAACTGATGCTGTAGCAGATGTAATTCAGTTAGAAAATGGTGATTTTGTTGTAGAAGGGGATATGGTTTTCACTCCAGAGCAGCTTGTTTCTTCTAATGTCCTAAAAAAAGGAAATGCTCAAAGTGCCTTATTTAGAGTGAATAATTATGAATGGGGGCCGAATGCAGTTATTGAATATTATTTTGTTCCAGCAAACTCTTCTTTAAATCTTGTCTCAATGAGCACAAATGAAAAAAGAGAATTTGCACGAGCATTAAAAGATTTATCTAATGGAGCAGCTATAAGTTTTAAGGAAGTTTCTACCCCAAGTACTCATACTGTATATGTCTATAAACACAAGGGAGATATATCTTCCTTGTGTGGCAGAAGAAATAAAGCTTCATGTGCCTCAGTTGGTAAGGTAAGTTCTATTGGAAAACAAAATTATATGAGGTTTTCTGAAGATGATTTTAGTACATGTACTTCAGTTTTAACATATCGTACTTTTTTTCATGAAATGACTCATGTTTTAGGCTTTATTCATGAACATCAGCGAAATGACCGTGGGAGGCATGTAACCCTTAGTGTCTTTGGTTCTGATTTTGATAAAGAGACTGGAAACACCTTGGATACTCCTTTTGATATGGCGTCCATTATGATGTATGATCTTCCATATGTTCAGGTTAAGCAAGGAAAAGAAGAGGTCTATGATTGGATGGGTGGGTTACCGTTACCAAGTCCTTATGATGGACTTGCTCGTAAGCGTGTTTATGGCTTTGAAAGCGAAACACAAAACCTATATTCAATTAGACATATCAGTGGAAAATATTTATGCCGTAGTACGACTGGTGAGAATGCCTCTCTCCTATTAAAAACAACTAAGTCAAGTCTTTGTATATGGGATATCACCAGTGGAAGTCTTAATCTTGGGCAAACATCTCAATATAGTGGTATTGTATTGGATCATAATTTTGCAACAACAATTCGTTCTACAGAAACAACTCGTCAGGGTTTCGGAATTTATCTTGGATATGGTACCAAATTAGGCCTATCTGTGCAAGGCTCGCTTAGATATGCATCAAAGTGGATACCTATAATAAGTTTCTATACAGGAGGATATATTAATTTATGGAATCCATTAGGCTATTGCTTAACCGTTTCAAATGATAAATTAACGGTTAATTCGTTATATTGTAGCGAAGATGATGTCTGGTATCGATTAGAGTATGCTGGTGGATTTGGTGAAATAATAAAAGATACTAATTATAACTGGTCACTAGTTCCTGAATGGAATACCAAGGTACCGTACTAAATCGCACTTCTAAAACACAATTATTGATACTAATAAAAAAATCGCTAGACTCTTGTCTAGCGATTTTTGCTTTATTGGAAAATAAAAATATTTATTTAAGCAAAGCATCCAGAGTTTGAGTTTCCCAAGTTTTTGTTGTTTTATCAAATATTTCATAACCACCAACGTTTGTAAAACCCCAATAGTTCCAACTAAAGCCTCTTTCTGCGGCAAGAGAAACAAAATATGTTGTCCACCGCACTCTTGATGGAATACCTCCGCATGCAGTCGCCCCAAATTCACCAATATTAATAGGTAAACCGCCAGGATAATGTTGATTGGCTAAGGAGATTATTTTATCAAAGTCCTCTTTCATTTTTTGCTTTTCGGCGGAGATCCCTTCCCATAAAATGGTGTCTTCGGGGCATTGATAGTTTTCACCTTGTAAAGCATAGGAGGCAGGTTGATAATAGTGAGGTGTAAAAATGATGTTCCCGTCAGCAGGTAATTGTGTATAGGTAAGACCAGAATAACTATTCCATGGATATGATCCATACATTAAAGTTCGTCCTGGATTTGTGGCTCTAATAATAGGGTGTGTTTGAGCAATGATTTTATTATGACTTTCTCTAGAAATGCCAAATACAGGTTCATTTAGAATTTCAAAAGCAAGCATTTTATTGTCTACATCAGCAAAATAAGCGGCTATTTGCTGCCAAATGGCAACAATGCGCTCTATATGCATGTTTTCGTTTACTGGATTTGGAACTCCACCAGCAAGGGTGTCACCTCTAAAAGATTCATGATGATGAATATTAATGATGGCCACAAGATTATTTGCATTAATCCAGCCAACCACTTCTTTGACTCTGGCTAAATAAACAGGGTCTATCGTATAAGGTGCTGCTTTTTCAGCATCTCTATCCCAACGGACAGGCAAACGAATAGAGTTAAAGCCTTTACTCGCTATTTCTTCTATTTGATATAATTCTATTGGGCCTGCACCCCAACAAGATTCACAAGTAGCATCAAAGGTATTACCCATGTTGATGCCTCTACCTATTCTAGCATTCATTGCTTGTCCAAGAGAATAATCTATGACAATAGGCGAACTAGAAGAAACGGGCTCCTGTGAAGAGGAACTAGTATTTATAGGGCCAACAATATTGCCTTTGCCATCAGATTGAGAACAACCCATTAAAGCAGCAAAGGACATAAATAAGAGTATTTTAGCGTGTTTTTTTATCATAGATATAAACTAAATTAGTTAATTAAAGAAAAAAATATTTAACAATCAAGAAAAGTATACTTTTGTAGACAGTTCTTATAGGCAAAATAAAGGCAAAAAACAAAATTAATCTATATTTTGACTCGAAGCCGTAGTTATTTCATTCTTTTTTTTGTTTGAATTCATTCTTTGATTTAAACAGAAAAGAGGTTAAATTACTGCATGACTGGAGATCTTTTTATGCGATTACCTTCTTTTGTAATTACAACAATTTTTTTAGCATCGGCGACGTTTGTCTCTGCTAGTTTTAATGACTATCGTGATCGTGATGCTACACGTTTTACCCCAAAAGAGCCAAAACCATTTAGGCAGGATAAAGATGTCGCGTCGATTGTGATGCGAGAAGGTATTCCTAGAGGTGGTGGATACACTTATCAATACCCTAGAGAAAATCCAGAACCAATTATGACTGATGTCGCTGGTGCGATGCAAGGCGACTTAGCTATGCAGATTGAATTAATTGCAAGCGATTACTCTGGTGTTGCTATCTGTATTGCGGGCTCTGTTGATTTAACTCCATACTATGAAGAAGGAGTTCTTGAATTTTGGATCAAAGGTAACGAAGGCGGCGAAAACGCTTTGTTTGTTCTTGTAGATGATGGCGTCAAGAGCAATGGTGAATCCGCACAAGTCAAATTGCGTTCAAAAAGCTTTGGTGATATCACTAAAGAATGGAAAAAATTCACAATTCCTCTAAAAACTTTTGGAAAAACAGGAGTTTATTGGGACAGCAAGAATGCACGTGAAGTGATTCTTCCATTTGCTTGGAGTAATTTTAAGGGCTTCCGTTTAGAGGTTCGTGCTGATGAAAATAGTGCATTTAAAGTTTGGATTGATGATGTTGTGATCAAAAAAGTTGGGCCAGAATATCAAGGTCCAAGTGGTTATCCGTTCCGCAACGAGTTTTGATGAGGTTTTTAATGTATAAGCAATTATTTTATGTAGCGCTATTTCTTTTGTCTACAGTTTCATGGGCGGCTCCTGAATCGTCAAAGGAACAACTAGACCGTGTAGATGCTCGTTTAGATTCCTTGGGTGAATATGCTTCTTCAACTATTGTTGGAAAAGATGACGCTCCAGTGGCTATCTCTGGTGACATGACTGTTCGATTCAAACATTCTGATTATTACGAAGAATCAAAATTGCAAAAAGATGATCGTGTACGAACAAAAGTGGAATCAGCCTTAAATGTCGGCATTGTAGTTTCACCATCTTCTTTTTTAAGCGTATTTTCAAATTTGTATTTGCCTTTTGACTTTTCTGGTTATTTCCAAAATGAAAATGCATATGACCCTAATTCAGGTGATTTTAATTCACCAGAACGAGTGCCATTTGCTCATTGGACTGATTATTACGGTGTTGCAGTTAATGAAAATATGCTTGCTGGTATGGACGTTCGTGCAGGTCAATTTGGTGCTACTTTCAAAGCTGGTGGTGTCATGTGGGCAAATGCAAGTCCTCTCACCATGTGGGAACGAGAAACAATGGCTCGCTTTTTATCTCAATATGAACTTTTTGAAGATGAGAAAGTGGTGAGCACATACTATAAAGAAAAAAGTTTTGCTCCAGTAAAAGAAGGCGGACGTGCATTTTGGACTAATCGTTCTTTTGGTGGATTATTCTTAGATGTTCATACCCTTCCTTGGGACATGACTGCTCAATTTATGCTTTCTCAACCAATGGACATGGATATTGGAACTCGTGATGGTACACGAATGTTAGGTGGTCAACCTGGCGAATTAGAAATGGTGGGTACATACGATTTTGCAGGTATGGTTTATCATGGACGTGTCGCTAAAGAAAAAATTAAAATCGCTGGCTCTGATATGACTCTTGGTGTCAACTATTTGGGAGTCGACTTTGAAAATACAGTGATTTACGAACCAGAATATAGTTACAAGGATGTGAATGGAAATCCATATATTACAGATAATCATATTGCATCTATTGATGTAAAGGGTAATTTAACTCAAAAATTATTCTTAATGCTTGATGTGGCTTTGAGTTGGGATGACTCTACCTTGTTTAATCGAATTGAATCCACTGAAATGGCCTCTAATTATGAAAAAGATTTTTTTAGAACATCTTCTTCTACTCCTTCTTTGGGCTTATATGTAAAAGCACAAAGTAAACATTGGAAACCAATTACAGTCGAAGCTGTTTATTTACCTAAGGACTTTTTCTCTCCATTTGGGATGACTGATCCATCACGCTTTCGTTCATGGAGACAAGACGAATTTTATATTGGTGCAGGAACTTTCCGTTATGGGCCTAATATGTTAGGTGCAAACGTGAAATTTGAGCCTCAATTTAATAGAGGTCATTTCGATCTTCAATATGGTATTCATAAGCAGATTGAAGAAGGAGATGATGTCATCAACTTCAAGTATAATTTGAATGGACGAGCTATGTGGGAATCTTCAAATTCTTGGACAAAACACAAGCCTCTGTTCAATGCCGATTCGGGTAATGGTACTTCTGATGCTCGCTATACAGCTCGTATCGCAGGCACCGTTTCAGAGAAATTAAATAATCAAAAAGGTGGCCTTCGTGGCGGAACATGGGAAATGTGGGATGCTTTTGTTCCTTATGAAAATGCAGAGGCTGCTGCTACCAATAAAATTCCTCGCCATGTCAAGTGGAATTCGACTTTAGTGATAGATGCGGGTTACGATATAAGTCACTGGCTTCATACAGATCGTAACGTCATGATGGCCGTATATGCTGCTTTATCAGGAGTATCTACCACATTTGCTCCATTAGCTTTGAGTGAAACGCAAAAAGACATGTTGATGTGGAGTTTATTTGTTCAATCAGAACCTGCAGTCGCTATCACTCCAAACCTCCATGGTGTTTTGGTTTTTGGCTTTGAAACTTTCCGTGCAGAACAAGCTTATGTAAGGCGTACTTTACCCTCTGGATTACCAACACAGGGTTCAAGTTATACAGCAGCATATAAAAACGGGGCTTATTTCTATGAACATGCTCCAATTAATATAGTGCAAACGGCGATTGGCTTCGGTTTAGATTGGGATTTTACAGCTCGTGCTGGTTTACATTTCCGATATAAGTGGATGACAAATACAGATCAAACCGTTTCAGACAATGATTGGAAGGGGCATTACTTCCAAGCTGAAACAAAGATGTGGTTCTAGTCAGAGGTGTTTATGTTTCAAAAAATAATATTTGGTTTACTTTCTGTTTCTACGATTGCTTCTGCGACCGCTGCTGTAGAAATGCAGTCAAAAATTGACTCTACAGTGGAAGCGATTGAATCACGTCGAGGATTAGACATTGGTGGTACTGTTCGTGCTGTTTATGTAAAATCAACAGTTTCATCTGATCAAGATGTAAATGCAATTAATCAAATGCCAGATCGAGAAATGAACGAATTTGTTCAACTAGATTTGGATATGAAATTTCGTCCTTGGGATAATATTCGTGCCAATCTTTTATTAAGGCTTGGTGCTGGAATGCAAGATTATTTTGCAAATTCTGCAACCATGGTGAATGGGCAATGGATTAACGTTGAAGGTGAAATCGGAAAATCATTTCATTGGACAGTGGGCGATTTTCGTCAAAGATATTCTCCATTAACAGTCTTTTTACCTAGTGTCGACATTATGTATGAACCTACCATTTTTGCTCGTAATCGAGAAATGGCTCAAAAAGAAGCCTTAATTGATGGTAATCAACGTAATTTGCAAGGTATAAATTTACAATTTCGTAAAAATCTAGATCCTGTATTAGGAGAATTTCGAGCTGAAGCTTTCTTTACGCGTTTACGTCGCTCAGAACGCTTAGACACCACTGGAGCTGAAGGTAATTTGCTTCCAGGTGAAGGTATTGACGGTGCTTTACAAACAGGCACTTTTGATAAATATGCTACAGCAGCGAATTTGGAATGGTTTCCTTTAGATCGTAATTTAATGATTGGAGCTACATATTTATATGTTTTTGATGATGAAAAATCAAAGGCCACTACTTTTTATAAAAATGACTTATATGCATCAAATAGAGGATCTCAGCCTGAGTTATACTATTTCAAAAAACCCGTTAATTTTAGAGATTCTTTACCTCAGTCTACTCATGTGATTTCTGCTCGAGTTGGTGGTGATGTGGCAGGTGTTTTGAAATCAAAAAATTTGATATTAGATTTAACCGCTGAGGCTGCTTATTCAATAGATAAGCTCTATAAAGAGTCTGCTATTCCTCAAACAGGGCTTGTTCCTCTTGTTGATGGTGATGGAAATGTTGTTTTGGATCCTATTACATCAGAGCCTGTTTATGTGGAGGGTGTTCTTTTACTTCAGGATATCAGTGGTGTAGCTTATGATACTTCTTGGGCTAATATAAGTGCTATTGAAGAAAATGATAACGGTTTAGCATTCAACGCCAACATAAATGCGGGTTATAAAACGGATTCATGGATGGCCAAAGTTTCTGCTGATTACATTTACAACGATTCTTCTTGGTATAACTCTCTGGCTCAATCCCCATCCTTTATTGCGAACCGTATTATGAATTCAGATAAGGATGGAAATCTATCAAAATACGGCGTTTATGCTCCACTTTATTCCTCTTTTGATGCGTTATATTTCTTTACTCCAAAGCATGCACCTGTTTCCACATACTTAACTAATGATGATGATGGTATGAAAAATGGACAAACCGAGAGCTACAACATCGCTCCATATTCAAAGACCTCTTGGGGATCTAACGCTTATACAAGAAAAGAATTAGCTCTTATTGATCAGCTGTCTGATGCGAGTATTCAAATGGCTTTGCCAAATGGCTTAGCAACAGCAAATCGGACAGGTATTCGTGCTAATGTATTAGCTGGTTATGGCAAAGACAACATGATTGAAGTACAGGGACTTTATACAAAACTAGATCAAGTCGAAGGATTGGGAAGTAGTAAAATTTCTTACACAGAATTTGGTGGGGGGGCAAAAATTGATGTGTTTGCTTTAATTGGAGTGGATTTGCCTCTAGAATTAAGTGGTAGTTATAAACATTCAGAAAGATCTATTGAAAAAGCTGAATTTACTTCTGATTTTATTAACGTAGGTCTTTATGTACGTTATTTGAAACGATTGGGTATTGCCGCTGGGTTCCAAATGATTAATTCAGAATTAAATACTACAGCAGCTCTAAGTCAATCATTCCGAATGAGTAATTTAAAAGTAGATGTTGCTCCTATTCTTAAAGGGACTCAAAAACAATGGATGGTGGGTTTAGACTATACACTTGCTCCACATGCATGGCTTGCTATAAACTATGGACAAACGATGGTTTCTAATAAATATTATACCGCAGGTCTTGTAGATGCTAGTGGTGTTGTGAATTCAGAAACGAATCTTCCTGACTATATCTCTGGAATAAATGCTGAATCAAATGCCCAAACGATTAAACATGAGTTTACTCGAGACATTATTCAAGCTACCATTAACGTGGAATTCTAAGGGAGAAAGTACTTATGAATAAGGAATTGAAAAAAATGAATTTCAAGGTAGCCTTTTTTTCTTTAATTTTTGTAACTGCAACGGCTGTTGCTAATGATACTGTCGTTGATTCTACTTCTGTGGAGTCAAGGCAAAAAAGCCTATTAGAAAAGCTTACTGACTTTGAAGCAAATTCACTAGGTTTTGCTATTAACGGATCAGCGAAAGCAGGCTATTTGAACTCCTCTCTTGATGCAGAAGAAACCGTTAGTGGAACAAAATTGAGCGAGGCCTCGGCTTATACTCAAATGAATCTAATTTTTTCTGTCCGTCCAAGTGCAGAAACAGTTGCCAAATTTGACTTACGTTTTCAGAAAGATTGGCAAAATGCTCATCGTGAAGGAAATAACTCTCCAATCACTATGTGGTGGAGTTATGATGGTGACATTATGCAAAAGCACGTATCCTTTAATTTAGGGCATATGCGTGTTGCTTATACCCCTTTTACTGTTTACCAACCTTTATCTGAATTTATTTATGAACCATCTATTTTTCAAGAGCATCGTGAAAATGTGATGAAAGATAAAAACTTAGATGGTTCAAATAATAGATTGATGCAGGGTATTAATGCTACTTATACTTCTGGTAAAGTAGGGTTGTTTGATGATATTTTTGCTCACGGTACAATGGCTCGTTTAAGAGCAATGGCGAAAAAAAGCGATCAGGTCTTTTTTGATTTTGACCGTTCTGATCGCTATCTATTTGCAGGCAATATTGGTGCGCAATGGAGAGGTTTTACTATAGGAGTTAATGATGCCTATACGTTTAATCCTGTTCGTTCTTCTAGAACAGCCCCTGTTATTGCTTCTGATACTCTTTATTACGATTACAATAATGTCTTAAGTGTTGAACTTGGTTTTGATTCTAAGAATATTCTTTCAGATGTGTTTCACTTTGCTGTAAAGGCTGAGTATGCTCTATCCAACTGGAGTTATTATAAAGATTACATTCACTCTTATGTAGATAAGGAAATTGTAGTTGTAAATGATACCACCATCGTTGATGGAATCATTAATACACGAGATGCAGGCTACTTAGCTTATCGAAATAAAACAATCAATAATCTTGCCACGGAAAAAATAACAAGCTTAGATAATAAAGGTGCTTTGAATATCAATTTTCTGGCAGATGTAAATATTGCTAAATTCCAAATTAATGCAGATGCTAATGTTTTGATGGTTGATAAAGATTTTCAGGCTGAATTAGCTATGACTCCAACAACTATTTCAAATATGCCTATCTTAAATAGCGATGCAGAATTTAATAATGCATCTTTGGCTCCTTTAATGAGTAATATTCGTTCAGGTTCTCTTGAAAACTTATATTTCTCTTTGTATGAATCAGTTCCTATGAACTCTTCAAACATACTAGTCAAAGACCCAAGCGTATATGAATCTGAATACTATCGGTTGTATAACAATTTTAAATATGCTCAGTATTATCGCAATGGATTCCATAATTTTGCTTTAACAAGAACAGAGTTATTGTCTACTTCTTATGCTCTTGATCCTTCTTCGGATATTGCTCTTCCTTTTGGCCTTGCTACACCAAATAGGACAGGTGGTAATATGGACCTCTCAGCAAAGTGGAATGATGCGATTAGTGCAAAGATTGTATTTGGTTATTATCTTGCTGATGAAATTCTTAATACAGAAGAGTTTTCGTTTATCAGTGGCTCTGAATATTTGCGAGTCGGTGGTGGTTTTAATATTGAATTCGAGAGACTAGTTAATCTTCCTAAAGACTTAGGACTTCAATTTGGGACTTCTTATGAAATGACTAATGAAAGTGGGTATTTGGGACGTAGTGTTTCTCGTATGATGGTTGGTTTTGATGCTTCCTATAAGAATTGGTCTCTTTTAACGGGTTTCCAGATGTTTGATAGAGATTATGAAAAACCTTATTTTGGAATTATTCATAACACCTCAGAAAAGTTAGCGATGACTGGTGTTCGTTATAAGTTTTCTGCTGGTGCTTATGCCACACTTCAGTATGGTTACATGATTAATGCTGTGGATTATTTAGATCTTTTATCGGGTGCCGTTAAAACACTTGAAATTAATAAAAATATCTTAATGGCCGACGTAACGGTTAATTTCTAAGGGAGATATTTGTATGAATAAAAAAATGAATTTATTATTAGCTTTCTTCTCGTTAGCTTTTATGTCTTGTTCAGACATATCTTCAAATTCTTCTGATTTTGTGGTTGCCACCACAAATACTGATTTAGCCATTTACTCTGCACCAGGTGATTTTGATTTAGAAACGTATTTGGTATTAAATCCAGACGTTAAGTACAATCAAATTATTATGGATTTAAAAAACAATAGTTTTTATAATCCAGAACGCCTTGACTCCATGGTAACAACAAAAAATGATGCCGCGACGGTGGCAGCCGCTAAGGCAAGTTTTGAGGCAGATAATTTAGCTTTTTTGAAAACGGATCCATCATTTACGAAACGTATTTTTAAAATGGCTGGATACAGTGAATCTTCTTGGTTACATGTAGATTCTTTGAATTCAGAACAAAAGAAGATGATACTTCGTTTTAATAGGCAGCAAAATGGAGCACCTTCTTTTCAAGAAGATACAACTTATTTGTTTACATTTAAGTATGATAATGAACTACTTGAAAATCATTATACCATGTTTGGTTTATTAAATGGGCGTCCTTATAGGTATTGTAATGGTGCCAGTGAACTTGTTTTACCAAAAAGTCAGGTCGTTCCAGATACCTTAGGTAAACGTCCTTTTATTTTGGACTACAGTGCAAATTTATTTTGTTATGATTCTACAACGTCAACAATTTATGCTATTAAGTAAGGTGGTCGATAATTATGATTAAAAAGCTTATCTGCCTTTTAGTTTTTTCTGTTTCATTGCTTTTTGCTAGTGATTTTCAAGTGGGTGGATATTTCCCATATTGGGCACAGTATTCACAATTTGCACCAGAAAACATCCGCTTTAATTTTATCACGGATGTTCATTACGGCTATTTAATTCCTTCTGAAGATGGTTCTTCTTTAGCTTTTGCTGATGAGTCTGATATCCCAAATTTTGAAAAACTTATTTCTCTATCAAAGGATAATAAAGTCCAGATTTCTGTTATAATTGGTGGTTCTGGTAATGAAGAATTAATGAAAACAGTTGCTTCCAATGAGAGTGCTCGTGGAGCTTTTGCAAATACAGCAAAAGAATTTGTTGATAAATATGGCATTTCAAAGGTGGAAATTGATTGGTTGCCTATAGAACAACCTGATTTTCTTTTATTTGATACATTGATTACTTCTTTGAATTCTGTAGGAATTAGCGTATCAGCTACTGCCACTGGTTCTGTGGATGCTCCTGCTTTATATACAGCTGAAACATTGAATAAGCTTAGCACTATTTATGTGATGCTTACTGATCAAATGAGTGAATCGGAATCAGTACTTATTCCTAATTCTAATTTCAAATTTGCACAAGAAGTATTAAATGCCTACACCTCCGCGGGAGTAGAAGGTAAAAAACTAGTTCCAGTGGTTCCAATGTATGGTAAAAGCTTTTTGAATGCGACTGGGTTAGGTACATCTCATAATGGCATTGGAAGTGGTAATGAAGGTATCATTACTTATAAAGAATTAATGACTAAATTTGATTCTCCAGACTATAAGGTCTCTTTTGATGAATCTACGCAAAGTGAAGTTGCTGTTAGCGCAACAGAAGCTATTGTATTCAATGGAATTCCGTCAATGAAATCTTTGGCAACTTTTGTTAAAGATCAGAATTTAGGGGGAATAGCTGTATTTGATATTTCTGGTGATGATACTCATCCTATCATTTCTTTATTAGTGACAATAGGGCAGGTTTTACGTCCAGAAATAAAGTACAACACAAAAAAGAAGTGATAAAACGCATAAAAAAATTGTAATAAATTTTTATCGTGCTATTTTCTTCTTTTGAATTTATATTATATGTACATGTTATTTTTAACAAAAAAGAGAGAAAAAATATGAATAAAATTGCATTGTTCGGCCTAGTTGCAGCATCTGGTTCATTTGCTGCAGGCACACTTTGGAATATGACTGTTGATGCTTATCAAGTTCAAGTTCCAGAAACTGTAATCTGTGATAAAAACGGTGAAGACTATGGTGCTGCTTGTTATGAATCTACAGGTGGTTGGTGGTTTGCTTATGTCGGTGACGACGCAGATGGCCAAGTCATGACCTTTAGCCCAATCACAACGAATCCAGAAGACGGTACTTATAAGCTAATCACCACTGACGAATCTGATGGATCTATTATTCCAAATGGTAACCTCATCGAAGGTGTTGGTTTACGAGTGACTATGTCTGCTGCTGGCGGTGCTTCAAGTACTCCTGCTATCGCTGGTATTGGTTTTAACTGGACAAAAGCCGAAACACCTATTGATCTCAGTGATAAAGCTGGTTATTGCATTGCATATTCTTGGACTGGTTCTCAAGCCCTTCAATTGGAACTTGGTTGGAAAGAAGATGTAGACGCTGGTGGTTATGGTTATGATACTTGGTATACTGCTCTACCAGCATCTACAGCTCCTACCGCTTTGGATCTTCCTTGGTCTAAGTTTAAACAAGATGGTTGGGATAAGGCAAAGCAACCTATAACTGTAGCTCAAACTGAAGCAGTCTCTGTTAAAATCCGTTTGAAAAACGCTGCTGCAGCAGAAATCAAAGGCACTCTAACCATTTATGATTTCGGTTACAGTGGTGATGGATGTACAGCTGATGGAGTTGGTATTGGTGATGTCGTGAAGGCTTCTGCAGCAAAGCTTCTTGTTGCTGGTCGTCAACTCTCTTTAAATGGCGTTAAAGGTGCTGCTTCTGTTGAAGTAATCAATCTCCAAGGTCAAGT
>Ga0209510_1002763_pt1 | contig 17429 bp, 14 predicted proteins | sample BiotimSIPDNA_FD_185749 | JGI IMG/M metagenome (GOLD analysis project Ga0209510, IMG submission 185749) | Anaerobic biogas reactor microbial communites from Washington, USA - Biogas_R1 time_0 SIP DNA (SPAdes) (version 2) | ecosystem: Engineered > Bioreactor > Anaerobic > Unclassified | place... | reverse complement strand
GGCCGACGCAACCATCCATCAAGCCAGTTTCTGATAGGCGTCAATAAGGAGTTGCTCTGTGCTTTCCCATCCCAGGCACGCATCGGTGATGGAAACTCCGTAGCGCAGTGTCGAGGGATTACCCTTCAGGCTTTGGCTCCCTTCAAACAGATTACTCTCGAGCATAAGTGCCTTGATTGCCGAATTTCCCGACGTTCTTGTCGAGAGGACTTCCCTGAATACCATTGGCTGGGCGTCGGCTTCTTTGCCGCTGTTGGCATGGCTGCAATCAATGGTGATGGAAGCCGGTAGCTTTCCTGCGGAAAGCTTGTTCAGGCAAGATTCAATATCTGCCGCACTGTAGTTCGGCCCCGAGTCACCTCCCCGGAGAATGATGTGACAGAACGGGTTTCCATTGGTGGAAATCTCTGATGCCTGACCAGCCACATTGATTCCCATGAAGGTCATTGGCTGGGAGGCTGCCTTGATAGCGTTGATAGCCGCTTCAATATTGCCGGAAGTCGTGTTTTTGAAACCCATAGGCATTGATAGGCCGGATGCCATCTGCCGGTGAATCTGGCTTTCGGTGGTCCTTGCTCCAACCGCTGACCAGCAGATGAGATCCGCAATATACTGAGGAGTGATCGGGTCGAGAAGCTCAGTGGCGGTTGGCAATCCGATGTCGATCAAGTCCCGCAGAAACGACCGTGCTTTGCGTAAACCAAGATCCAGACTGCAGGATCCATCCAGATTCGGATCCATGATCAGACCCTTCCATCCAACGGAGGTCCTCGGTTTTTCAAAATACGCCCGCATGACAATCATGATCCGGTCGTCAATTCGATCTGATAGAGCTTTCAGGCGCCGGGCATACTCCAGTCCGGCAATCGGATCGTGGATCGAGCAGGGTCCGACAATCACAAGGAGACGTGAGGATGATCCAAACAATATGTCCACGATCTGATTGCGCCACAGGCTGACTCTCTCCGAAGCTTCATCCGTCGTGGGAATACTCTGACGAATATCGATTGGAGTTGGTAGCGGCTGGTATTGCCGGACATTGATATCGAATACCGGATGCATGGTTTTGTGGATGATAGATGGATAGTGTGGCTGATGCTGTGGTTCCGGAGGTGCGGGTAACTCTTGTTGAAAGGACGTGAGGTTGCGCTCTCCAGCACTGGTTCAATCGTGGATCCTTTGAGACAAAAGCCTCTGGAAATCATTTCCAGAGGCTTTTAAGATTCCAGGGAGAGTGAAAAAGAATCAGGACTTGGATTTCTTCTTTTTCTGATCCACCCATCGCGCGATCTTCTGGATCGTCCAATGCTCTTTGACCCCTTCGACTTCGACATCCACGGTTTGTCCCACCTTGCCGCCAAGCAGGCTCTTACCAAGAGGAGTCTTGTAGGAAATGATGCCGTTATCCGGATCGCCGTCCCATGCTCCAAGGATGGAGTAGCGCTGGGTTTTTCCAGAGCTGCCTTCTTTAAGTTCGACGATTGATCCCACCGACACCATTTCTGCTGTCGCATCGGTAAAGTCGGTTACCCTGGCTTTGTTCAGATCCTGCTCCAGCTGGGCTTTTCTTGCCATGAGAGTTTGTTGATCCTCACGTGCCATTTTGTATTCGGCATTTTCACGAAGGTCTCCGTGCTCCCGGGCAACTTCAATGGCTTTTTTGTTCTCCGGAATTTTCTTCGAAACGAGCACATCGTACTCGTCTTTACGCTCACTGTAGCTGGTCTGCGACACGAGAAAGAAGTCGTCGCCTTTATCTTCGGAGGTGTCGCGTACCGCGATAAGGCTCTGAATGGAGGAAAAAACGCGGATGAAACGCACTAGAAGCGACTTTTTGGTCAGGTCTTCGAAGCCCTGATTCAGCATGAGTGTCTGGGCAAGATCCCGCGCTGTTTCTTCCGTGCACAGACTGAGAATGTCGGGAATGATTTTGTCGTCATCCGTGATTGCATCGGCCAATGGAATCCGGCGCGCACTCGCGTTCTGGAGTGATTCAAAATCGATGGCAAAGAAGATCGCCTTCAACAAGCGGGGGTTGATGAACGGTTCCACAAGGTTGGCATACCTGCGGCTGGTCCGGTTTTTGAGCAACCAGAGAAGGATGGGTCCACGGATGGTCTGGTCGTTCAGCCAACGATCGAAGGACTTGGCCAGGAGCTCCTGCCGCTCCCGTTCGACCATGAACTGAATCGCTTCATTACAGAGTTTTCCATCGCTGTGACGGATAACGGAAATGATCACATCCTCCCACTTGTCTGGATACACCCGGGTCAGCAGGTCGAGGAAACGCGGATAGTAGCTGGTAGGAAGCCCTTCGGCGAGACCGACAAGGTCCTCTTCGCTTTCGCGGATGATGGAAGCCGAAGTTGGAGCCAGGCTTTCCACGTCCGCCTGAGTATCGCGGGCCAGGTCGTTTCGCACCCACACGCCATGGAGCCGCTCGGCACGATTGAGAACCCGGGTTTCAATGATGGCATCCGTGAGCGTTTTGAGGACGTCCGGCAGGTATTTTTTCAGGTCAGTCTTGTCGTTGGATAGAGCAAAGAGCCGCTCTGCCAGGAGAATCTTTTGCTTCGACTGCTGGGTCGCGTAGAACTCCTCCATGATCTCCTCTTCAGCCGTGATCGGTTCATCCCGGAGTTCAAAGCAATCAGTCTTTTTGGCTGGGACCCCGACCCTGGGTTCTTTGATCAGAAGCTTCTTTGTGGCTGTCCACCATTTGCGGGCCTTGGTTTCGTCCATGAGGTAGCTCAGCTGACGTTCGATCTCAATCGAAGTGGCCTTGCCTTCACTACAACCCGTAAGAATCGCGATGACGATTTCCACAGGTCTTTTTTTGAGCATGTCCGCCACAAGCTCAGGCTCCTTGCGGGACTTGACGAGGATGTGGTTTTCCGGAAGAACTTCCAGCTTGCCCACGCAGAACGCCGGATCCATCGGGTGTCGTTTCTTGCCCTTCTCGAAATCAATGATCAACCGCTTTTGCGCAGCGTCATACTCAATGATTTGTCCGAATCCCCAACTGCGGTGCACGCAGTAGGATCCACTTTTCATGGCCGACAACTCGTTCCTCGCCCCTGCGAGTTTGGCGTCGCCCTTGATTAGATCCTCGATAGCCCGATCGTTCATAATAATATTGCAGTCTGTTTCCAGATGAGCCGATGATTATTCAATACTTTTTGGACTTGCTGCAAACTCTTTTCTTGAGGAAGGCATTCTCTTTCTGTTTGCAATGGCTTGATATGGGCTCAGCGGGAGGTCGAAACGGGTGCCAAGAATCTTACTAAAAACCAATGCTTCCAGAAAAACAACCATCCGATCCCGCCGGGGAATCCTCCAACCGAAAAGATCATTCGCACCGTGCGGACGTTGCTTGGCGGCATACGGTGGATCGCATTGCAGCTTTTGAGAATCGTTTGGCGACCCGGTCCGGAGCGGCGGGTGAAAGCTGGGCGCTGGATGGCGATGACGCTTCCTACCGCTTGTTTGCGGGTGTGGTCCGTCATCACGCTTTGTTGTCCCATTTTTTGGAGCAGTCTGTGAAACGGGCACCGAAAGCGAGGCTGAAAGCGGCTTTGATGCCATCGATTTTCGAGCTTTACGAGAACGTGGGAGATCCGGGCAGGGTGGCGAGAATTGTCCACCATGCGGTTGAGATGATCCGGCGTGAGTTTTCTGCCCGTGAGGGCGGTTTTGCAAATGCGGTGATGCGCGGAATCGCCTCCGGGATGCCCGGGATGCTGACAGGTTTGGAAATCCGGAAACAGTGGGATATCCTCTATAGTCACCCGGAGGCGTTGATCAGTCGATGGGTGGCCTCTTTCGGAGAGGATCGAACGCTTGACTTGTTGAAGTGGAATCAAGGGGTTCCGGAGTTGTATGTAAATGATGTCGCAGGAACAATAGTCGAGGTCCTCGGAGCGTCTGGCTCGGGTGTATTGGAGGCGACCGGATGGGATGGATTCCATCGCATTATACGATCCGGTCCGGTGGCAATTCCTGAGTTGCTTCGTCAACGCTTGTATATTCAGGATCCTTCGACCGCAGTGGCTCCATCTCTTATGGGAGATGAGTTGAGAGGACGATTTCTCGATGCTTGTGCGGCTCCCGGAGGTAAACTGGTGCACCTCTGGAAACGCTTGGCGAGAGCCGATGTTGAGAGTCGGATTGTGGCGGTGGATCGGGACGAACGCCGGGTCAGGCTGATCCGCCAGAATGTGGAGCGGCTCGGACTGGATCGTGTGGAGTTGGGCTGTGTGGACTGGGGCTCCGGAAATTGTCCCTTTGACAATGATTCTTTTGATGGGGTGTTGGTAGATGCGCCATGTTCCAACTCCGGAGTGATTCAACGCCATCCGGATGTCAAATGGAGGTTGGGCGAGGTGGATTTTGTTCGCATGCCTTCCATTCAAAGCCGGATCCTGGATGCGGTGTCTTCCTTGGTTAAGCCGGGTGGTCGCCTGGTTTACAGCACCTGCAGTATTGATGCCGCCGAAAACGAAGGGGTGGTGGACGCATTTTTAGGTCGGCAGAATCTTGGTTTCCGATTGGTCCGTGCCATTTCCTTGTTCCCTCCGGACTCCGGAACGGATGGTGTAGGCGCATTTCTGCTTGAGAGGGACTGAATATTTGTTGTTGATCATAAATGATACGAGTTCTACAAACCGAAGATTGTCGTCAAATTTATCGAAAGTTGCGATACAGCCTGCCGAAGCTACAGCAATTGATAATTTTTCGGCCGTCCCTGGACATTAGTTTTGAAAAGTTGGAGTAGATATTTTAATATTGGTTAGTCAATTTGATGAAACCGTAATACACCAAATTCCGGGATGATCATTTTGTGGTCGAGTTCCCTGTCAAGGTATTTAATTGTGTTTCTAATATTTGTGAATGTTGTTTTATATTAGTTTAACTGTTATGTCTATAGGCTTTATCGTATTGTGTAATCTTTTGGCGATTATAGGGTTGACAGTTTTTGCTATAAAAGAATTGATCGCTTTTGGTCATAACGGTCAACGACCGAGAATTGTGTTGTTTTTTACGCTATTGTTTCTGTTGATTTTAGTTGGGCGCTGGACCTCAATACTTGTCCCATATCCTTTAAATCCAGACGAATCGCAGATGATTGCGCAGGCGATTACATTTGCATCTAAACCAATTCCTTGGATTCATGTCGATTCGGCCTCTAGCGGGCCTTTGAATAGTTACTTTCTGATGTATTCGTATGTGTTTGGAGTAACTCCAAATTATGTGACATCAAGAATTGCGGTTGTAATCATTCTTTTCGTAAGTCTTTTGGTGGTATATATTGGAATGGCAAGATTTGTAAAGACTACCATTGCATTATGGTCTGTTTTAATTGGCGGATTGTTTTATTCTGTTTGCCGCACTAATGACCTGTTACACTATTCAAGTGAATTGCTTTCGGTCCTGTTGTTGTCAGTTGGGTTTACACTTGTTTCATCTATATTGGTGGGGAAAAAAAAGCAGTTGTATATAGGGATTATTGTGTTGAGTATGGTTCCTTTTGCGAAGCTACAAGCGGGAGTAATTGCGGTTTCTATTGTCATAATTGTTGTGTGTCTTGATTTGAAGTTAAAACGTTTCAATGTTGAAGTGAAATATGTATTATCGGTGTTGTTATCGGGGCTAATATTTCCATTGTTTGTATTTGTGGTGTTGTACGTGTTTGACGGTTTATATGATTTTAAAAAATCATATTTAGATTTTGCGTTTGGGTATGGAAACGTTTCCGATATGATTTCAGTTTTCAAAAGAATTCTGATGATAGAATCAGTTTTGGGTGAAGCCAAAGCTGTGTTTTTAATGTCTATTTTGTTGTCATTGGGCTATCTGTTATCTAGTGTGTTGGTGAGAATAAGGTATCTGAGAAGTGACATTGATAATTCTGCCTTTAGTTCTCTTGGTATGCTGATAATTGTGTACTTTGGTGCGTCTGTTTTTGCGATAATGAAACCTGGCACCGGTTTTGGGCATTATTGGCATTATATTGTTATTCCATTTGTTTGGTTAGTTGGGTATTCTTCCGTATTTCTTAGAAATTACTCAATTAAAGGAGGAGTAGAATGTGTGATTTTGTGTGCCATGTTTTCAGTATTTGGACTAGGTTTTCTCACTGTGCCAACACGTTTTGTGTGCGATTTAATCTTAATAGAAAACTTTCGTCAAAGGGAGGTTGTCTCGATAATCAATACAATCAAAAGCCCTGGGGATGAAATCACGGTTTGGGGGTGGGATGCGGGGGTTCACGTTGAAACTGGATTGGCTGCGGGTACACGGGATGTTGTTACGGTGCATGCAGTTCCGGACTCGGAGCTTGCCTTTCCTATCATTGGGTTGAACAAAGATCAGAAGAAGTATTATCAGGATCGCTTCATGCGCGACTTTGAACACAGTATGCCTGCGTTTTTTATGGACGCTTGTGCACCAGGATCGTTTTTATTAAATTCACGTACATTCGGAGTGGAGCGATTTTCGGCTCTGTGGAATTTGTTGAATGAATATTATTCACAGGTGTACGGCCCTGGGTCTCAGGATCAAGAAGGCGTTCGTCTTTGGGTTCGGAATGATAAAGTTGATGAGCTCGTAAATAGTTCTGTTGATTGATAAAAATGTTATTAGGTATGAGTGCTGGCATTGATGGGTTTGAAAGACCGGGGGATTCTGTTCAAGTAATGGATCTTGATTCAGTGAACCTTGCCCGGAGAGTGCGACGGCATTGTGTTAGGATGACATCGAAGGGTGGTAGCAGCCATGTGGCTTCCTGTTTGTCTGCAGTGGACATAATTACAGTTCTTTACGGGAAGATAATGAGAATAAGTGCCGAGAATCCAAGGGCTTCGAATCGCGACCGGTTCATTTTGAGTAAAGGGCACGCGGGCGCCGCAGTCTATGCCACGTTGGCGGAGCTCGGATTCTTCGATACCGCACTGTTGGAAGATCACTATCAAGATGGATCGTTGTTTTCTGGACATGTCAGTCATAAGGGAATCCCAGGTGTGGAAGTATCTACTGGTAGCCTGGGTCATGGTCTTGGAATTGCTGCCGGTATGGCAAAAGCGATAAAACTGAAGGGAGGTAGTGAAAGGGTATTTGTAGTGGTTTCCGATGGTGAGTGTGACGAAGGGTCGGTTTGGGAATCAGCTTTGTTCGCTGCCCATCATCAGCTGGACAATTTGGTTTGTGTCATTGATTGCAACGCGATTCAAGGGCTTGCTCCGGTTTCAGAGGTTCTGAATCTTGAACCTTTGAGTGATAAATGGAGGTCGTTCGGATGGGTGGTTCAGGAAGTGAATGGCCACGATCATCCAGCTCTAGTCAGCGCGTTTGAAACAATCCCGAACAAAGTCGGATATCCGCTGGTCTGTATCGCAAGAACAGTAAAAGGGAAAGGTGTTTCTTTTATGGAGGGTAAAGTAGAGTGGCACTATCGAACTGCCAAAGGATCAGACTATGACCGTGCGATGGATGAATTGGAGGATCCGGTATGAGAGATTGTTTTGTTCGTGTATTGTGTGATTTTGCAAAGAACGACCCGGGTATTATTCTCATTACTGGGGATCTTGGTTATTCCGTATTGGACGAATTTCGAACATCTTATCCCAAACAGTTTATTAATGCTGGTGTGGCCGAGCAGAACATGATGCTTGTTGCTTGTGGTATGGCTCTTGAAGGGTATAAGGTTTTTGTGTATTCGATCGCGAATTTCCCTACGCTCCGGTGTTTGGAAATGATTCGGAATGACGTTGCCTATCATAATGCTAACGTCAAAATTGTCTCCATTGGCGCGGGATTTAGCTATGGCGCACTTGGAATCTCTCACCATGCCACTGAGGATTTGGCAATTATGCGGAGTATTCCTGATGTGAAGTGTTATTCTCCGTCGAGCCTGTATGAAGTCGAGGAATGCGTGCATAGCATGTGTAACACCATAGGCCCGTGTTACCTTAGATTGGATCGAGATAAGTGCCAATATGAAGAACGAGAAGAATCGTTTGTCCCAGGGCGGCCTAGATTGATACGATCAGGAGAGGATGTAGCTCTGTTTGCAACTGGAGGGATTCTTTCTGAGGTGATTCAAGCTGCCACCGGATTACAGATGCGAGGCATTTCAGCAAGCGTGTATTCGGTTCACTCTTTCCGACCAGTGGAACCATCGACATTTGCCCGTGTTGCAAGATCACATCGATTAGTGGTATCTATTGAGGAGCATTCCACTGTGGGAGGCCTTGCGGGATTGATGCTTGAATGCTTTGCTCGCGAAGGATTATATCCTTATAAGTTTTTGAGAGTGGGACTCGATGAATGCTTTTCGAGCACAGTTGGATCTCAGAAATACCTCCGGGGAGTCTATGGGATGGATTCGGTGAGTATCTGTAGTCGTGTGGAAAAAGTATTCCGTACGATGTAGAAGTTAAAGAATCTTTGGATTCAAAGAGGAAAGCACTGGGCCGTTGATCAGTCTGGAGTGTTTTTGTCGGTGGAAGAAAATGTAGTTTGTCTCTTTAGTATGGTCATCAACTAGGGGACACTTCCTGAAACCATCATCTCCAATTGCAAAACAATCATATCCAAGGTCGGAAAAAAAACTGATGATATCGTTTGGATGATAGTGAAATCTATGACACCATTTTCGCAACATCTCCGAAAACACCACCGGTAAATTGTTTTTAATGGTTTCATATCCGCCCTTGAATACGAACAATTCCCCGCCCTCAACATCACATTTGATAAAGTCGACTGGGATACCGTTGAGAGACACGGCATGGTCCATCGTATCAAGGTCACATTTGACGGTTTTGGAAACGACGGAGTCGAGAAGGCGCTCCCGGGATGCAGCGACAGAGTGACTTGGGTATGTGTGGAACGTGAATTTGCCCGGCTGATCTGAAAGGCCCCATGGGAATGCGACAATTTCTGAGAGCTTGTTGAGGTGGATATTGCGAGTCAGTAACTCGAAGGTTTGAGGCACGGGCTCAAAAGAATAGACTTTCACATTTGGAAACGTCTTAGCAACCGCCAGACTGTAGAAACCAGCATTTGCTCCCACGTCGAGGAATCCTCTAATTTCGGATCCCAATCTCTGGACGATACTCCGTATCAACCTGAATTCTGATGCTTCATAGTCTCCAAAGTTAAGTGATTCGATTGCAGCTGTCCTCCATTCCCCTTGAGGCGCAATCAATTGGATTTCTGGATCATTTAACGAAACAATGACAGAGTCGGATGAAATCCGAATGGAACCAACGTTCGTATTGTCTATTAGTTTGCAGTAATCATGTAACAGTTCATGACAACTGTACATGGAAGATATGTAGGTCTGCTTGTCGATTTCACCATCGACGAATTGACAACGAACAACACTGGGTTTCATTTTTAAAGAATAGATCTATAAGTCTTACGTACAGCGTCCCGTAGAGAAACTAAACAGCGCCATCCGGTTGATTCCAGTTTCGAAGTGTCGGGAAATACGGAGGCAGATTGACTTTCAGGAATATCTCGAAGAACGTATTCGACATCGACGCAAGCTTCTGCCGCAACGATTCTTGCAAAATCCGATATTGTGACAACTTCCCTTGAATTTCCGACGTTGTAGGCTTCACCGGATTTCCCTTTTGAAAAAATACATAAAAGGCCCATAACGGTGTCGGATAGGTAGGAGAATGATCGCTTGGACAAACCATTGCTACGTAACACGATGTTGTTTCCGTTCTTTGCTTGAAGCATAAAATCAGAAAATGCTCTTCCGTCGTGCAGATTGATACCTGGACCAAAAGTGTGAAAAATCCTGGCAATCCTAACATCAATATCGTGTTGTTTGTGCCATGCCATTGATAGAGTTTCTCCCATTCGTTTTGACTCGGGATAACATGCTCGTGGGCCCATCGGATCGAGAGATCCGATCTGGTTTTCTCTTGCAAAGACGTCGGTCGCCCCCAGATTTCCGTATATTTCAGAAGAACTAATATATAGAAAGGTCGCATGTCGAAAATTCAGGCAGAGACGGAGTAGTCGTTCTGTGCCATGAACGTTTGCATGAACCGTGTCAATCGGGTGGTTCATATACTGAAGAGGACTTGCTGGACTGGCGCCGTGGAGAATGTGGGTGATTTCTCCTGAATAATCCCAGTCTCCTTCCACTGTATTTTCAATTATATGAACCCATGATTTGTTGATGTCTTGATGAAAGATTTTGGAAACTGTAGGTTTCGATTTAGCCAATAACAGTAGGTTGAATCGAACGCCCGTCTCCTTCCGGACATAAATCAAAAAACGTGCCATGTAGGAGGGTATCATTCCAGATGCCCCAGCAATAAGAAAACTTGCGCCCTCAAGCCAATTCCAGTCGATGCATCGAAGCATAGGCTGAAAATCCTCTCGTATGATGTCAAATCTATCCATTTGAATCTAGGCCGATTGATTCGGACACAATGTAAAGTGGTCGGTTTTTAGACTGATTGTAAATTCTAGCGACATATTCTCCGATAAGGCCAAGAAAGATCGATTGTGTGCCAATTCCAAATAGAATCAGTATAATCAGAGTGGATATCCCGTGAGGTGGAAGAGGTGCGAAATTAGGTTTAAGAAGATAAACTGCAATGTAAAGTATGGCGAGGCTGATCGAAAGCAAAGTTACAAATAACCCAAAAAAAGTGGCCAATCTGAGCGGTTTTGCTGAAAAACTCACTACGGCACTCAGTGCATATTTTGCACAATACCATAACCCAGCGTTCGATTGGCCGTGAGCCCTCGGATTTCGATCGTATGGGATGTGGGTACGCTTGAATCCGACCCAATTCACCATTCCTCTGAGGTATCGATCCTGCTCTCTCATTGTTCTAAGAGCGAGAACAACTTTTCTATCCAAAAGGCGAAAATCTGTCGCGCCTTCGGGAATCTTGGACTCGCTCAAAAGATAGATCAATTTGTATGAGATTTTAGCTCCAAGTGTTTTGAGGCGATTGCTGTCATTGCGGACACGAACGATGCCGTTAACAATTTCGGCACCGTTTTCCCAGGCGTGAACCATCTCTGGAATGAGCTCTGGAGGGTCTTGGAGATCTGATAATAGTGTGATTACGGCATCTCCATTTGCGTGATCAATACCGGCACTGATGGAAGCGTCGAATCCGTAGTTTCTCGAATATCGAATGTATTTCCATCTTTTGTCTTTCATGCATAATTCTCGCGATATCGATTTAGTTCTGTCGGTGCTGCAATTGTCTAGTATGATTGCTTCCAGATGGTAGGTAGTCAGATGTTTATTGAATACATCGGTTACACAGTTATAGACTTTCTCCAAATTAGCCTCTTCGTTGTAAGCCGGTATCACTATCGAGATTGTTTTCATCATGACTAAATATTTAAGAGAGAATCCAACTATATTTTAAGGGTCTCACGATGCCCAGACCTTCCACGGAGCAGTTCCTTTGCTCCAGAGATCGTTAAGGTACATCGTTTCTTGGTAGGTGTCCATGGGTTGCCACCATCCCTCATGACGGTAGGAATTCAATTGATGATCATTCACTAGTTCTTCCATTGGCTCTCTCTCAAGCATAACATTTGAATACTTTTCAAGATAACTGAAAATTTGGTAATTACAGACCATATAACCTCCATTGACGTACGTTTCCTCAACCTGTGGTTTCTCAGAGAACCTGTGGATATTCCCATCGGGCTTTATGGTGAGTGAACCAAAGCGACCGGCGGGGTGAACTGCGCTTAGTGTGCATATTTTATTTGACTCAATATGGCAGTCGGTTAACGCATTTATGTTGATGTTGCTGAGGCCGTCGCCATAGGTAAGCATAAAGCTTTCCCCTTCTGGTATGTATTTTTTTATTTGCGTTATTCTTGTGGCGGTAAGACTATCGTATCCGGTTTCTGCAAGTGTGACTTTCCAGTCCTCTTCGTTGTGTCGATTATGGAAAGTGAGATGTGAATTACGTCCAAGCGTTATGGTGACGTCTGACACGTTCCAGAGGTAGTTTTGGAAATAATTTTTGATTTGGTCTCCTTTGTATCCGAGACAAAGTACAAAGTCTTGAAATCCAAAATGGGCATAGTATTTCATTATGTGCCACAATACTGGATGTTGTCCTATTGGAACCATCGGTTTCGGGCGATATTCAGTTTCTTCTCTTAGGCGAGTGCCTTTTCCCCCACAAAGAATTACGACTTTCATGATCCTACAATATGACAAAATTGATGAATTACATCTATCACATAATCAAGCATTTCTGTGGTGAGTCCTGGATACACCCCAATGAAAACGCATTCATTCATGATGCGATCAGCACCGTGAAGATTTCCGACCGTTCTGAATGCCGTTGGGTTGGTGCGTTTTAGTTCGTGAAATGCCGGTTGCCGTGCAAGATTGCCACCAAAAAGTCCGCGATTTCCGATTTTTGCGTTGTCTAACGCTTTTGTGAAATCAACCTTGCTGAAAGGAGCTTCAGGCCGAACAAGGATTGTGAATCCAAACCAACTTGGCAAAGACTTTGCGCATTTGGGGTGATGCTTCCATGTGAAACCATCGGGAGTCCATCCTGATGCGTGAGTGGGTAGCGCGAACTCAAAAAAGCCGCCAAGATCATCGAGTCCTTTTCGAAGATAATCCCAATTCCTTATTCTCGATTCGGTGAATTCGGGTAGCCTTCCAAGTTGTACTTGGCCGATAGCCGCCTGAAGATCAAGAGGCTTTAGGTTGTATCCCAAGTGGGAGTAGATGTATTTATGGTCGTATCCGAGTGGAAGATCGCCAAGCTTCCATTCGTATCGCTTTTTGCATGTGTTGTCTATTCCACTGGGACACCAACAGTCTCTTCCCCAGTCTCTGAAGCTTTCGACAATGGATTTCAGGAAATGCTTTGTGACAATGTTGACCGATCCACCTTCTCCCATAGTAATGTGGTGAGGAGGATAGAATGATTGGGTTGATAGATCACCAAATGTGCCCGTCTGCCTGTCATGAAAGGCCCCTTGTTCCTCATAGATGTAACGACTTCCAAGAGCATCACAGTTGTCTTCAATCATCCAGAGATCATTGGTGGCGCAGAAATCCTTGAGTTTGCAGAGATCATATGGGTTTCCCAGTGTGTGTGCAAAAATGACGGCTTTGGTTTTTCCTTTTTTGTATGCCTCCTCCAAAAGAGAAAAATCAGGGTTACCCGTTACTGGATCACAGTCAATCAGCACTGGTATCGCATGGTTTTGAATGATGGGAGCGACCGTAGTTGGAAACCCCGCAGCACAAGTAATAATCTCGTCTCCTGGAAGGATCCTCTTTTCCATTGGGATCTTGTGACTGGTCAGCGCCGAGACCGCCAAGAGATTTGCAGATGAACCGGAATTTGTCAGAATGGAATGCTTAACCCCGAGTTTCTTTGCAAGCGAGCGTTCAAAATGAAGACCCTTTTGTCCCAGAGTCAGCCAAAAATCGAGGCATGAGTCAACTGCTCCGCACACTTCATCTTCTCCGAATACTCTTCCGGAATAAGGAACAGGAGTGATTCCTGGTTTAAAACTGATATCACGACTGGCCTGAAATGGGCTAAATCTGCTGTGTGTAATCCTGGAAAAACGTCGTGTTTCAAGGAGTGTTTTCTGTCGAAAATATTCAGACAGAATGGATTGATCCAAACTCCCCACTTTGATCAAGTCCTGAGCTTTGAGGATAGAGGTCTCAAAGAGGGAGATCCCCAGTGGATGTCCGAATGTTTTTGTTGAGACGGTAGCATCCAATATGAACGTTGAATCTGTGGCTGGCAAACAATGGGCAACATACAGCTCCCCGTCGTCCAAATGATCGAGAACAACGGCGAAAGTGTGTTTGGTCGCGTTATTGTCGGGAAGCCGAACAACACTGCCTGTGGGTATCCCGAAATCAGAATTCATTTGCATAATCAATGATGTCGCGAATCACGAGAGATTGAATTGACATGGTTGATGTAGTTGCTGATTCGTTGAATTTACGATACCAAAATGTTGTTTTTTCCACAGCTTCAATAAAGCTCCATTTTGGTTGCCATCCAAGAAGTCTTTGCGCTTTGGATATATTCAGACGCAAAACGTTAGACTCGTGTAGTGGTGTCCTATCCGCCGTGTTGTTCCATGTTCCAGGCCAATAGTTCAGCATAGTCTCCACCAATTCGCTCACACTGCGATGACTTTCCGCCTTTGGGCCAAAGTTGAAGCTTTGATATTCAGTGTAGTCGTTGCCATTCTGAAGTGGTAGTATGGCGGCTAACCATAGGTAGCCGCTTAAAGGTTCAAGAACGTGTTGGAACGGACGAATAGATGCAGGGTTTCGAACCGAGATAGAGATGCCTTGTGAAAGGGCACGGACGCAATCGGGCACAATGCGGTCGAGAGCCCAATCGCCTCCGCCAATGACATTACCGGCTCGAGCACTAGCCACTTTTATCCCCTTGAGGCGCGTAAAAAATGAATGAATCCATGAGTGGATAGAAAGCTCTGCGGCTGCTTTGCTTGAACTGTAAGGATCATTTCCGCCCAATGGGTCTGATTCGACATAGCCGAAGGTAGACTCGGTATTTCGGTAGCATTTGTCCGTAGTAATCATCAAGACCGAGCATTTGTCCAAGGATTCTCTTACTGCTTCCATTACATTTATGCTTCCAATTACGTTGGTTTCCCAAGTTTCGATAGGATTCTGGTATGATGCCCTCACAAGAGGCTGTGCTGCGAGATGGAAGACGTAATCGGGTTTTGTCTCCTTCACCGATTTTTTGACGGTTTTCAAATCTCTGATGTCCCCAATTTGGTGTGTGTGGATTCTCGTCGAAAGGGACAGAAGATTAAACAAAGAAGGATCTGTTGGTGGCTCCAGCCCAAATCCATACACTTCTGCCCCAAGATGGAGAAGCCATTCACATAGCCAGCTACCTTTAAAACCCGTATGTCCGGTTACCAATACTCGTCTGCCCGCATAATGCCGTGCCAGTTCCCGGTTAAGCGCTCTGAGTGGATAATCTGGAATTGGACTCGACATCCAAAAACGATAAAATGTTTTGGTGATGTTAACAAGTGTGATTATTGCTCACGCTTCAATTGGGGTATTGACTTTGGTCTTCTTGGATTGGTCGGTTGTTGGGCTTGATTGGGTGAGATGATGATTTAGTGCTCGATCAGGACCTTGTCAATGTAACGGCCGTTCATCAGGCGCAAGAGGGCGGAGTAGCTGACTTTGAACTGGATGGTGTCGCCGACTTTTAGTCCGTCCGGGCTGTCTCCAAGGTTTACAACTGTGATGTCACTGCTGGCACCGGCGATTTGATAATTCGGGTGAACGGGAGTGAGACCCGATACATCCGTGTCGAGTTGCCCCAAAGTGACCAGTGCGCGGTATCCTCGTTGGCCAGGCGAAAAGTTATCGTTCTCCTGTGTATTGGCAAACGGGCTGATGTCGGCGGTTTCGACCAGAGGCGTGAGGCTTTTTTCTTTTATTTCGGCGATCTCGGCTTCCACTCGCACAACGTCTTCCCGTAGTCCTGGAATCGTTCCGCCATGAATAAGATCTGTTCCCAGAAAGAGGCTTTCTCCGATACGGAAATGGTTGATCGATTTAGGAACTGCCTTGTCGATCAATAAAGGAAGCAGTGCGCTTGACCCTGCCGAAATCAGGGGGAGTGAGTGGTTGAATTTAAGCTCCAACAATTCCTTGTAGAGAACGAGCTGCATGAGCTGGTCAATGCTTGGTATTGCTCCTGAAAGGCATCCGAGGTTGGCCCCAATGCCCACTACTTCGATGTGTTCGAGGTTAAAGACCTGCTCATAAAAGCGGATAAGAGTGCCCGGTAGAATTCCCTCCCGCAGGTCGCCGAGTTCAATCATGATGACGACCTTGTGGGTTTTTCCCTGTCGTTGGGCTTCGTCGTTGATGGCTTTGATAACCCCAGTCTCGCTGTTGAGGCTGACGCTGGTCAGTTCAACAATCTCTTTCACTCTCGATAGATGAGGCGGGCGTAAATACCAACATTCGGTTTCGGGCATAACCGACGCGATCGCACGAAGGTTCATTAATCTGGATTCTCCTACGGATTTTACACCGAATCCGTATAAAGCTTTCAGGGTGTCTTCGTGTCCGCAGAGGACTTTGGTAACAATTGTCCACGTAGCACCGTGTTCCCGAATCATTGAATCCAGCGCCCGGAAGTTATGCTGCAGAGCTTCCAGATGGATGGTTACCCGGTTCATCGTCTGAATCGCATTTCCGCGTATTTGGTCGAGAAGCCGCTTCTCTCGTAAAGCCGCTTGGCGGGGTTGTCGTATTCGACATGGAGGCAGATATCTCCGTTGGTGAGTGTTTTCGCTTCCTCGATGAGGCGTCCTCCGATCCCTTTGCCCCGTAGGTCCTGGTGGACGGCAATGAAGAGTAGCAGGCTGCCCGGAACAAATCCTTCCATTCCCGTGTTGAGCATCACCAGTGCACCATTGAGGTTGGAGTTTTCGTGGGCGATCAGAACAAAACCTCCCTTTCCGGGTTCCTCTGAAAATGCGTAATCAAGTCCCTTCCGGATATCCTGAGGTGTGTCTTCATAGGGTTTGAGATGGGTGTGCAGGAATGTGGTGATCTGATCGATGGAGATCCATTCCGGGAGATTCCGGAGTGTCTGGACTTGGGTGATGTTCATGTTTTCTTTGATTGTGGGCAATGCAGGCGCCGAAAGTTGAGATGTCGACAATCGGAACCGGTCCAACTATGATCGCTTAAGAAACCGGGATGGAATCTTTTGCCCGATCTGTTATTGTCATGGTGGGATTCGCTCCCAACAAAAAGGAAGCATGCCCGAGGTTAACATTGAATGCGAAAGACCCGGATGCGGAGATCGGGCCACTACGATAAGGATTGGATCAGGATTAAGGCTGGGGATGCATCGGTCAACCCTCAAATGGAATTTTGCGTTTTTGCGGCTTGTCATGAAACGATATTGTGTATTCCCGAATAGTCCATGAATGCACGGTCAGATGCCACAGTCACCCAGCCGATGAGAATGCCGGCGGAATGGGAGCAACAGGATGCGATATGGGTTTCCTGGCCTTGCAATCCGGTCACATGGCCCGGTCGCATGGCGTTGGTTTGGAAGAGCATGGCTTCGATGGTGGCCGCTCTGAGCCGGCATGCGAATGTGTGGATCAACGTCGCTCCTGCTCGGGTGCATGAGATTCGGAGGTTGCTGGAATCGCAGGACGGAATACGCATGGATAGGGTCGGCTTTTCGGGTATTCCGACCAATGATGCGTGGTGTCGCGATCACGGCGCGACGTTTGTGCAGGATATTGATTCGGGAAAACTGTGTGCGCTGGATTGGGATTTCAATGCATGGGGTGACAAATATCAACCATGGGATGACGATAATCGGGCAGCGCGGGCCATGGCTGGCAAG
>Ga0209510_1002761_pt1 | contig 17458 bp, 15 predicted proteins | sample BiotimSIPDNA_FD_185749 | JGI IMG/M metagenome (GOLD analysis project Ga0209510, IMG submission 185749) | Anaerobic biogas reactor microbial communites from Washington, USA - Biogas_R1 time_0 SIP DNA (SPAdes) (version 2) | ecosystem: Engineered > Bioreactor > Anaerobic > Unclassified | place... | reverse complement strand
TATGCGATTGTCTTGATTGAATTTTTACTTGCGCAACCAGAACAGGTAAAAAAAACAGAAGCCGGGAATGCAACTCCCGGCTTCTGTTTTTTATTGTCAGATTGTTCAAAACTTGTATCCCAATGTAACCAAACCTTTCAGGCTGTTATTATCCATCTTAAAAGGTGATGCATCTACTGAGAGTGTTGCCCCATCGTAGTAGTTGGGGAAAGGATAGAGATCATCGGTCTGACTGCTGTATACGACTGCCACATCGAGGAAGAAATTCCTGTTGAAGCGATAACCGAGTCCCCCGGTCAGGTAGTTGGTGTCACCTTCAATCCGATAGATGGTGTTTGATCCAACGATGGCCGCATCACCGAACTCAACAAGGTCACTGTCGTAAGGGTTCTGCATCCAGGCATAGCCTAGACGTCCCGAGAACTGCTGTGTGAAACGATATTCTATTCCCGCACGGATTGTCGAAGCCGGTCGGAAATCCATCGCGATGTACTCATTGTCCCATTCGTACCAATCCTCATCTTCATAAGCTCCAGAGGGAACGGCAAGTTTCATTTTAGAGTAGTCCGTCATCTCGTAGTCGAGACTGGCAATGAAACGGCTTCCCAATACCGTAGCGATGCTGGCCACCAGCTTGCCGGGCGTTTTCAGGTCGTAATCGTTGATAAATGACTTCGAGCTGGTTACTGCCGGTTGATAATCGGGATCTGTAATATATGCTCCCATGTCGTCATCAATCTGCGCTTCATAGGTCTCGGTCAGAGCGTACCATGTGGGAGTATGGTAAGCCAGTCCCAGACGCAGCTCGTTCACCGGTCGATAGATGGCTCCAATCTTGGCACTGACACCGGCACCATTGGTGGTAAGCCAATTGGTAAGGGTGTAACCGCCATTGTTGAAATCTTCCAGATAATCGGATGTCAGGCTATAGGATATATCCTTGATAGAGAGTGCAAAGCCCAGGTTGAGTACGTTACCAATGGTGGTTCCCACGGTGAAGTCGTAGTTGTCAATGTATCCCCTTTCACGAAGACGGATCTCATTGATCGGACCGGGCTCTGTTGTCACCGGTACATATTGTGTTCCTTCATCATCCACTGGGTTAATCAGCCATGAGTTGTAGCCAAGCACTGTGAGCCAGGGCATATCCAAAAATGGATCGGGGAGATTGTCTCCCATTTCAAGGTAGAGGGGATCGTTCCCGGCGCTGTTCTTGGCGATGTAATCGATCATTGTGCCCTTGGCAGTGCCAATCGCAGAGACATTCCTGTCGAACGACTGCAGCTTGTTGTAGGAGAAGCCGAAGTTTACCACCGGCATCATGTCGTTGCGCAACGGGAAATAACCTACAAAGCCGAGGTTGTCCATGTTGAAGCGGGTTTTGTTGGCTGTCTGGTCCCCCACAACCGACTGGTTGTTGGAGAGATTGAAAGTTCCCACCACCTCTGAACTGCGATAGACCCCGATGCCGGCAGGATTGATGGCCAGGGCGCTCTGGTCGCCCCCCAGCGCACCGAAGGCACCGCCCATTGACATGGCACGCGCTGTACCATATAATCCCTCACGGGAGAAGCGCAAGGCATCAACCTCTCCCTGTGCAAAGAGAGAGGATGATACGATGAGTAAAGTACTGACAAGATATGTGATTTTATTCATATTGTGCTGACATTATGTTTGTTCGAATCAATTCTATTCAGTTGATACATTACACCTGCTTACCTGCGTCCACCACCGGAGCTGCGACCGGATGATCCGGAACTGCGACTGGATGAACCGGAGCTGGATGAAGAGCTGCGGCTTGGAGCCGAGTAGGTGGAGCTACTTGTAGAGCTGTTGCTCCTCGAAGGAGTGCTGTATGTTGAAGAGCGGTTCGACTGTGTGCTCCTGGTAGGAGTGTTGTAACTCCTGTTCCGGGTAGTTGTGGTAGAACGCTGATAGGTTGATCCACTTCTGCCGGTGGTAGTTGAACTACGTTGGTATGTTCTTTCGCTGCTGCTGCCGGTAGAATAGTTACCGGTACGGGTATTGGGAGCAGTACCGTAAACCGATCTGTTGCTGGTAGTGCCACTACGGTCAATTACCCTTCCTGTCCTGGAATCAAGCACCCTGCCATTGTTGTCGATGATGCGTGTTCTGGGTGTGCCTGCCACACTGCGGTTGGTTGACGTGGCATTTCTACCGGAGAGGGTGCTGCGCGTATTGCTGCTGGCACTTCTACCGGAAAGGGTTGAACGTGTTGATGCTGATGAGCGGCTTGCGAGGCCGGTTGTGCTTGCGCTGCTCCTGTTGGCTGAGCTTCTTCTGTATATCCCGCTGCTACGACCTGATCTGTTCTGTGTCAAGCTACTGTAATAGCCGTCATAAAAACCGTGTGAGTAGCCGCCTCCATAGCCGTAGTAGCCGTAATAGCCACCATAGCCGTAATAGCTGCCGTAACCGTAATACCATGGATCATACCATCCGCCGTAGTACCAGGGGCTGTGCCAGCGACTGTAATACCAGGGACTGTGCCAGCGACTCCATCCATAGTAGGATCCGAAGCCATACCAGGGATCGTACCATCCGCTGTAATACCAGGGGTTGTACCAGGAATCATACCAGGGATAGTAACCCATACCCCAGCCCATGCCGAAGTAATAATTAGATTCCCATCCGCGGTTGTTGTAGTTTTCATAGAGATCATCTCCCACGTAAACAATCACCTCATCGGCACCGGTAATCTTGATGCTCGATTCAGGATCGTGGAAACGGACGATACGATCTGTATACTGATAATCCTCATATTCGAGTGAATCATTTTCATATGCCTCGTCACCGGCAGGTAGATCATTTGTGCTCCTCCGGTTGTATTCATCCACATCTCTGCCGTTGGCCTGTATTTCCATGCCTGTTGCATCACCCTGTACGATGACTACCTTTTTCTTCTGCGGTTCTTGCTGTTTCACCTCTGCTTTCACCCTCTCCTTTTGAGTTGGATTGGCATAGATATCATCCCATTCCTGGGCGAAACCGAAGAAAGGTATGGCTGTCAACATAACTGCCAGTAAAATTTTATTCGTTTTCATAGTTTCTCCCCGTTTATTAAATATGTAAGATCTGTTTTATCTTTACTATCTGACACCAAAGAATCCAGATAGTTTAATGGTAGTTTCTTTTTTTTATGTTGCATTGTCATCAGTTACACGAATGACATCATGTCAAGTCTAATGAAAAGACGCTTTCAACCTCCAAACGCTGCGTTTCCTTTGGTTAAAAAAAACAAAAAGTGACAGCTCAGAGGTTGATCTCCAAACCGTCGTATGCAGGGTATACACCGGTGGGTAGCTCTTCCATCAGGTCGGCATGCAATCCCATCTCGTGACTGAAATGTGTAAGATATGCATTTGCAGGACCAATTATATTAATGATCTGTAACGACTCTGTAAGAGTGAGATGCGAGATATGTTCCGTCTTGCGAAGTGAACTGATCACCAGTGTGTCCAGCTCCCGTAGCTTTTCAAATTCCGTTTCGGGAATACTTTTCACATCTGTAAGGTAGGCGAAGTTGCCGATACGGAATCCCAATATCGGAAGCTTGTAGTGGAGAAGCCTGATTGGGATTACCTCCCTCTCACCTATCAGAAATGAATGGCGCGAATCTATTCGTTGAATGCGGATATTGGGTATACCGCCATACTTCTTTTCGGCGAAGCAATAGGGAAGCCTCTTCTTCACCGCATCCTCCATTCGTTCCTCCATATAGAGATCCACTGCTCCGAACCGTGAATAGGGACGAAGATCGTCGATGCCGCCGGTATGGTCGTAGTGCTCATGGGTAAACAGGATACCGTCGATCTTCTGAAAGGGCAAAGTGAGTGCCTGCTGACGGAAGTCGGGCGTACAATCAATCAATATCTGGTGTTCACCTTCTGTGATAGCCACCGAGCATCGCAGTCTCCTGTCACGCTTGTCAACCGACTGGCAGACAGGGCATTTACAGCCAATCTGTGGTATGCCGGTAGAGGTGCCTGTACCCAAGAATCGTATCTTCATTGTCATCACATTCTAAAAAAGCTGCCACATTGCAGACAACGGGCAGCTTTTCAGTTTTCTGTTCACCTCACCCGGCGAGAGTGATAGAACGTATACCGTTCAACGGTTAATACTGTCTTTCAAGAATCCAGAGATCGTTAAAAGGTACCCCGTAGGTTTTTCTCAGGTAATCGGTGTTGCCTTTTGCGGAATAGTTATTGTATATCTCTTCACGCTTTGCAGCAGCAGCATCCTTTTCGTCATAACTGGCAATGATGACCCGATACATCCCCTGTTCGTTCTCTGCCAGGATTACATTATGACCCTCGTTCATCATGCGTGTCTTAAGCGATTCCGCATTCAGTTTCACACTCAGTGAGGCAATCACCACGCTGTATTTCTTCAATCCTGAAGCGTCGGTAGGATAAACCGGTTCAACCTTTTCCTTGCGCACGGAGACCTCAACGGGAGGGAGTGGACTGGCATCCTTCACCACTGTTGTGGGCTGAGAAGCCGTTTGTTGCATCTCTCTCTCCTTGGCTGCCTCATATACCTGCTTGTATGCACTCTGCTTCGGTTTACAGGAGGTGCCGATAACCAGTAGTGTTGCTAAAATAAGTGCAAAATGGAATTTTTTCATCTGTGTGATCTAATTAGATAATTTTGATTTGTTCAGAACTCTGTTCATTCATGCAAAGATAATAAAGAAGCGAATCCATGCACGATTGCAGATGTGAAATTTAATTAAATCCTCTATTGCAGCTGCAAACGTATGGGTTTGGGGGTGATCTCGGTGACCCTGCCCTGCCGGATAGTGTCGGAGAGGAAGATGGTATCACGGTACCCTGACTCCGGATTGGCAAACAGATGCACCTTCCATGCTCCCTCCTCCAAGCCGGAGAAGAGGAATATCCCGTCACTTCCCTCGGGTAGGGAGAAGAGGGAGTCCCCCTCACGGGTGATTAACACCACCGGTGATGCCTCTATAGGGGCCACGTATCCCCTGAGTGAGCCTCCATAGGTCTCAGGGTAGGCCCTGGCACGGGGATCAAGATAATAGTTGCCATTCAACTCATAGACAGAGAGTGCCGCGTTGATATCGATCACAATGCTTACAATGACGTTGGCAGGGAGAGCTGCATTTACATTGTCGATGATCAGGTGCTCAATCACATTGGGTGATTTTTCAAGCGGGATGGGCTTGTCGGTGACTGTCACCATCCTGTTGTTGTTTCCCAATTTCAGCCTGATCTTGTCGATCATCCCTCCTGCGGGGAAGTACTGATCGGTGAGCTGCACCGTTTTACCGTTCATCAGCTTGAGCAGGTTGTACTCCCCTCCGTTGTATTCGAGTGTGACCCAATCACCCTCCACTCCGGTACTATCGGTTGCCTGCACCTCTATGGACTCAATGTTGATATACATCTCCTTCAGCACCGGTGCTGCTGCATCGGTCAGCTTGATCCGCAGGCGCGCTGCATTCTCACTTACATCCTCTTTTCCGCAAGTAAGAAAGAACAGTGGCATCAAGCAGAGCAGTAGAAGAGGAATTATTTTTCCACGCATGCAATAAACAGATTTGTTTGAAGATTCTTCACTCAGGGTCATATTAAAGTTCACAGAGACAGGAGACCAGATTCCTGTCGCCATGGGCATTGTCCACCCTTGCAACGTTCACCCAGAACTTGTTTTCTGCAACAAACGGCAACGGATACAGCGCCTTGCTGCGCGGATAAGCATGTTTCCATTCGTCCGCTACAGCCTCATATTCGGGATGTGGTGCGTTGATGAGCACATTGTCTTCGTGGCTGAATGCTCCGCGTGACACCTCGATGATCTCCTCGTGTATCTGATCCATCACTGCCACGAAACGATCCAGCTCCGCCAGGCTCTCGCTTTCGGTGGGTTCTACCATCAGGGTACCATGTACCGGGAAGGAGAGTGTCGGAGCATGATAGCCATAGTCGATCAGTCGCTTTGCAATATCGGTTTCAGTGATTCCCGAGACCTCTTTAAGGCCACGACAATCCAGGATCAGTTCATGACCTACCCTGCCGTCGGCACCCCGATAGAGGATTCCGTAAGATTTGTTCAACTTCTCCGCCACATAATTGGCGTTAAGGATGGCAGCCTCAGTTGCTTCCTGCAATCCATCGGCTCCCATCATGCGGATATAGCCGTAGGTTATAGGGAGTACTCCAGCGCTGCCGTATGCGGCCGCTGCTACGGTATTCGTATCTGTCGCAAGTGAAACAGGATGTCCGGGCAGGAAAGGTACCAGATGCTCCGCCACGCAGATGGGCCCCACACCGGGACCGCCACCACCGTGTGGGATGGCAAAGGTTTTGTGTAAATTGAGATGGCAGACATCGGCACCAATAGTGCCGGGGTTGGTCAATCCTACCTGGGCATTCATATTGGCCCCATCCATGTAAACCTGTCCCCCAGCCTCGTGTATCAGTCGGCACATCTCACGTATCTCCGTTTCAAAGATGCCATGCGTGGAGGGATAGGTGATCATGAAAGCTGCCAGCTCATCCCGATACTGCTCCACCTTGTTGCGCAAATCATCCATGTCGACGTTGCCACGGGCATCACTGGCAACCGTCATAGGTGTGTAACCGGCCTGTACGGCGCTGGCAGGGTTGGTACCATGGGCCGATGCAGGAATGAGCACCACCTTTCGTGATCCCTCACCAATGCTTTCCTGATATGCGGCAATGGTGATCAGCCCCGCATATTCACCTGCTGCACCCGAGTTGGGTTGCAGGCTGGTGGCAGCAAATCCGGTAATCACAGACAACATCTCCTCCAGCTCGGCAATCATCTCCTTGTAACCTTCCGTCTGATCTTCCGGTGCAAATGGGTGTATGCGTTGGAAGCCCGTCAGTCCCAGCGGCAGGAGTTCCGAAGCGGCATTCAGCTTCATGGTGCAGGATCCCAGTGAGATCATGGAGTGCGCCAGTGAGATATCCTTCCGTTCCAGTCGCTTGATGTAACGCATCAGCTCCGTCTCGGTGTGGTAACGTTGAAAGGTGGGGTGTGTCAGAAAATCGCTTTTCCTCAGTTGCTCCTCCTGCAAGGTGCTCTTTTCGGGAAGATCATCAATCATGAATACCTTGGAGCTTCCGGCAGCCATGGCAAAGAGAGCCAGCAGCTCATGCACGCGATAGTCGTTGGTAGTCTCGTCGAGACTGATGCCTATTCGTCCATCTGAATGATAACGGAGATTTATTTCGCGCATCTCGGCATGGTTGCGGATATCCTCAACGGAAATGCTTTCAGGTAGGGCTATGGTGAGGGTATCGAAGAAGCTTTCATTTAGTTGCCGGTATCCCATCGCTTGCAGCTCATCACTGACGTGTGAAGCTAGCGAGTGGATGCGGCGGGCGATACCTTTGAGCCCTTCTGGTCCATGATATACGGCATAGAAGGATGACATAGTAGCCAGCAATGCCTGCGCAGTGCAGATGTTGGAGGTGGCCTTTTCCCGTTTGATATGCTGTTCGCGCGTCTGCAGTGCCATACGCAGTGCTTCTTTTCCATAAGCATCTTTCGAGATGCCGATAATACGGCCTGGCATGGAACGCTTGTACTCGTCGCGGGTCGCGAAAAAGGCAGCAGAGGGTCCACCGAAGAACATGGGGATACCAAAACGTTGACTGCTGCCAAAGGCGATGTCGGCTCCCCACTCTCCCGGCGGAGTGAGCAGCACCAGCGCCATCAAGTCGGTTGCCACTGCCACTTTGCAGTCCGCCGCATGAGCTTTCTCTGTGAAGGAGCGATAATCCTCCACGCTACCGTTGCTGTTGGGATATTGCACGATTGCTCCAAAGCAGGGGGTCTCAAAGTTGAAGCTGTTGTAATCTCCAACAACAATCTCAATTCCTGTATGTCGCATTCGTGTACGAAGCACGGCAAGAGTTTGTGGAAAGAGATGCCGGTCTACAAAGAGAGTCTCTACCTGTTGCTTTACCTGATCACGACTACGCAGACCATACATCATGGTGGCCGCCTCAGCCGCTGCTGTAGCCTCGTCGAGCAATGAGCTGTTGGCAAGCGGCAACGCAGTCAGTTCGCTCACCATGGTTTGAAAATTGAGAAGTGCCTCCAGGCGGCCTTGTGATATCTCTGCCTGATAGGGTGTATAAGAGGTGTACCAGACAGGGTTCTCAAACACGTTGCGGTATACGGGTGCGGGAGTAATGGTGTCATACCATCCCATACCGATGTAGGAAGCATATACCCTGTTTCGAGCGGCGATGCGAGCGATCTCCTCGGCATACTCCTGTTCGGTGAGTGCCGCAGGCAACGTGAGGGGCTTTGCCAGTCGGATGTCACCAGGAATTGTCTGTTCGATCAATTCCTCCATACTGTTCACTCCCAATGTCTCAAGCATCACTTTCTTGTCTGCTTCACTGATGCCGATGTGGCGGTATTTAAAATGTTCCATTGCTACTAATAGGCTTTTTGTCAGGTTCTTTCATTGTTGATTCATGTTGACAAACGGATTGTGCCGTTTCTCATCTCCGATGGTGGTATATGGTCCATGACCGGGATAAACACGTGTCTCTTCCGGCAACTGATACAACTTGTTGCGGATGCTGGCAGTGAGTGTCTCATAGCTGCCACGGGGCAGATCGGTACGTCCGATGCCGGAATTGAAAAGAGCATCGCCGCTTATCACTACAGCTGCTTCAGCCTCGTAGAATGCGATGCTGCCGGGAGAGTGTCCCGGCACGTGTAAGATTTGAAGTGTATGATTGCCGAAGGATATCCTGTCACCCTCTTTCAGGTCTACACTCCTCCCCGGCCTATAATTGGCATGGTGGGAAGGAAATCCAAACAGTCCCATCTGAGTGGCTATATCCTCCAACAGAAATGCATCATCGGGATGATGCAACAAGGGAAGATCAAACCTCTCAGCCAGCAAATTGACACCGAAGAGATGATCGAAGTGGAGATGGGTGTTGATCAGATGCTTCACAACGAAATCGTGATCCAGAAGGTAATTGAGCAACAACTCCTGTTCGTCGGAATAATAACATGCAGCATCAATCACCACACACTCACCTGTTTCGTCTGAGAGCACATACGTATTGACTCCCAAAGGATTGAATTCAAATGTCTTTATCTTCATGCCATTTTTTTTTATCTTTCAGCCAAGTGGCACGTAAACCAATTTCTTTGTCTTGAAGAAGGGATCGGAGAAAAAATCGGTGAGCGACATCACCTCGGCCACCTGCCGGTAAGAATGCAGCTCTGAGGTCAGGTCGCCCCCCTTCAGGCAAATGATACCGTTTGGCAGTGAATTGATCTGTTCCTTTGCGATGTTCTTCCGGATGATGCGGATCAACTCCGGTAGGGGCATCACCGCACGACTCACCACGAAGTGAAACTTACGTTTCTCCTCTTCGGCACGTGAATGGATCGCCTCCACATTGGTCAAGCCGATAGCATCTGCCACCTCACGTACAACCCTGATTTTCTTGCCGATGCTGTCGAGCAGCAGAAAACGGGTTTCCGGAAAAAGGATCGCCAATGGGATGCCTGGAAAGCCACCACCGGTACCGACATCCATCACAGTGGTGCCGGGAGTGAAGGAGACATACCTGGCAATCGCCAATGAATGAAGCACATGATGCAGGTAGAGATTGTCGATATCCTTTCGGGAAATGACATTGATCTTGCTGTTCCACTCCTTGTAGAGGTCACCGATTGCCTCAAACTGCTTTACTTGTTGTTCCGTCAGTGCGGGAAAATAATGTTGGATCTCTTTCACTTCAGATCGGCCAGTTTAGATGCAACACTATTCTCTCTCAACAGAGAGCGGATAGAGCCGTAGGGGATCATGATCTCCTGCGCATCGAGTTGATATGCTGAATACTCTCCCTTGTTGAAGGTATAGACTATCCCTTTGTCATTGAGCAGGAAGTTCTTGTTGGGCAGGATCTCACGGACGCCGAAGAATCCCAATTCTTCCAATTCTTCGATGCTCTTCACACCATTCTGTTCCAGCAGGGAGGCAATGAGGATGTTGCGCAGGGCCGTATCATAACCGGCGTTGAAGAGCTCGTTCTCAGTTACGGGTGCTTCCTGTCTCAAGTTGAAGACGTGGTTGCTGCAGTGCTGGTACGAAGTTGCTCCACCCTTGTTGTTCGATTGTCTCACCTGAAAGGAGATGATGCCGTGCTGGTTGTAAAAGATCGTATCCGAGATGCTTTCGTAATAGGAATAAAAGCTGTCTGCGGTGGAAAGATCTTCATGATCATGATCCTGTACATTGTCCTCTACCAGTGGATCGGGTGTCACAACTAATCCCGCATTCTCACGATAGATGGCTGCATCACGGCTATAGTTCTCCGAATAGTTTCTGACATATTCCTCAACGGCCTCTGTCAGTTTCAGATTCTGATATGCAGGGCCGAACAGTGCCGTCACAAAGTAGCTCTGTAGGGTATCCAGGTTTGCATCATCACTGCCAATGGGATAGATGACATGCAGACGGATGTCACAGTAGGGATTGGCAGTGTCACCTGCCAGGTGGCGACGCGATTCGATGCGGATGGTGTCCAATGTCAGTTTATTGGCCGCCCGGTTCATACCATTGCCATCTCCACCACAGGAACTTATGAGTAATGTTGCGGCAATCATCAGAGAGCTGAGCAGCAGCAGGAAATATCTTCTCTCCATATAAGAATGCTGTTATATTCTTGTGCAAAATTACACTTAATTATCGACATCAGCCCTTTTTCCAGTCGAAAATGAGCTTACCAAAACAAAAGGGGGGGCATGTTAATGCACCCCACCCTCATGATTCAGTTTTGAGAGAACCTAATAGGCATGACCGTCGTTGTTCAGGTCATCAAGGCTTAACTTCTTACGCTCCAGTGCCCTCCAAGCATAGAATATATAAGCAGCCACCACCGGCACAAGCAATGAAACCACTGCCATGGTCGAGAGTGTGAACTCACTCGATGACGAGTTCTGCAGGGTAAGCGAGCTTTGCAAATCGACCGACGAGGGATAATAGGCGGTGTTGTTTAAGCCGGCAATCAGCAATAACATGGTGACCGTTACGATGGTACCTGCACCGGAGTACCAGATACCATTCTTGAAGTCAGCGCTGAACACTGTTCGTGTGATACCGTAAAGAACGGCAACCACCCCCAGGATGAAGAGCACCATTACCAGTGGCATCTCGATGAAGTTGTTCAGGTATTTCATCTTCTCCAGATAAACATCTTTGGTGATGGGATCCACGGCATAACCTTCGGATATCAATGTCCAGATCAGAAAGATAAGGAAGAAGACCACGAAAGGAAGTCCGTTGTACAGCACAAACTTACGGGAACGTTTCTCCAGCACCTCATGGTTGAGCCTGTTCACAAAGAAGAGGCTTGCCTGAGTACGTGCCAGGAAGAGTACGGCAAATCCCAGTGTCAGGTTGCGCAGGTTCCCCAGCAGCTCCAATCCGTGCAGCGGGTTCTGCCACTGACTGATTATCGGCCCTGCTGTTCCCAGTCCCGCAATGTTACCCTTGCCCACGGTAAATTCTGATCCGGTAAAGAAGGTAGCCACCACCACTCCCAGCAGGAAGGTGCCGAGCAATCCGTTAATAAATAGGAATATGCGATAGGTTGCTGCCCCGAAGATGTTGCCCGGCTTCGACTGAAATTCATACGAGACAGCCTGCAGCACAAAGCAGAAGAGCAGGATCATCCAGGCCCAGTAGGCGCCACCGAAGCTGGTGGAATAGAAGAGCGGGAAAGACGCGAAGAAGGCACCTCCAAAGGTGACCAGCGTGGTGAAGGTATATTCCCATTTTCTGCCGAGTGAATTCACCAGCAGCCTCTTTTCATCCTCTTTTCTTGAGAGGGAGTGCAGCATCGATTGTCCTCCCTGCACAAAGAGCAGGAACACCAGCAGGCCACCCAGCAGAGACATGATGAACCACCAATATTGTTGTAGAAATTCGTAAGTGATCATAATATTTATCTTTTAATCGGTTCAACCTTCATGAAGTCACGCTTTCAGCCCTTCGCTTTCAGGTCCTTTCTTTATCTGCTTCACCATAATGGTCACCTCGGCAATCAGCAAGCCAGTGAAAAGCACTGCGAAGAGGATGAATGTGGTGGCCACGTTTTGTGCCGATATGGCTGAGGAGGCTGCCTGTACCGGCAGGATATCCTGTATGGTCCAGGGCTGGCGTCCCACCTCGGCCACCACCCACCCCAGCTGGGAGGCCAGATAGGCCAGCGGGAGGCTCCATAGGGCTACATATTGCAGCCAGCGGTTGCTGACCATATCTTTCTTATAAAGGAAATAAAGCATCACCATGAAGAAGAGGATGAAATACATCCCAATCATCACCATCAGGTGAAAACTGTAGAAGGTGAGCGGTATATTGGGAATCATATCCTCCTCCGTTTCCAGATATCCATAACCGAAGTGGGCATAGTTCTCGCGTAGGATGATCTCATGGTTGGCAGCATCTGCATCACGGCCCTCCTCCTTGGCCACCTGATAGTCGGCCAGTGCCTGTATTGCCTTCAGTCCTCTCTCCTTGCGTTCCTGAAAAGAGAGCGAAGTAGTGCCGTCGGGAAGGGTGTAGCCACCATCCACGATGTCCACGATGCCAGGCACAAAGGCGTTGATATCCCTGTATCCCAGAAGGGAGAGCAGCTTGGGCAACTCTATCTTGAAGATATAGGGATCCACCTCATCGTTGTAGTTTTTCCGTGCGGGGTTTAGCATCCCCACAGCCACCAGGCCGGCACCCTCTTTACCTTCGTAGAGGCCCTCCATGGCAGCCAGCTTCATCGGCTGTTTTTGTGCCACGTGGTATGCGGAACCGTCGCCGGTAACCGCCAGCATCACAAAAGCCACCAGACCGACCAGTGAACCAATTTTCATGCTCTTCACTGCAAAATCGGTATGCCTCTTTTTCAGCAGGTACCATCCTGAGATGGCCACCACGAAGGCGGCACCCACTGCCCAGCAGGAGAAGGTGGTATGCAGGAACTTGTTGTAGGCCACAGGTGAGAAAGCCACAGCCCAGAAGTCAACCATCTCATTGCGTACCGATTCGGGGTTGAACTCCATACCGATGGGATACTGCATCCAGGCGTTGGCTACAAGAATCCAGAAGGCAGAGAGGGAAGCACCCACGAATACCAGCCAGGTGGATGCCAAGTGCATTTTCTTACTCACCCTGTTCCATCCGAAAAACATGATGGAGACAAAGGTTGCTTCCATGAAGAAGGCCAGAATTCCTTCAATGGCAAGAGGTGCACCAAAGATATCACCCACAAACCAGCTGTAGTTCGACCAGTTGGTACCGAACTGGAACTCAAGGATGATGCCGGTGGCAATTCCGATGGCAAAATTGATACCGAAAATCTTCTGCCAGAACTTGGTGGCATTCTTCCATTTTTCATCTCCTGTTTTGACATAGAGACTCTCCATAATGGCCATAATGAGTCCCAGTCCGATGGTGAGGGGGACGAACAGCCAGTGATAGCTGGCCGTCAGCGCGAATTGCGCTCTCGACCAATTTACTGCAGATGCACTTAAAAGATCCATAGATATACTTTTTTTATATGGTTTTTTTATATTTGATTGGGTTCATTCAGATGGCTGTACTTTTTCATAAAGTTCAGTGCGGACATGTTCAGCCTTGTCGGCATCGTTGTCGTAGTTGGTTTCCAAAACATTTGGAAAAAAGAAGGGTTTGAGGATGAAAAACATGATCACCAGCTTCACTATTGCCACTATCCAGAGTGTCTTGCTCATGCTGCTCATGCTGGTGAAACCTGACCAGAACATGGTAAACCAATTGTATTTCTTTTCTGCGATGTCTATTTCCTTTTCCATATTTGCTGTGAGTTGTATCGGAATGGACCGTTTCACGCCTGCCCTATGCCACCGATGGGTGGCAGAAAGCCGGAATCACTTTGAATGCGAATGGGACCGTTTTGCTGTTCAAACTTGTCAATGTTATCTTTGAGGGCATGCAACAGCCTTTTCGCATGTTCAGGTGTCAATATGATTCTTGACTTCACCTTTGCTTTCTGCATGCCGGGCACAATGCGGATAAAATCGACAACGAACTCCGATGAGGAATGAGAGATGACCGCCAGGTTGGAGTATGTTCCCTGTGCAATCTCTTCGCTCAGTTCAATTTGTATCTGGGTCTCCTTGTTGAAATCTTCCATTGCGATGCTGTGATTCTTACGCTGTATAAAAATATTCTAAATAAGCCAAACAAAGAAAAATAAATTTTCCTTATCTGCAAAGGAAAAAGGGATAATCTTTCCCGATTGATCCCTTTTTCTGTACCTGTCTGCAGCATCACTGTCAAAGAAGGTGCAACTGAGCAGAGCGCTTACCAGTGAAGCTCCCTGTAAGGCAGATTGAGGGAATCGGCCACGCTCTTATAGACCACCTCCCCGTCGAGGATGTTGAGACCCTGTCTGAGGTCTTCAAACCGTTTACAGGCGTCTTTCCATCCGTGCTCTGCTAGCTTTATCACATAGGGCATCGTGGCATTCGTCAGGGCGCGCGTGGAGGTGATGGGTACCGCACCCGGTATGTTGGCTACACAATAGTGAATGATACCGTCAACCTCGAATATCGGATCGGCATGTGTTGTAGGCCGTGTTGTTTCAAAGCAACCACCCTGATCTACCGACACGTCGATCAGCACCGTGCCGGGAGTCATCTCTTTGAGCATCTCCCTCGACACCAGGTGGGGAGCCTTGGCACCTACAATCAGTGTGGCACCGATCACCAGATCGGCACTCCTGAGTGATTCCCTGATTGACATCTCGGTGGAATATAAGGTCCTTACATTGGCTGGCATCACCTCGGAGAGATAGCGAAGGCGGTTCAGGTTGATGTCCAGCATCTTTACGTTCGCACCAAGGCCGGCAGCCATCAATGCCGCATTGTAACCCACCACGCCGGCACCGATGATCATCACTTCGGCTGGATTGACACCCGGCACACCTCCCAGCAGGACACCTTTGCCTCCCTGTGGTTTCTCAAGATATTTTGCCCCTTGCTGTACCGAGAGCCTTCCCGCCACCTCACTCATGGGGGTGAGCAGTGGAAGTGTACCCATCCTGTCCATCACAGTCTCGTAGGCGATGCAAACAGCTCCACTGTCAATCATTGCCTGTGTCAATTGCTTGTTGGAAGCGAAATGGAAGTAAGTAAACATGATCTGACCTTTACGAATCAGGTTATATTCACTTTCCAGTGGTTCTTTCACTTTCACGATCATCTCTGACGAGGCATATACCTCTTCCATGCTATCGAGGATAACTGCTCCTGCCTGTCGGTACCGTTCATCAGAGAGACTGCTGTTCACGCCAGCACCCCTCTGCAGATAGACAGTATGTCCCCTGTGAGTAAGCTCCATCACCCCTGCAGGTGTCATGGCAACCCTACCCTCCTGTACTTTGATCTCTTTCGGTATTCCAATAATCATAATAAGAAAATGTAAAGTGTTTGAAAACAATAATATTAGTTAAGGCGACTCATACCGGCAATAGCATGCTCGTGGTAGAAATCAGAGAGCGGATACTGACCGATGACTACAAAAATAGAAAGAAAAATAAAAAAAACAACAGGTTTGGATAATTTTTATCGAATGCTATTTTAGTCGGTATTTTAACCTGTTGAAGACAACTTTTACCACTCTTTAGGGAAATAATTTCATAAATTGCATATTTAGTCGTATTTTTGTGATATTATTTAGGTTTAAACTCCAATTTAAAAACAATAAGATCATGGTAAGTTATAAAGAACTGGGTCTCGTAAACTCAAAAGAGTTGTTCAGGAAAGCAGTAGACGGTGGTTATGCCATCCCGGCTTTCAACTTCAACAACATGGAACAGCTGCAGGCAATCGTATCAGCCTGTGTGGAAACAAAATCACCCGTCATCCTGCAAGTATCGAGCGGTGCCCGCAAGTATGCCAACCAAACGCTGCTGCGCTACATGGCACAGGGAGCCGTACAATATGCCAAGGATCTGGGATATGAAATCCCCATCGTATTGCACCTCGACCATGGTGACAGCTTTGAACTCTGCAAGGATTGCATCGACAGTGGCTTCTCTTCTGTGATGATTGATGGTTCGCACCTTCCCTATGAAGAAAATGTAGCCCTCACCAAAAAGGTAGTGGAATATGCACATCAGCACGGTGTGACCGTTGAAGGTGAACTGGGTGTACTGGCCGGCATCGAAGATGATGTAATGGCTGAACACCACACCTATACCGAACCCGACGAAGTAGTAGACTTCGTGTCACGTACCGGTGTTGACTCACTGGCCATCTCCATCGGCACCTCACACGGGGCGTTCAAGTTCACTCCCGATCAGTGCACCCGCAATGAAGATGGAGTACTGGTACCACCACCATTGCGTTTCGATATCCTCGAAGAGATTGAAAAACGGATCCCCGGCTTCCCCATCGTGCTGCACGGATCATCATCCGTACCCCAGCAGTATGTGACCACCATCAATCAGAATGGCGGCAAGCTGAGCGATTCCATCGGAATCCCCGAAGAACAGTTGCGTAAGGCTGCAAAATCGGCTGTCTGCAAGATCAACATCGACTCTGACGGTCGTCTGGCCATGACTGCAGCCATTCGTGAGGTGTTGGCTTCCAACCCTGCTGAATTCGATCCCCGCAAATACCTGGGACCGGCTCGCGAGGAGTTGAAAAAGCTCTACATGCACAAGACTGAAAAGGTATTGGGTAGCGCCGGAAAGGCATAACACTCATCTCCCTATATAAAGAAAGCGGCCTTCCCGAATGGGAGGGCCGCACTTTTTTGTGGTTTTCTCAAATAATAATGAAGTTGTTTACACCCTGTGGCTCATCGCTGCAATCTCTTCATTGAAAGTTGTCTCCTTCAGAAGCTCCTCAAGGGAGAGATGCATCCGGTAGCGCCAGTAATGCTCAGGGTTTGCCGGTATGTTGATACGTTCTGCCGAAGCATCGGGATTGCGAAGTGTTGCACTGAGCGACATCCAATCCTGCCAGGGCAGAATCACCCACATGGCCGATGAGTGGAGATGTGAGGCGATGATCTCATTGCATATCGCAGTGGTACATTCCTCCGGAGCAGCTCCCCTATGGTGGAGCACTTCGTTGAAGTATCGTTGTGTCAACTCCCGGTTTTCGCCCCACCATTGACGTATCGGTGACATGTCATGTGTAGAACTGGTACAGACCGAATGATATGGCAACCATTGCAGGTCGGTAAAAAGCACCCTGGGATCCTTGGGCATCCGCTGTATTTCCAGACTCAGCATCTGCAGCTCCTGCATCACCGACGGAACACAATCGGGCACCATTCCCAGATCCTCACCACAGACCAACATGGATGTGGAAGCAATCAGTACCGGCAATTTACGCATCGCTTTTTCACGCC
>Ga0209510_1002760_pt1 | contig 17463 bp, 14 predicted proteins | sample BiotimSIPDNA_FD_185749 | JGI IMG/M metagenome (GOLD analysis project Ga0209510, IMG submission 185749) | Anaerobic biogas reactor microbial communites from Washington, USA - Biogas_R1 time_0 SIP DNA (SPAdes) (version 2) | ecosystem: Engineered > Bioreactor > Anaerobic > Unclassified | place... | reverse complement strand
TAAGGCTTAAGTACCAAAGTTTCCTCCGATTAATTTTCGTTGATTGCTTTCGATTGAAACGGCTGCTTTCCACCGGGGACGGAGCAAACTTATCAACTCAGCCAAGTGCAAACCCAGGCGATTTTTGCAAACCAAGCACACATTCATTGTAATTTCCTCATTCCTTCAGCACTGTAATCTTCTATAAAATCTGAAGAAATCAGATTGTACGGTAAGGCATGCGCCCTTTATTGCTTACAGCTAGCCCTATAGATGCCCATCAGAATACGAACATCCATTGTCTTCAAATTTGTGAAAATATTTTCCATTGCCGAACCTGGACTATTTCTGATTCTTTTTACTGTTATAGGACCTATTCGAAGCAGAAAAAAATAGATATCTTAATTTAAAAGGCCAAAGCGCTCGCATTCTGACTTACTGACTGAATGGCTAGCCGAAACTAATAAAGGGCGCATGCCTTACCAGATTTCTCACATACATTCGGAATGACATCTAAGCTCGGAATGGCTCTAATGGAAAATTGGGAGTTAAAGACCATAGCCGTAAGGTTAAGATTTGTAACACATTGAATTGAAGGGTGTAACGTATTTAGGAATAAGGTAAAGATAGACAAGTGAAGCTAAACAAAGAAACGCTCCCGCCCCCTAATCCCCCAAAGGGGGGATTTAGGGGGCGGGATATTTAGAGGACATCAGGGAAATTTTATTAACAATCGGAATTAAGCCTTATGGCTATGGGTTAAAGAGCTGGCACTATCTTCCCCTAAGGCTTAAGTACCAGAGTTTCCTCCGACTAATTTCAATGAATTTTTTTGGAAGCGGCAATTTTCTACCGGGGACAGAGTAAATTTCTATCCCACTAAAACCGATCCTTCCTCTTCCTCAACTCCTCAAAAACCGCCACAGCAGACCTGTCCACCATACCCAGATATCTGCGTATACCAATTGTGTGCACTCGTAAAAAGGGATTGGTGGCCTTCTCCAGCATTACAGTGGATGGAACAGTTGCTTTATTCTCCCTTCGCAACTGCCTGACCTCTTCCAGCCTCTTTCCTACTTCCTGATTGCCTTCATCAACCATTGACGCAAATTCCAGGTTTTCAAGTGTGTACTCATGACCGAAATAGATCAGTGTATCATCAGCAAGCCCGGAGATTTTCATAAGAGAGTTATACAACTGATCTGCAGATCCCTCGAAAATCCTTCCGCAACCTGCTCCGAAAAGTGTATCACCAGTAAAAATCATGTTGTAACCTGGAAGGTAATAGGCGACCTGATGACGGGTGTGTCCGGGCATCGACATGACCACTATCTCGATATCACCCAGTAAAAAACTCTCTCCATCCAGAAAAACCTTGTCTATGGATTTTATCTTTTTATCCCCGCCGTAAACCTGAGCACCGGTTTTCCTCTTTATTTCCGGTATCCCCGCGGTATGATCACTGTGATGATGAGTAGCCAGTATGTACTGCAGATTCAAATTCCTTTTTTCCACCTCAGCCATCACTGGATCCGATTCAGCAGGATCTATAACTGCAGCATCGTTACCGGATCTTATCAGATAGCAATAATTATCAGATGCTATGCTTATGATTATCACTTCCGGTTTCATTATCGGTTGTCCTCAGGAAGATTATCTTTTGATGCAGCCTGTACGGCAAGACGGTCGCAACGTTCGTTTTCTGCATGTCCGGCATGCCCTCTTATCCATTGAAAACGAACTCTGTGCTTTTCCATAACCCTGAGAAGCCTCTCCCATAAATCGCGGTTCAGAGCCTCCTCCTTGTTGTTTCTCATCCAGCCGTTAGCTTTCCATTTGTATACCCATCCCTTTTCGATCGCATTAACCAGATACTGGGAATCGGTGGTAAGCGTCACCTCACAGGGTTCTTTGAGTGCTTCCAACCCTGCGATTGCCCCCATCAACTCCATCCGGTTATTGGTGGTGTTCCGAAATCCGCCCGATAACTCCTTCTCGACCCCGTTAAACCTGAGAACGACTCCGAATCCACCAGGCCCGGGATTGCCAGAACAGGCACCATCAGTGAAAATTTCCACCTTTTTCATATCAACCCGATTTCTAATTGGGTAAAGACTTAACTTTTCAGTATCTTAGCGATAAAGACATCATTAATTTGTGCAGAGAATAATCGTGGTTTAAATTACCCATGAAAACACCTTCATGAATAACCTTTTCTGTAATCTTCCACATCGAATAACTGTAGCCTATGTCCAGTGATATATTACTGCTGAAAAACACGATACCAGCCGATATCTGATGACGATTCTGATCAATACTAAAATTGTCATCATTCCATATAAAATCTTCTTTGTCATATTTGCTGATATACCGGTGAAGATCAACTTCATCAATAGAATACCCGGTACGAACCAGCATGGGGACCTTTCCCACCGGAAACTCCAATCCCATTCCCCCACCAACCTTGAAATAGCCTGCCTGAGATTTACTGGGAATCTCTTCCGATGGAAAAACGAATCCAAATGGGAATATTGCCCGCCCTTCGGCAGTTATGGTAAGTACGGGCAGAGTCAAACTGATTCCTGCTGCACCATTATATGAAGAATACATTTTCCCCCTGTACCTGTCGCTATATTCATAATATTGCGCCCCGTCCACCGGAGAAAATTGGGTCTCTTTTTCATTATCTGTTTCTTTTATCCTTATCACCTGAGGAAAAGTAAACCTCAATCCGGCACTCAGCATATCATCCTTGTAAATTGCTCCAACTCTGATATCGTATCCTACAGATTTGCCCTTGATACCATAATCTATTGCAATATCGGAATAACCATTGCTTGCGTATGTCGCTCGTTCGAGATTTTCTCTTCCATATACAAATGATACCGAGGTTCCAATTCCTACGCGCGGTGCCACCTGAAGTCCCAAACCACCAGTGAAATATTTCAGACCGCCAGATGTTCTGAATCTGTCTTCAATGCTTAAATGCTGGTTATCATAGAAAAAGTCAACACTTGCCTTAGAAACATCATCAAATACGAACGGGTTACTGTAAGCGAATGCCATTGTCAAACCGCCCTGAGTCGCCGGGAAAGAATACATTAAACCCACATTGGAGATTTTAAGCCGGTTCATACTTGTTGATTGCATGTTGTCTGAAAAGGTAGACACTCCGTTAAGTGAAGACACATCAAAGGTAACCTGAAACTCCCTGGTCAGAGAAAACGACATTGCCGCCGGATTCCAGTATATCGCCGAGAGATCATTGGACAAAGCCACATAATTGTTGGCCATCGAAAAGGCCCTGGCTCCAAAGCCATTTTCAAAACCGAATCGGACATTATCCTCTGCAGCGACATTTGCAACCACTATAACCGCAATCAGTAAAAACTTTTTCATTCTATATCACCACCTTGAATTTCTTTTTGGTCTTGTCCTTGGCACATCTGAATCATTGGTTTGAATCGGCTTATTGGGCGGTGTAACCACACCTTGAGGTTTCGATTCCGGAACCACCGCTTCAGCTTTCTTTTTCTCCACATTAGCACCCTGGTTTGATGGAGCAACTGGAGTTAAACCGGATGTCCCAATCCCTCTGCTTCTATTAGGTCTATCTGGCTCAGGTGGTGGATTGGAACTCTTTTGATCAACACTGCTTCCGGAGGTCTTGGGTAGTGTAGCCCCTCCCTGAGGCGCAGGGACCGAACTGCTGCCACCGATACCACGGGAACGGTCTGGTCTTCCACTGCTTCCACCGCCACCAGATCCCCCAATTCCTCCCTTTCCTCCTCCAGAACTACGTCTATACGGGTAATGCTGGTAATATCTGCAGCAACCACAGTGAGGATCGAAATAGTAATACCTGGGGCATCTCTTATAATCATACCAGTATGAAGAAGTGCGAAACCACCATGGAGAATTATTGTAGAAATACCAGTCACTGTTGTAATAACTGGGAAAGCAGCGCAATCGAGGCATTCCTGTAAAATCTCGTTCCCAGACACAGATCTCTTTTTCTCTATGTATAATGGTATCCACCCTGGCAACAGGGGAGGTTGAATCGATTAAAGAATCCGCACCTTCGACAATGTAACTATCTCCAGGCTGATCAAATGAACCTAATCTGGTATAACACCCATTTAACATCACCATTGCCAAAAGAGTGAGAGAAAATATTTTGATATTCATAAAAAAGGCTCCCGCAAAGTTGTATTCCAAAATGAAAATACAACCTGAATGGAATGCATGCATAAAAGTGCTCTGAAAAGGATGTACATAATGCCTCTCCAAAAACCTTTTTGTCTATCCTGTTTGATGCAATAATCCCGGGTTGCGTTACATTAAACATTACTGTATATTGAATTATCATTCATAAACAGGAGCAATATCTATGCATTTACGCGTTTTAACCCTTTTCTGCTTACTCACAGTATTCACTCTGAATATATGTGCTACTGACAAGTCCCTGACCCTTAAATTCGGGCCCTATTGGCCACAAGACCTCAAACATTCCGAACGACCTACTGCATTTGACTGGACTGTCTTATCCGGTATCAGTTTCGATAAGACAGTGACTCTGGGAGCCGGGTTTGATTTTATATGGAATAAAAACAGCAAAGAAAACAAGATTGCCCCCAACCTTTTTCAGGAAGAACTAATCGAACGCACTCTCATGTTCCCTGTAACTGCCTTTCTCTCCATCTCTCCTCTTCCCGACTTTATTGTCAGTCCCAGCATTTCCGGGCAGGCCGGTATAGGTTTCTTGCATTTCTCCAAGAAGGACATATATGAAAAGGACATAAATGAAGTAGAATCCCTCGAAAACCTTTTTGGTATTTATGATGAAAATGGATGGTACTTTGGCGCTGTATTTAAAATTGCCGTAGATGCTTTGATTAATCTTAGCCCGCATGCCAGTTTATTTGGTGGATTAGATTATTTGTGGTCAAAGCCAAAAAAAATCAAGCGCTCTGATCCTCACCTTTTCACCCGTCGAAACATGAACGGCTGGGGGTTAAGATTCGGAATAAATCTTTTCTTATAGAGAGTGCATCGGTATATCCATGTACCAAAACACAGGTGTTTGAAGATAAGACTCCTGAGTGATCATAACACTTATACAAATTAAACCGGCAGTAGTAATTTTTTCCCTTTAACCATCTCTGTTATTTCCCCTGATATGAAACTGGTTCTTCAGAGAGTAAAGAAAGCTTCGGTTAGTGTTGATGGTTCCATCACCGGAAATATTGGTCCGGGACTTCTGATACTTCTCGGAGTTCACGAACAGGATACCACCGAAACAGCCGATTTTCTGGTTAAAAAATGCTCTGAGCTGCGAATCTTTTCAGACCAGAACGACAAAATGAATCTGTCTGTAAAAGATATCGATGGTGAAGCGCTGGTTGTGTCTCAATTCACTCTGTTAGCTGACTGTAACAAGGGGCGAAGACCTAATTTTACCAGTGCAGCAAATCCGGAAAAAGGAAATCAGCTCTATACATATTTTGTTAACCGATTGCGCGAGCAGATCCGCAGAGTGGAGACCGGTGTTTTCGGTGCAAACATGCAGGTAGAGTTGATAAATGATGGACCGGTGACTCTTATTTTGGAGAAGTAATTCTTTTATAAATTCCAAATCACAAATATTAAAATTCCAAACAAATTACAAATCACAAAATTCCAAATTCTAAACAGGAAGCAGGATATAGGAAAATCCGAAATTCGAAATCTAAAACAAGAACTTATCTCGAACTCACTATTGACTTTAATCCTCCCCTTTTTAATGGGGCACTTTTCAAATAATTATGTTTTTCACCTGATTCGATGGCTCGTTTTATGCTAAGATATTTATTATAATAAAATTCTATCCAAATCGAAATATTGACTCATCTACCAAGAGTAGAAGGAGCATAAGAAGCCCTGAGGAAGACCTTGGGGCTTCGGTCTTTTAGAGCTTTTTTTGAAGATAATCCCATTAACGTTGAAAATCTTTTCTTTCAATATTTTTTCAAGCAATAAACAGTTTTTAGAAGATAATACCCGTTAAAAGTTAGTTTATTTTTTAGGAGAGCCCATATTCATTTCGAATTTTTTATCATTTCAGAATAATTCATGTCTTCTAATCTGCATGACACCAGAGAGCATCTTGATTTAAAACCTGAAACCAAACAACCCGCCATCTTCTTTTGAATCTGTTAAAACTACCGGTAGTACATATTCATTTACATCAAAGTCTTCGACATTTTCCTTGAATGCATCATCTTCGTTTATTGTCACAATATATTGGAAATCCAGGGTTTCTGCTATTTCAGCGCCTATTTTTAATGCACTGATAATCTGGCGTCCATCAACGCCATCAAAGAGATGACTGTCATGAACAAGGAAACCAGGACCGATATTGCGCTTCCTGCAGAGTGTCATAAGCATCATGTCAAAACAGAATATCTGCATGTTTTTTATTCCCTTGCTTCTAGATCCTTGCATCGGAAATTGAAACACAGGACCGTTCTCAGTTTTATCGACAACCATGCTACCTGCAGACTCATACAGTTGTTTAGATATTTTTTCATAAGCCACAATTGCTTCTGTTAATTTGTCCTGCTGTTCATTAAAATCACGGCCCAAACGGATCACCAGATTATTTCGTTCAATTTTAAGTATGTTTTTGGTGCTTTCAAGCTTTTCAGCAGCTTCATATCTTTTTCGCAAAGATTCAACTTCAGCTTCCAATCTGCTGGCTTCCTCCTGTAATCTTGAAAACTGGTCGAGAGCACCGTGACTTTTTAACAAATTCATTATTTCCGAACGTCTTTGATCGAGTTTCGCTTTTTCCTGCTCGCGAAGCTGGATTCTCCGTTTTGAAGCCTGCAATTCACTTTCTATATAATCTTTTCGGTTTTTTACAACCGATAGATGAAAACTGTGTACTTCTTCATAACGTTTCTTCACCAGGTCTGGAATAACGATTCCAATTTCATTATAAACCTGTTCCAGATCATTAAAAGTTGGCGGTGCTTCAGTTTGAAGTGACTTCTCATAATCACTTATAGAAGCAGTATCAATTACATTTTCATTCGCCAATTCATTAATCTTTTGGGTAATGTTGTTTGCTTCAATTTCCAGTTCCCGATATTTCGGCAGTACCTTGAATGATGATATCTGCTTTTTAAGTTCATCCAAAGCTGCTTCTGAAACCGCAAGCTGTGTTCTTAAATCAGATGTTTTTCCGATAATATCTAAAAATTCACCGGTTCCGGCTGCTTTCTTAAGTTCAGTTAATGTTTTTTCACGATCCCGAACAACTTGCCAATCACTTGCTATTTTCCAGTCAAGTCCCAGAAGGAACATGAGTGCAGTCTGGTAATCATACGGTTGTTGCTGATAAGCCTGTTTCTCGGGTGTGGCAAATGCACCACTTGATTGGCGACGTACAAAATAGGAAAACAGTGATCTAAATGTCGGAGAATAACTGATATCTTTTTCTTTTTCAGAAAGGCCGAACATTCTATTGCCAAGAAAACTAATCCATTCGTTATTTGAAATATCTTTTATTTCACCAGAAACTATATGGACATTTTTCGGCTTTTTACAAGACCGTTGTACTGTAATTATTTCATTTCCAACCCCAAACTTCATATCAAAAGATTCATTCTCCAATGCTTTTGACTTGAACAGTGAATTTTTTTCAACTTTTGCGCCTGTAAGAAAGTGGATTATTTCTATTAAACTGCTTTTTCCGGCTCTGTTTCGGGTCTGTTTGTTCGATGATTTTTCTTCTTTTTTAGCAATAAGGATGTTAAGACCAGATCGGAAATTGAGTGTCTTAAATGTAGGCAGACTACTGGAAACCCGATATATCATTGCTTACTCCTGAATAATAAACCTCTATCCAGATCAATAGCACCTATTGTGAACAGCATATCAAGAGTAAGCACAAACGTGTTGTAATGTATAGAAATATTTGTGATATCATCGTTTTTATTGATCATTTCCCACAACGCAGAAACAGTCATAGGTGAGTTTAACTGTTTAAGGATATTTGCGCCGATTGTAAAAAGGGCCCGGTTCTGGGAAATATGCTTTGTGGGAAGAATCATTTAATTTCACCTTTGGGTTCCTCAAAAATATCACATCTCTCAAAAAAATAAGCCAAGACAGTAATTACTGCAAACTCATGTTCTGGTGTACCCCTCTGTCCTCCACCAACCCATTTCTGTAATTCATAAAAAATTTGGTTTGGAGTGTATTGCGCCTTTAATTCTTTGTACTTATTATTAAAAGATAACGAAAGCCTTTCACCTAATGATGAATCATACCATTGGTCTAAAAAATTCTGAACAACATAAGATTTAGTAATACCTTGATGCAATAGATCTACAACAGCTTCAGATAGAGCATTAGCCTTGATTTTTCCGGCTGGTACAGTTTTTATTTCTGCAGGTGGTGGTACATTTGTACTTGAAAGATTTTCCAGTATTACTTTTATATCATTAAATCCAAGATTGCTTTTAGTCTCATTGGTAGGTGCCAGTCCAAACCAGGATTGTTTGTCATCTATGGAAAGTTTCCGAAATATAACACGTAATTCTTCAAGTGACCACGTTTCAATGATTAAACCCTGATTGTTTTTTTCTAACTCCAGAATTAACTGTTGGACATGAGGTGGTATTCCATCATAGGCATTATGGACAAATGTCCATTTATCGAAATAGGATTTCCAATATTTTTTAGCTCCTTCGAAGTCTTCTTTAATTTTAGCGATTGCTTTACTGGCTTCCATCTCATTTGGTGCATAAACCTGAAACAACCTTTTTTCAGACTTCAGAAACCCATCGTTCTTCTTGTCCCCTTCTTTACCCCAGGGGCGACATGCCATGAAATCAGATTTATAGGCCCGAGTCATGAGATTTTCGAAAAAAGTCTGAAATGCATCTCCTTTTGATTTAAGAAACGCATTTTCAAACTGCAATTCGTGGTAGGCCTGTTGTAGCTCCATGGCCAATCCTTTAAAAGGTTTCTTTTCATGCTATTAAGAGTTTTCGATACAAATCCGTTTTTCGAAAATACAATTTTTATTGATAATACCTTCAATTACTTTCGTTTCAAAGCGATTTTCACATTTTTTGCCGATTTCAAGGGTCTCACACTGTTTTTAACGGAGTTTTTCTCCTCCTTAATCCTCTCCAGCAGTGCCACTGCACTGTTTTCTCCACTGATTAATTCTGGATGTTGTTCCCGCCACTCTGAAGTCAATTCCCCTCGGAATGCTTTGGAGAGAATGGATTGAGTAAGTATGTTTATACACAATTGAGTTTTTTTTAATCGTTGCTCTATACATTGCTCAATCGATAATTGTTTTTTAATCATATTTACAATTTGATTTTGCTTATATATATCAGGGCATCTAATTTTAATTTTTGCTAAATCATTTGGAGACAAATTGGGCTGAAGAGTTTCACTTAGATTGTTTTTTATCTTTTCTTTAAAAAAATTACTTTGCATGAGCAATATCAAATAATCCTTACTAATGTTACCATTCGGCCGTAAAACTGCAACACGCTGATTTAAAAGTGCTAAATCTCCATTGCTCGGATACAAACAAACTTTTAATGTATCATTTGTAATAGGCCGGGTTAATGCTAATAATATATCTTCAGGATTTACGATAAATTTTTTAAATATTTTCAAATAATCAATAGGTAAGTATTCCTGATGAGGATCATTTATAAATTTCCCATGCTGAATATTTGATATTTTTATTACAGGAATACCATTCTCTATAAAACTATTACTATTAAAAGCATTTCCGGATATTATGCTGCAAAAATCCTCAAGTGAACGTTCAATACATTCTGAATCACCTCTACATGCAACTTCAAGCACCGACTGCCTAAACCTCTTAATTATTTCCTCAATCTTATCCAATCTCAATTTTATTGATCCAACTTGTGCTAAAAGCTTATCAAGACGGGTAGCGATCTCTTTTTGTTCCTCAAGTGAAGCAACCAGTATTTCATACTTGCTAACTCTGGCTGGTTGCGCACGAGTAAGTGAACCACCTACACCAGCAACATCTGAACATAACAAATCCCTAAAACTAAGCTCAGAAAATAAATATCTCAAAAAATCAGTATCTATTAATTTTTGACGAATAACTATCCACTCTGATGAAGCTATTTGGCGGTACAAACCTTTTGGGGCAACCTTCCACACACGGTTTATGCGTGGGTTTATCTTGCATAAGAGAACATCTCCAGGTTCAACACACTGTTTAGTTGAACCTATCTCTGAGCCTTTTAGTAATTCCGGTTTTCCCGTTGGAAAACTTGGTACACTATAAAGTTCAAATATTTCATCTGGATTTTCAGAAGGATTAATACCCATAGATTTGTAGCAATTAATGCTGCCAATTTCTGCTGTGATCCAGTTATCAGGTACATTCTCAAGAATACTCATTTGTATCAACTTTCAATAATGTAGTTTACTCATTTTACATAAACTTGTTTAAACAGATAACTCCTTACACCCCAAGTGCCTTCATCAACTCCCCTATCTCCCGAACCGCTTCGGTCAATTGATTCAGCGCTTCTGCTGCAAGCACCTCAGGTTCCGGTAAATTATCAGTATCACCATTCCCTTCATCCTTGAGCCAGGAGATATCCAAAGAATCACCTTTACTATCTGCAATCCACTTACGGGAAAAACAACGCCAGCGGCTATTCTCCATAGTCTGTAGTGTACCCTCTTTAAGCCATGACCAATCACCTTCGTTTTTTTTACTGGTGCCATCACTTTTTTTACCAAAACATTTCTCGAAACTCCTGAAATAATCGCGAGTCAATACGGTTCGCTTACCAAATGAGGGCATATTGGTTCGCATATCATACACCCATACCATTCTTGTATTATCTTTCTCGTTCATACCACGGGTAAAAAACAGCACATTGGTCTTAACACCCTGCGCATAAAAAATTCCGGTTGGCAAGCGGAGTATGGTATGCAAATTACACTTGTTCATAAGGTCTCTACGGATATCTACTCCAATGTTCCCTTCAAACAGGACATTATCCGGTACTACTATTCCCGCTCTTCCACCCTTACGTAGCGACCGGTATACATGCTCCAGAAATGCAAGCTGTTTATTGTTGGTATAATAGGTGAAATCATCTCGAGTAACCGCCTCACCGCCTTTTTTCGACCCAAATGGAGGGTTAGTCATTATGAGATCAGCATTTTTGAGCTTCTTGCCTTCAGGAGAAAGGGTATCACCAAGAGAGATTGTACCCTCTATCCCATGAAGCATTGCGTTCATCAGTGCGAGACGATAGGTATCCGGAACCAGTTCCATACCGTTGAGTGCTTCCCGCCTCTGGAAATCCTGCTGTTTTGAAGAAAGGTCATACAAGTCGCCAGTATTATCAGAGATGTATCGGTGAGCTGCTATCAAAAAGCCACCAGTTCCACATGCAGGATCCTGGATTATCTCACCAGGTTGTGGTTTCAAGACTGCGACAATAGATTCTATCAGCGGTCGAGGGGTAAAATACTGGCCTGCTCCTGACTTTTTTTCACTTGCATTCTTTTCCAACAGACCTTCGTAAAGATCGCCCAATCCCTCTTCACGTGCAGAATACCATTCAAGTTCATTTATACTTTCCACCAGTTTACGCAGGTTTTTGGGCTTTCTTATTGATGTTGTTGCATCTGCATAGATCTCTTTTACATAACCAGAACCTTTGGTACCAAGATAAAGAAGCATCCCCCTGTAATAATTAAGCTGTTCAATTCCATCTTTTTTAACCAGGTCTTTCCAACGGTATCCTTTTGGAATGTTGTTTTCAGTTTCAGTCTCCTCTGCCATCTTCAGAAACAGAAGATATGTGAGCTCAGTGACATATTCATGGTAGGTAATACCATCGTCACGAAGCACATTGCAGAGATTCCACAGCTTTGCCACAATATCTTTGGTATTTGACATAAAAAACTCCCGCCTGAATTATTTCAGACATTAATATTCGTTTGAAGATTTTCTTTATGGTTTGTGTAACAACAATGAAGTGATTATGCACTCTCTTGCCAGATCTCTTCAAGGAAATCCTGTAAAAGTGTGCTTAATTTACCATCGAAGATTCTGTTGAGGCGTTTGAATCCACCGTCTGCTTTAAACTGACCGCTATCCAGAGCTTCACGGTCTACAATAACCTCTCTTTTAATCTGTTTGGCTATATTCTGCAGCCATGTACGCTGAGGTACAGTCCAGGCCTGTTTTTTCAGGATACGTTTCAAAGCATTGTCAACACGTTCACTATAAGGAATCAAGGCAGAACCAAGTGCCTGTGTTCTGATATAACCGATGATGTTTGCCGCTATCTCTTCATTTTTCCATTCCCGCCAGGCAGTGCATATACTAGCTTCTGTAAACCCTTCTGCATCAAGCATCTCTTTTATCTCTTTAAGATCTTTTCTGGTTAGATCTCTGGGACGCTGTGTAACAATTTTCAAAGCAGCTATCTTATTAACATTTTTCTTAATCCACTGCGTAAATTCATCGATATAGTCTTCAGGTTCTGAAGTAGGGCCATACCCATGCTTAACGTCACGCAACTCATCTTCATGTTCAGATATGGGAATTTTTCTGCCTGTTCCAGGTTTCAAAGCATCGATAAAAGGTGCAAGATTTGAATGCTTCGTAAAGGTATCCTCTATCTTTTTTGTATCTTTAGAACGAAGCAGTTTCTCCAGATCATTATAAGTTAAACCGAATTCATCAGTTAAAATCTGCTCTGCCCGAAGTATCTTTTTTCGGTTTCTATGAACCCGAACTGCTATGTCCTCTACAATTTTTACCCGCAATTTCTCATCGCTTATTGACTGCAGTTCTTCAACAAGATTTTCGATCTTCAATGTCGGCTGTGCAACCACCGGTTTCATTGCAGTAAACGGTTCCAGTGCACTGTAAACATCAACTGCATCGAAAATCCGGAATACTTCCTTGTCTTCGCCTTTACCGTACAAATCCTCACAACGGCGGGTTGCCCGGCCAAGCATCTGTTCAAAAAGTATTCTGCTTTTAACCCTGCGGATAAAAACAAGATTGACGATCTCTTCAACATCGATGCCCGTTGTCAGCAGATCAACGGTTACTGCGACCTTTGGCAATTCTTCATTCTTGAAAAGTCGAATCAGCTTCTTCTGATCATCGACACTGCCGGTTATTTTCATGACCGCATCATCTTCTACCTGGCCATAACGATCTTTAAAAGCAAGCTTGAGCAGATATACTACCAGATCAGCATGTTTATCATTGACACAAAATATAAGTGTTTTGCCTGGAAGTGCAGGATCTATATGGTTTGCCAGTTCATTACAAACTGTCTTATTGAACTTCTCTGTAATGACACGGCTGTTAAAGCATTCGATTTCGTAATCTATCTCATCTGGTGTGACAGCAAGATCTATTTCTCCGGTAACAGGGTTGAGTTGTTTTACCTCTTCACCTCTTTTCCAGTGGATACCTTCCTCGGCGAGTTTGGTAACAATCCTTATGGGCGGTTCATGATCAACAAGATAATTATCAATAACTGCCTGTCTGTAAGAGTAGTTAAAAACCGGCCGTCCGAAGATTTCTGTAGTATGTAAGGCCGGTGTAGCTGTTATGCCAATTTTTACAGAATCAAAATAGTCCAGTACACGACGGTATTTTGAGATATAATCTCGCTCGCTTCTGAAAATCAGTTCTTCATCGGAAAGATTGAGATCGAGTGTGTACCCACGGTGACACTCATCAACTACAATACAATCGTAAGAATCGATCGGCAATGTTTCATCATCTGTACTTTTATACAATAAACGTCTGACCATTCCCTGTACAGTTGCAATATGGATACGGGTATCAGAATCCGGAAACCTATCGCCAAGCTCCTTAACATCATAGATATCATTGAGTGATGAATGACTTTCGATCTTAACATTCTGAAAGACTTCCGCAGCCTGTAACCCAAGAGCCTCTCTATCAACAAGAAACAGTATTCTTCTGAAACGGGAATATTTTATAGCACGATACATCAAGCCCAGTGCGACACGGGTCTTGCCTGTACCGGTTGCCATTGCAATCAGTATTTCACGCTGCCCCTCTGCTATGTGCTTTTCAATCGCCCGGATTGCTTCTTTCTGATAATCTCTCTGCCACACGAAATCGATAGATTCTTCCTGAAGTGTTTTATCGGCTTTTTCGATATCATGTTTCAGAAGCGCAACCAATCCCTGTGGTGTATACCATTCCACAAGAGGCCTGGCCAGGTTCGTCGGTGAGCGAAGGTCCCGAAACCATATACCACTCTGTGTCTTGATCTGCTCTAAAAATGCTCTACCATTGGTAGAAAATATGAAAGGTGCCTTGTAACCATTCCATGGAGCACCTTCAGGAAGAACTTCAGTATCTTTGATGATATAGTCTTTACTGTATCGTGCGGTTTGTTTTAAAGCAGAGGATACATCTTTACACTGTTTCTTTGCTTCCACAAGTCCGACAAGTTCTAACCCAGCGAACAGAGCATAATCGACAGGGCCACTCTTTGTTGGCCATTCTGCGATAGCTATATTTTTCCCTTTTTGTGGTCTTATGCCTTTAGAATAACGAAGCAGATCGCTATCTGCCTCCCATCCGGCATCACGCAACTGCTGATCTATCAACCTGCGGGTATCACTTTCATCAAGAAGCAAGTTGCCATTTGCATGTTCAACTTTTCTGATGAATGCCTTGATACTTTCAGGATCCTTTTGGCTTTTCTGTTGAATTTTATCCAATTCAACGAAAAACTTTTTCTGCTGTTGAGTAATTTTCTCTTCGGTTTGCTCTGCAAGTTCGAGAGCAGCTTCAAGCTCAGAATAGGCTGCAGCAGCTTTCTTCTCAGCATCCAGTCTTAGCTTGGTTTCATCACTAATTTTTGATTTAGCCTCAAGAAGCTCCTGCTCCATATTGGATACACGCTGGCGCAGGTCATCAAGTTCCATTTTTAATGCTTCTTCTGCATGTTCTGGATCAGGCGGAGGGATAAAAGGACCTGGTTTGAATTTCTTATCATTACCAAAAGCCTGGTGAAACCAGACACAGAAAGCACGACACATCTTCAGCCCATGAAGAGCATCGCTTTTAGTCCCTTTATTTTCATGTACTGCCCGATTTCCGTTTTTACGGACAGTATGAAACAAAGCAGCTACATCTTTCTGGATAATACCTGCAGCTTCCAGCCGGTTTAAAACAAAAACAAGTTCTTCATTTTCGTTTCTATACTCACCCACCGAAGCAGCAACAGTTGCTGCTACATTCTCACAAAGTTGTCTCTGTTTAATCAGAGATACCTGAGGATCACTGAAACAGTAATTTTCAGCCTCTGCTGCAAGACGGAGTAATAGCGGGTCGTGCCTGGCGAGAAAACTGAAGTTCGGTGATTTTATAGGATTACACATAGAAGAAGCTGACATGATAATAAAATATGATTTTCGATTGGTCTCGGCTACAGTTATTTGTGCATTCTGGCTTAATTTTTGCCTATCTAAGCATTTTTCTAAAAACTGCTTTAGGAAGGTTTGTGTATAATGAGACACATTGTTAATTTAACGCCTTCGGACCGTCCCAGAGAAAAACTGAAATCAAAAGGGGTCAAATCTCTATCTGATAAAGAATTGGTTGCAATCCTCATTGGTATGGGAACCACTAAGAACGATGTGTTATCATTGGCAGAAAAGGTACTTACAGTATTAGATTCATCGGACGGGACCATCGATATTAATTCTTTACAGGAAATTGAGGGGATCGGTTTAGCAAAAGCATCCGTAATTGCGGCAGCACTGGAATTTGCCAGGCGAAGAATCCATCCGGAAGGGGTAAAGATCCGGTTCGCAGCAGATCTTCTTCCGCTTTTACAAAATTATGCAGACCGAAAACAGGAACATCTGTTATGTACCTCATTAAATGGAGCCAGGGAGGTTATATCTATCCGTGTTGTAACAATAGGCCTTATCAACAAAACGATGGTGCATCCACGAGAGGTATTTGCGGATCCAATCACCGATAGAGCTTCAGCAATAATTCTTGCTCATAATCATCCTGGTGGTTTACCAAAGCCAAGTTCAGAAGATGTAATTATTACCAAAAGAATTGTTGATGCTGGAGAAACGCTGGGAATAACTTTGCTGGATCATATAATTTTCAATAATCGCGGGCATTTTAGCATGGCTGAGCAGAATTTGATATGAGTGGTTTTTCTTATTATGGAAAAAAAGTATTACAACGTAACCTACGGCTCACTTGCAGAAGTAATGATACTGCTTTTCTGACTCTACCTATTCAGCATTGACAAAAATGCTCATTTATCAGCACTTTCTCGCCTCCACCCGATCAGATATATAATCAGAAATGAAATTACAAATCACAAAATTTTAAATTCAAAACAGGAACAAGAGATAAGAAAATCCGAAATCCGAAATCCGAAATTCGAAACAGGAAAAGGAGATAAGAAAATCCGAAACAGAAACTAATGGTACACCCGAATCTACTATCAGCTAGAATCCCAACATCCCCCTTATTAAGGGGGGCGCTTTCCAGCGGGGGATTCTTACTGTTTTACCACTGCCTTCTTACAATCAATGATATTTCTTTTTGTAACCTTGTTTTCCTGAATCAGAATCATAATCTGACTGGCATTGTTATCTCTGTACCGCGAAACTCTTCCATTAAGAATTACAGGTTTGGTAATATTCGGATTATTCAACGAACTTAATCGAGATTTAGTCGTAGTAAAAAGTACTGAGCCTGGAGACAGGCTTTTCATTTTATGAAGCATTGAATTGGAAAGTTCACAAAGCCAGATATTATGTCCATCGTAAGCGATGTCCGTTGCGATGAAAGAAAGTGTATAATCAATTGAATTTGGTAAAGTTTCTGAATCAGGATCTAATTTGGTTAATGCTTTCCCACCAATCCGGACTGCAAGTATCTCATTTCCGATTCGAACCATGCCCATAGGATGTGCGCAGCAAACATCTCTTACCCTGTGCGGTTCTTTTTTTTCTACAAAAAGAACTGATGGTCCAAAGCCTCCATTAAACGCAACTATAAACTTATCATTGTATTCTTCCAGACCCAATATGAAATTTTTGTCTTCACTATTCTCTATTGAAATTTCAAATACGACACTATCTTTTATCACACCAGAAGCCGGATCAATTTTGTAGATAGAATATCTTTTATATACATCCAAATAGGGCATGGTATCTGAGATCGGGAGCGGTTTGTTTACTTCCCTCTTATAGATAAAAGAATCAGGAATAACCCAGAGAAAATCATCGTGAATAGCTAATGCATCGATCCTGGTTAATGGCGTAGCTATAGTGTCTATGCATTTCATGGAACGATTTACGATAAAAATATTAGCTTCATCACTTTTTGTGATGTAAAAATTATTATTGTGATACTTAAAGCAT
>Ga0209510_1002756_pt1 | contig 17478 bp, 11 predicted proteins | sample BiotimSIPDNA_FD_185749 | JGI IMG/M metagenome (GOLD analysis project Ga0209510, IMG submission 185749) | Anaerobic biogas reactor microbial communites from Washington, USA - Biogas_R1 time_0 SIP DNA (SPAdes) (version 2) | ecosystem: Engineered > Bioreactor > Anaerobic > Unclassified | place... | reverse complement strand
CAGACAATATGGTTCCCGTAGAGCGAGGCCGAGAAGACCTCTATCCCGCCGAGCGGCGGGTATCGCGCGATCTTCTTCTTGAGCCGGTTTGAGACCGAATCGTCGACCGCCGTGATCGCCCACCTGGTCGGGACGACATGCCGCTTCCGCCCGAGGAGACCGGCGGTGAGGAGCTGGGTGATCTGATAGACGTCGGTGCCCGAGGCGTGGAGGATCTCGAAGGCGTCGGTGGCTGAGAGGTCGGTGTCGGATGTGGCCCGGTCCACCGCGCGGTCCACCCGTGCGTTATCGAGGACGTCTATCTTCCGGATAGCGCCGGTGAGCCCGACGGGCGCGATCGTCCCGTCGAACCTGAGATCGAAGGCGACGGGTTTTGTGAACCGTACCTCCACATCGAGCGGCTTGCTCGATATCGCGATCTCCTGGAGGTTGTCGGCGAGTCGCCCGGGTCCGGCGGTGCCGCGTATCGTCCGGGCGCGTATCCCTACGATCTCCTCGATCCCGAGTCCCCGGGCGACCCAGTCAGGCGGGTTGTCGGCATCGTTGATCATCAGCGGGCCTCCTGCTACCTTCGGGTAGCCGTAACTCCCGACGAAGACCGAGGGGGCCGACCCCTGGTAGTGGTCGCTCGGCCTGACCGGGGCCTGGGCGTAGAACCTGCTCATGATCGGGCAGCGCGGAAGCCCGCAGAGCCCTTTTCCCTTACACTCAGCGCATCGCATACCTCATCCTTCCCGGCGGTCGACGACGACCCGCACCCTCCCCTCGAGGGAGCGGAGGGTCTCCTCGACCCACTCGTCCCAGCAGGACGCCTCAAGGTCCCGGGTGGCTGCAACCTTCCGCCCGAGGTCGTCGTCCCGCCCGCAGGTGACCTCGACCACCACCGACCCGGGCGCAAACCCGGGCTCAACGATGCCGTCCCCGTCCCCGTCAACCACCCCGAAGACCGGGATGCCCGCATGGGAACAGATGTGGCCGCAGACGGCGGTGGTGTCATCCCCAATGGCGAGGACGCCGCAGACCCCCTCGTCCTCGATCTCCCGGTAGAGGGTGTGGCCGCAGTGGTCGATGACCGCGACCCGGCCGGCCCGGGAGACGCGCACTCCTCCCGGCCGGGGCGGGGCTGACCGTATCATCCCGCTCTTGCACCAGGCCGCGTTGAGGTCGGGAAGCCCCCTCCTGAGGAGTTTCTCAAACCCGTGGGGTTTCACCTCGAGCCCGGAGACAGCCCTGATCGTCCCGCCCCGATCGGAGAGGACGACCGTCTCGTCCGTTGCGGTCCCGACCACGATCCCGTTGACGAAGACCGCCTCTCCCGGGATGCACCCGCGAATCTCCCGGGTCCCGTCGCGCGGGGTGCCGGTGCTCGTCGCGGAGGCGAGGGCAAACCCGGTCTTCTCTGCGATCTCCCGCGCGAGGGCATCATCGGCGCGGTTCCAGGAGTAGATGGTGCGGCTTGAAGACTCCACGTGGACGAGCCCCTGCCCGCTCCCCAGGCGGCCGGCGATGATCTCGCCGAATATCCGGCCTGACTCCGGCGTCTTCCCCCGGTTGACCAGGAAGGCCCGACTGGAGAGGGCGTTGAGCAGAACACTCGGCCGCTCGTCGGTGCAGGTCACCGGGAGCCCCGACTCCCTGGCTGCGGTCCGGGCCATCACCCCTGCGACCAGCACCTCCCGTGGTGAGAGAAGCCTGATCAGCCATTCGACATCGCCGGCATCGAAGACCTCGGGGCCGTGCACCACCATGACGGCATCTGCTGTCAGGGGATTCATGCCATAATTTAGGGCTTTGTTGACTATCAGGTTACCGTCCCGAGGAGTTCTGGACCGGGAAGTATGGCATCAGGGCGGTGGCGAGTTTTGCTATGTTCATGGACTGCAGGATGACCCGGCCCGGGCCGGTCAGCGTGGTCAGGAAGAGTCCCTCGCCCCCGAAGAAGACTGTCTTCACGCCGCCGGCAAGCGCGATGTTGTAGTCGACGGTGCTCTCAAACCCGACCACGAGACCGGTCTCCACCCTGACCATCTCCCCAGGCGCAAGCGTCATCTCCATGATGTCGCCGCAACAGTGGAGGAACGCCGTCCCCCTGCCGGAGAGCCGCTGCAGGATGAACCCCTCCCCGCCGAAGACCCCCGACCGGAGCCTTTTCGCGAAGGCAACATCAAGGTCGATGCCCTGCTCCGAGCAGAGGAACGCATCCTTCTGGGCGATGAATTCGCCTTCAGCAAGGTCGAGCGTGAAGATCTTTCCGGGGACGTTCCCGGCGAAGGAGACGAACCCCTCCCCGCCCTTCGGGGTGAACTCGGTCATGAAGAGGCTCTCGCCGGTCACCATCCGTTTGAGTCCCCCAAAGAGTCCGCCCTTCATGTTGGTGCTCATCTGCATATTCCCGCTCATGTTGACCATGGCGCCGGCCTCGGCGCAGGCGGCCTCCCCCGGGGCGAGGCGGAGGGTCACCATCTGGAGGTTGTCTCCGGTGATCTCATACTGCATACCCTTATCTCTCCTGGTTTTGGGGTATAGGTCTATTCATCGTAGTGGAGCATTTCATCTAATAGTTCACGTGGCATCCCGTCAACTCTCGCGCTCTCGCGCGGAAGTTCGCGAAGTCCGTGTATCCCCCTAATCAGAACCCTTCGTGTGAGAGACCGGCGATCACTCCAACGCACCGTCAAGTTAAGGTGAAATGGCCCGGTGGTAGAGCGCGGAGGCCCCTGTCCGGACAAGGTTAGCGTTCACGTTCGGGAACTCGATCGTCTCCCGGGCATGGCTTCTGCATCAAGGGGAACAAGACTTCTCCCTTGCGATCTCCACCACAGTCCAGAGCTACGTCGGCAAGCCCGGGGAAAACCTGGTCACAGTCTCTCCCGCACCCCGCCTTCATCCACCACCCCGGTTTCACCGGTTCTGCCTGGGGCCGTGCCTCCCGGGGATTCACCGGCCCGGCCGATCACAAACCTTATTAACCAAAATGGGGTCTCTCTCTCATCATGGGTATGGAACAAGGGGCACCACAGGAGGTACATATCCCGGGGGCATACATCACGGACGAGGTCATGCGGATCGTCCTCGAGCGGCAGTGCCACCGGTGCGCCGGGTGCAACGCTCCGCTCACCGCCGGTTCCACGCATTTCGATCTCAGGCAACCGGTGATCCGCGGCGGTGCTCATACCATCGGAAACTTCCAGGCCCTCTGCCCCTTCTGCCACCGGAACCTGATGCGCCGGTTCCGGGATCGGTTCGCCCGTATGAACCGGCCGTAGTGCTCCGGGTTGCTCGGTTGCTCTATCACAGTCCGAAACCCACGCCGGGCACGACTGTCAGCCACGGTCCGCTATCCGGGCCAGGCCCCGGGAGGGCCGTTTTCGCGCATGCAGCCTCTCACTATGCCTCATGAGTGTGAAGCAACGGTGCGTAGATGCCGACGCGGTCTCTCGCGTTGCCGCGAAGGGAGGTGCTATACCTGTCTGACATTCTTCGCGCTCTTCGCGGCAACGCGAGAGTTTTCAGTATAGAGAGATGCTACAGTCTCACGCGAAACCACGAAGCCGCGAAGGGAGAAAGGGAGGAAAAGCCACAAACTTCGCGGCTTCGCGTGACGCAACAATCGCATGGACATAGTAGATGCAATGATCCACTACCCTGGAGCATTACGGTCTTCGCCCCTTCTTCTTCCACCCCGCCCGGGGCGGGCCGTCTCTCCGTGCCGGGATCAGGCATTTCCATGCGTTCCCGATGAGGTCCTCCCTCCCTGCCGCGCGGAGCCCCTCGCGGACAAGCCCGTAGTTCTTCGGGTCCCGGTAGTGCATGAGCGCCCGCTGGACCCTTTTTTCCCGGCCCTTCGGGACATAGACCTCCTCGAGGGTGAAGGGGTCTAGCCCTGTGTGGTAGATGGTCGTCGAGATGCTCATCGGCGTCGGCGTGAAGTCCTGGACCTGCTCGGTGTAGAGGTCAGTGTCCCGGACATACTCGGCGAGTTCGACCATATCGGTGATCCGGCACCCCGGGTGACCGGACATAAAGTAGGGGACGAGATACTGGCGTTTCTGCTTTCCTTCCTGGAGGGCCTCGAACCGCTCCCTGAAGGCGTCGAAGACATCACGGGGCGGTTTTCCCATGCAGGAGCAGACCCGCTCCGAGACGTGCTCGGGAGCAACCTTGAGGTGCCCGGAGATGTGGTCTTCGCAGACGTGGGCGAGATACTCCCGGTCCCCGGGACCGATCAGGTCGTACCTGATCCCCGACGCGATGAAGACGTGCTTCACCCCCGGGATCTCGCGAAGGCGCCCGAGCAGGCGGAGTTGCTCTTTGTGGCTCCGGTCGAGCACCGGGCAGTCGATGCAACGCCGGTCTGGACAGGTGCCCACGTTGTCCCACCGGTCGCAGTGGATCCCGTACATGTTCGCCGTCGGCCCGCCGACATCCTGGACGACGCCGGTAAACTCAGGCATCGCCGCCATCCGTTCCACCTCCCGGACGATTGAGTCGATACTCCGGCTCTGGATGATCCTCCCCTGGTGGTGGGTGAGGGCGCAGAACGAGCAGGAGCCGAAACACCCCCGGTGGCTGACGACCGAGAACCTGACCGGTTCGAGGGCCGGGACCGGTTCGGTGTAGGAGGGATGCGTTGCCCGTGCGTAGGGGAGTTCATAGACCCGGTCGAGTTCATCGCTTGCAAGCGGCATCGACGGCGGGTTCTGGATAATCGCGGTCTTTGGATGCGGCTGTGCCACGGTGCGGCCCCGTAGGGGGTCCTGCTCCCGGTAGTGCTGTGCGAATGCCCTGGCATAGACGTAGCGGTCCTCTCTCACCTCTTCATAGTCGGGGAGCACCACATAGCCGGCGTGGTCTGTGCTCCGCCAGGTCTTCAGGTCGAGCCTGTAGGCGGTGCCGGGGATATCGGTGAGCGAGCCGGCCGCTTCCCCGGCGGCGAGGCGGCGTGCGATCGTGACCACCTGGCGCTCGCCCATGCCAAAGACAAGGAGGTCGGCCGGGGCGTCGGCAAGGATGGACTGTCGGACCGCATCAGACCAGTAGTCGTAGTGGGCGAAGCGCCGGAGGCTCGCCTCGATCCCACCGATGACGATCGGTGTTTCCGGGAAGAGGGCGTGGACCCTGTCGGTGTAGACAAGGGTCGCCCGGTCAGGCCGCAGAAGCCGTCCTCCGGGGGAGTAGACGTCCGAACTCCGGCGTTTGAGGTTCGGCGTGAAGGCGTCCACCATTGAATCGACGTTCCCGGCCGAGACCGAGAAGAAGAGCCGCGGCGTGCCCAGGCGCTGGAAGTCGGCGTCGCTCCGCCAGTCTGGCTGGGCGATGACACCGACCGAGAACCCGGCGTCCCAGAGCACCCGCCCGAGCAGCGCGGTCCCGAAGGAGGGGTGGTCGACATAGGCGTCGCCGGTGACCAGGATGATGTCGAATTGGTCGATGCCGAGGCGTTCCGCCTCCTCCCTCGTCATGGGGAGGAACTCTGGCTGGCCGGTCATGGGAGTACCCGGTCGAAGACCGGCAGGTCAACGCCGGTCTTTTCATCGAAGATCCGTTTTGCCGATATCCCGACGAACTCTGTGATGATCGCTTCAATGACTATGTAGACCTCCGCCTTCTCCCGAAGGCACCCGGAAAGTGACCTGATTCCCCTCCCTGCAACCGTATGGATATGGATGGATGGCCCCTCCTCTCCCGGATAGATGGTGGCAAACCCGAGGAGTTCCCAGCCCCCGAAGATCTCCTCGCGCCGCGGCGCCGGGGGGATGACCGGCTCCTTTGGCCCCGTCACGATCCTTGCAGACCGTACGGCACCGAGGAAATGGATCATGCCGCTCTGGATGTTCATCGCCGCAACAAAGCGCCGGACTTCACTGATAAAATCCTCACGATCGTCAATCCTGACCGTAAAGACCCTGCCGATCTGCCCTTCCGAATACTGCATGGACTTCTCTCCTGATAGGTGGTGCCTTCTGGTATTATAGTGCTCCAGGGCACCTCATACCCCACGCACTCCGGGTTGCCCTGCGCCCTCTCTTAGCGTAAGGCAGCGTCACGCGTGAAGTATCGGGCGAAATGGTCCGGTGGTGCTCGACCCGACTGCCGCCCCTCCCGGCGGCAGGGTTCATATATCCCGGGTTCGCAAATGAGGGGTCGATATCTCCGTCCGGGAGACATCATCGGTGCGTGGTTCTGGTGGTCTGGATCAGGGAGCTTGAGTACCTCCGGGGGTTTGCCGCCCTCGCCGTGATCGCGGTCCACATCTCCATGAACTTCACCCAGTTCCCTGCTGTGAACCTGCCTGGTCTCCTGAACCTCTTTATCTACATCACCGCCCACTTTGCCGTGCCGGTCTTTATCTTCATATCGGGCTGGGTGCTCGCGCTCCGGTATTCGGGAGCGTATTCGGTTCCGGCCTACTACCGGCGCCGGGCTCGGACAATCCTTCCCCCGTACCTCTTCTTTACCGCCCTCTACCTCCTCATACCGGTGGAGGGCGCGATACGCGTCGCCAGTCTACCTGAACCGGGTGCAGTGGCGAGCGCCCTCCTCATGGGAACCGCCGCCTACCACCTCTGGTTCTTTGTAGTGATCATCCAGTTATATCTCCTCTACCCCCTGATCGTCAGGATCTACGAGATCTTCGACCGGGCCGGTGCGGCGCTCTTTCTCCTTCTTGCCCTCCTCTTCTGCCAGGTCCTCTGGAACATGGGCGCCCATGCTCTCGGGGCGTTTGCGGGCGCTGACTGGTACGCGATCCTGGCCCGGGCATTCCCGTCGCACCTCTTCTACTTCGTGCTTGGTATCCACGTCTTCCGGCAGACCGGATGGTTCCGGTCGGCGGTCAGGTCGCTCTCTCCGGCATGGGTCGTTGTCGCGTCCGGTGCGGGGGCTCTCCTCATCGGGGGCGTGTGGGTCGCACCCATGCTCCTCAGCAGCAGTTTCTCCGGCGCAACGCTCGCTGTCTTCTGTATCTACCGGATCCTTGAGCCGCTCTACTACATCCCGGTCATCATCGTGCTCGTCATGGCCGCCCTGCGGCTCGAGAAGACCGGCGGCCTTCTTGCTGATTTTTTCCGGTCATTCGGCGAGCACTCGTTCGGAATTTATCTCATCCACCCTATCACCATCGCCGCTCTCGCTGCAGTCTGGGCCTCCTTCACCGGGCAATCGTGGACTGACTGGGTGACCTACCCGGTGCTCTTCCTTGCGACGGTGGCGGTGAGTTACGGTGCCGTCAGGCTTGCCGCACCCCTCCCGTACACCGGGTGTCTGGGCGGCTCCTCCCGGTTCCGGCGGGGTCCGGGGCGGTCAGGCGACACCTGACCACGGTACGGCGCATACCTCGCCTGCCGCTCCTGCCGGAAAAAGGTTATGTTTTTATTGTTGAACAACAGGCCCCGGTTTAAAAAATGAACGCCCCCGGTAAGCCGCCGACTGATATGCGCGGTTTATCGTTCTCCTTCTTTTTCTGGTCTCTCCCCTCTCTTAATCTCTCTAAAAATATTTGATTAAATCGATAAAATGTCTAAATTTGTTTTTATAATCTTACATTTATATTGTGCTCCCTCAAGTCCACTCCGTTGCCCCTGACGACCATCCTAAGACCCCGGCCTGCATCCAAATTTGGGAAAATTATATATATGATCAATGGTATCTCTAGGTCACGGTAGTTGCCAAGGCCGGCCGGGTGGGGAAGTAAGAACTGGATGCCGATGGGCGCCCGGCCGGCTGATGAGGCAAGACCTCGGCCCCGGTGTCCCGGGAGATGGAGGTCCCGTACCGTGCCAGGTGGCCCATCCTGCAAACCACCGCCTGGAAGCCACATCTATGGAGGAATTGTAGAATGAAAATCCGAGTACCGCTAGGTATCATTACCGCGGTTATGATGATACTGGCAGTCATGGTTCTGCCGGTATCGGCGGTGACAACGCCGCAGAATGTTGAGACAACGGCCAATATCGCAACGGGGGGAGGTAACGTCCCCATTGTGCTCTGCAAATGGGAAGCCGACACCACCGCCTCCTGGGAAGATGGTGATCCGACACACGCTCTCCCCGGAAGCCAGTTCCTGCCCCCTGTAACATATGAAGCCAAGAAGCCTATTCAATATTTCGCTGTCGTCTTTGACCATGAGGACAACGGTAACGTGAACGTGGTCGCCTGGGACGTCTACCACCCGCAAGATGACTGGGTCCCTGCTGAGTACAGGGAGTCAGGACCGCTTGGAGACGGGTTCAAGTACCAGGTGATGGGCACGAAGATCACCAACAAGACCGCGTCCGTGGCACTCTTCCAGAGGGCGATGAACGCCGGCCTGCTGACGATTGATGAGGATTTCAACGCGACCACCATCCTCACCCAGTACCTTGAGAAGGGCACCGCTGCTCTCTGGGTCGGCACCGCGGACATCGATTACCAGCAGCCCGCCGGTAACTACCGGGTCGAGGCGAACGCCATCGACTTCAACAACAACTGGGCCGTGCCGCTGGAGAACACCTTCCTGTACGTGCCCGTCGCTGCCTTTGAGTTGGACTTCACCGCGGTCAACTACGGGTCCGTGAACATCAACACCCACAAGTGGGTTGCCGGCGACGTTGACTTCGGCACCGCCGACTGGCCGACCATCCGGAACATCGGTAACACCCACCTCCAGGTCACTGTCCAGCAGGACGACATGGGCCTTGGGGAGAGCCTGAGCGGCTGGAACGTCCAGTGGGATGCCCGGCTGGGCAACGATGACGCCAACACGAAGGTCTACAAGCCCTTCGAGGCCGTCACCCTGCCGAACCCGCTCGAACTCTGCGACATCGATGAACTCGACTTCTCCATCCAGGTCTTCAAGGGAACCACCGGTGAGAAGACCGGCACGATGACCCTCGGAGCTGTCGTGGCCGACGGCATCCCTACGTAAGTTAGGGTGCAGTATATATTTGTAACCAACCCGCCGGTCTTTGCGCCGAAATCAGGCGCAAAGACCTGTTTTATGATTGCTGGCGCGCAGCCAGAGACTACAGAGAACAAGGAGAGACGATGAATCTGATAGCAAGGGTGACGATGGTCGTCGCCGTCGTCTTGGCGGCGGCGATCGTCTGTCAGCCTGTGAGTGCTGCAGGCATAGCCGTCGGACCTTCCAGCCAGACCATTGAGAACGCGCTGCGAGGAGGGTCCTTTGAACGGTCGTTGACGATCTTTAATCCCTCTGATATGGGCTTTGACGTGGTCCTGAAGACCGAGGGTTCTGCGAAGGACTGGATCAAATTCTCAGCCATCGATGGCAGTGAGGAGATCCAGAAGGTCTATGCCCCAAAGAAGGGCCAGATCCCCGTCCTGCTGCGGGTGAAGGTCCCGGACGATGCCGCGAACGACCGCTACACGGCAAAGGTCGTCGTTGAGACGGTTCCTGGTGAAAAGGTTCCGGGCTCGGTGGGGATGGTCCTCCAGGCGACATCCGCTCTGGAGATCACGGTAACCGATGTCGAGAAAGTCTCCGGTGAAGTCACGAGCATCGTGGTGAGGGATACCGAGGTGGACATCCCGCTAGGTGTTGAGGTCGGTTTCAAGAACACCGGGAACGTTGTGGTGACCCCTGAGATCACCGCCGTCATCTCCCGGGACGGAACGGTCATCGACACCATCTCCGAGGCAAAAACGCCGGTCCGCCCGACCTTCACCGAACGGATCGTGGTGCACTGGCCCAACGAGGGGCTTGCTGCAGGGACCTACCAGGCAGACGTCACGGTCTCGCTCCGCGGGGCGGTACTGGCGGAGGAAGGTCGAACCTTTGCGATCCTCCCGTTAGGATCGCTGACCCGGCAGGGGGAACTGACCGATCTCGGCTATGAGGGAGCGCTCACGGTCGGCAAACCGATCAAGATCACAGGGCTCTTTAAGAACTCGGGGTCTATTGCGACGAGAGCCAGGCTCTCGGGCGAGGTCTACCGGGGCGGCAGCCTTGTCGACGTAATCTCCGGCGATGAGATGACTGTCCTGGTCTTTAGCGAGAATCCCCTGACCGCGTACTACACCCCGAAGGAGCCGGGGGAGTACACGATGAAGACCTGTGCCGTCTTTGAGGGTAAGACGACCGACTCAAAGGATATGGTCTTTACCGTCCAGCCGGACTCATCGGGCCTGAGCCTGCCGCTCTCGCCGGTCCCGGTTATAGCAGCGCTCGCATTCATCGGTCTCTTCGCAGCGGGAAGACGAAATCGCGAAAACCGGTGATCAGTTCCTGCCTGTGCGTTCTGTACGGGCTGGGGTCACCGGATGAAGAGAGGCAGTAGATGATGAAGAGTATTGACAGGATCGCGATCTTCTTCGCGATTCTCCTTGTTTCGGTCTCCGCCGTACCGGCGTTTGCAGGTTCGCCTGCAGATACCGCGGAGGATCCCCTCTCGCTGGCGGAGGCCGATGCCGGAGCGGCCGACAACGACAACCAGTTGTCGGATGAGCCTCTTTCGGAACAGACCGGCTCCGGCGATGACTCCTCCGGGGTGGATGAAGGTCCGCCTGACCATGATATCGTATCTGAAGCCGGGGAGGACGATACGTCTTCCGCGGTGCCGGAGGAAGACGAAACCTTAACTGAAACGACCACGCCCGCGGTCACGGATGTGCCGGATTCGGCCGGAAACGACACTACTATGTCAGAACCCGGGAAGACCCCTGCACCCACGGCTTCCCCTAAGGAGACCCCGGTGGTTGACCCTGAGCCTGTGGTGACCGAAGGGCCTGGCCAGGATGACGCGCCGGCTGAGAACACCGCAGCAACCAATGAGACCTCTGTATCCACGGTCTCTCCTGAGGAGACCTCCGGGGCTGATCCCGAGCCTGTGAAAACTGCCAGCCCTGACGCTGCTGCTGAGAACACCACGGCACCGCTCCCGACGGACACCATAGACCCCGCTCCATCTACCGGCACCGGTGTGGTGGAGAACGAGTCGGTGTCATCTGATACCTTGCCTGAGAGCGAAACAGCCGGGGAGTCTGTCTCCCGTGCGGCCGTGCTCTGCGTCTGGGAGCAGCTCGATCCGGCCCTCGGCTGGCTCGACGATGATCCGGCCCAGGCGGGGAGCCAGTTCCTGCCTCCCTGTGCCTACGGTGCGGAAAAGACCGTCCAGATCTGCGCGGTTGTTGCCGGGGGCGGCGCGACGCCTGACCTGGTTGTGGCCGACGTGGTGTCTCCCGACGGTTCGCCCTTCTCCTGGGTCAACCTGACCCGGCAGGATTCTGGTACGGATGCGCTCGAAGCGGCCTCCATGGCCGGGCTGGTCACCTACGCCCATGGCACGAGCCTCAATGAGGCTGTACGTGCTCTGGAGGAGACCGGCGCAGCGGTCTATGCGGGCGAACTTGACCTCCTCTTTTCCCAGGCGCCCGGCGACTACCATGTCTCGGTGCAGGTCCTGTCCAAAGAGGGGAACTCGGTAGAGCCGCTTGCCAGCATCTTCACCTATCTCCCGACCGCGTCCTTCGAGATCGACTTTGCGATGGTTAACTATGGGACCGTCGAACCGGAGGAGGAGGCCTGGGTCGAGGGTGACGTCGATTTCGGGACAGAAGAGAGACCGACGGTGCGCAACACCGGCAACGTGCCGATCCGCATCACCGTCGTCCAGGACAACATGGGGCTTGGTGTGCCTGTCTCCTACATGGCAAAACTTGGCAACAGCGGCACCCCGGTCGCCTTCGAGGCGATGGAAGAGGTGACGCTCCCAGGTGTCCTGCCGGTGAATGAGACGGCGCCGCTCTCGCTCGCCCTCCGGGTTCCTTCCGGCGGCGAGGGCACACCGGGCGGCAGGCTCCAGGTTAGCTGTGTCCCCCATCTGGGGGAGCACTGAACCTGAGCTCTTCTTTTTTTTGCCTGGGAGCACTCCGGGTTCTGCCCGGCGCTGGCAAAGAACGTGGACGACCTGGAGCTGATCGGTCTCCAGGACAACCCCGGGGAAGTGGTCACCACGATCCAGGAGTTTGTATGCTCAAACCCAAGTGAGTTTGCCGCGCTGACGTATGCCGGTACCAACCCGCTTGAGGTGCTTGGGGTGGTTGGGTGAGGAGGGGTTTTCCCACCTACCACCCATACAAATCCGCAAGGCCCGGGACGGCGAGAGCAGAATGGGGGAAAAGTGCTTGAATGATGTGTACGAATGCGCTGGCGCGAAACGGGTAGAAGAGCCACTGATTACATCTTTCCTTCTTATGAGGGGTCAGATGCCTGTATGATGGTCCCGGAAAATTCTCGGAGATTTCTGGTAATTTTGAGAAACTGATCCTGGAATAACTCTAAGAATTATGCTTATATTCCCAAAAGAAGTGGGCTCGCTGAGATTCGAACTCAGGACCTCCGCCATGTCAAGGCGACGTCATAACCAGCTAGACCACGAGCCCGTGTCTGCCTAATAAAATTGGTGCTCCGGGTATAAAATTATTCCCTCCTCGCCATCCCGACTCTCCCGCGCTCCGGGCCGGCAGGCACCATGAAATTGGGGGTGATTGGCCGGGACCGATCAGATCTCGGCGTGTTTTGCCGTGTGGATGCCGTCGATCTTCCGGATCTCGTCCATCGCATCGGCCGGCACTGCGGAGTCGACGGTGAGGACCATCAGCGCCTCTTCTCCGGGTTTGTGCCGTCCCACCTGCATCCCTGCGATGTTCACGTTCGCGCGGCCGAGGATCGTCGCCGCCTTGCCGATGACGCCCGGCTTGTCGATATGGCGGGAGATGACCACGTGACCGGTCGGGGTCAGGTCGGTCATGTACCCGCCGATGTTCACGATCCGCGCCCGGTTCGGGGCGGAGACGTTGCCGCTCACCGACTCGGTCATCCGGTCGGTCGTTGCGGCGATAGTGATGAGGTTGCGGAAACCGTGCGCCTCCTCAGTGGTGGTCTCGCTCACCCTGATACCGCGCTCCTTTGCGACGAACTCCGCGTTCACGATGTTGACCGGCATCTGCAGAATCGGGTCCAGCAGCCCCTTTAAGATGACGCGGGTGATGAACTTCGTATTCGGCACCTGGGCGATCTCGCCGCCGTAGGTGACGTCGATCGACTCAAGCCGCCCCTCGGTGAGCTGGATGAGGAGGCTTCCCATCTTCTGTGCGAGCGTCGCGTAGGGCTCGATCAGCGCCTGCTGCTCTGCAGGGACCATCGGCGCGTTCACCACGTACTTCGCCGGGCCGCCCTCGAGCACACTGATACACTGGTTCGCAACCGAGGTGGCGACGTTCTTCTGCGCCTCGACCGTGCTTGCCCCGAGGTGCGGGGTGACGATCACCCGGTCTAGGCCGAGGAGCGGGGATTCGGTCGGCGGTTCGGACTCAAAGACGTCCACCGCAGCGCCGGCGACCTTGCCGCTTCTAATCCCGTCCGCGAGCGCCTTCTCATCGATGATTCCGCCGCGGGCGCAGTTGATCAACCGAACACCGTCCTTCATGGTGGCGATGCTTTTAGCGTTGATCATGTGGCGCGTCTCCTTGATCAGCGGTGTGTGGACTGTGATAACGTCCGACCGCCGGAAGAGGTCGTCGAGCGAGACCAGTTCAACACCGATCTTCGCAGCCCTCTCCTTGCTGATGAAGGGGTCGTAGGCGATGCACTTCATCTCCATCGCCCTTGCGCGCTTCGCAACCTCGTTACCGATACGCCCGAGCCCCACAATGCCGAGGGTCTTGTCGTTGAGTTCGACCCCCATGAATTTGGAGCGCTTCCATTCACCCTTCTTGAGCGATGCGCTCGCCTGGGGGATGTTGCGCGCGAGCGAGAGCATCATCGCCATCGTGTGCTCTGTTGCCGCCAGGGTGTTTCCTTCGGGAGCATTGGCAACGATGATTCCCCTGCGCGTCGCCGCATCGATATTGATATTATCTACCCCGGCGCCGGCACGGCCGATGAACTTCAGCCTCGTTCCCGCATCGATGACACGCGCTGTCACCTCGGTGCCCGAACGCACCAGCAGGGCATCGTAGTCCCCGATAGTAGCAACGAGCTGATCCTCGGTCAGCCCGGTATTGACATCCACGTCGCAGAATTCTTTCAGGATGTCAAGCCCTTCCTCTGCCAGCGGGTCGCTGACAAGCACTCTATATCTCACAGTTGAACCCATATCTGATTTGACATCATGTGTATTGATGCTTTTTCTTCCGAAATCTTTTATGGAATGGTGAGAAGTATATGTGTGGTGCGAGCATGAAGGAAATGCCCAACGTTCTGTGGCTCGAGGAAATAAAAAAGGAAGATATCATCTCCGTAGGTGGAAAGGGAGCATCTCTGGGTGAGATGACCTCCCTCGGCCTCCCTGTGCCGAAGGCGTTTGTGGTGACCGCCCAGGCATTCCGCAGGTTCCTGGTCGAGACCGGGATCGAAGATACACTCTTTCGCAAACTGGAGCGCCTGGATGTTGATGATAATGGAGCCCTGGAATCAGTCTCCAGGGAAGTGCAGGATATCGTCCTGAGTGTCGAGATCCCTGACCAGATCAGGGAGGCTATCATCGATGCGTATGCCCGGATGGGCGAAAACGGGGAGGTTGTCGCCGTCCGGTCGAGCGCTACCGCCGAAGACCTCCCCGAGGCCAGTTTCGCCGGGCAGCAGGAGACGTTCCTCAACGTCCTCGGCAACGATGACCTCCTTGACGCGGTCCAGCGGTGCTGGGCCTCGCTGTATGGCGCGCGGGCCATCTACTACCGGGCAAAGCAGGGGTTCGATGACCGTGGCGTGAATATCGCTGTCGTCGTGCAGGAGCTCATCCGGTCTGAGAAGTCAGGTGTCATGTTCACCTCCCACCCTGTCACCGGCGAGCCCCTGACGATCGTCGAGGGCTCCTGGGGGCTCGGCGAAGCCGTCGTCTCGGGGAGCGTCTCGCCCGACAACTACGTCTTTGACCTGCGCTCAGAGCGCGTGGTCGACCGCCTGATCGCCGAGAAGGAGATCATGATCGTGCCGGAGGGCGAGAACGGGACGAAGGTCGTCAAACTCACTCCCGAACAGCGCACCGCCCCGGTCCTCTCGGACGAGGAGGTGGCGCGCCTCGCAACGCTCGGAAAGATCGCGGAGGAGCACTACGGCGTCCCGCAGGATGTCGAGTGGGCGATCGTCGGCAACGAGATCTTCATTCTCCAGTCCCGGCCCATCACGACCATCAGGCGGCCGGAGATCCCCCGTGCCGGTGCAGAACCCGCACCGGAACCCGCGGCCGCGCTCGGCGTGGTGCTGCTGGAAGGCCAGGGCGCTTCCCCCGGGATAGCGAGCGGCCGGGTCGTGATCGTCCGGGACGTCAGGGACACGAGCACTATCAAGGAAGGCGATATCCTGGTCACCAAGATGACCAACCCCGATATGGTGCCGGCGATGCGCCGGGTCAAGGCCATCGTAACCGACGAAGGCGGTATGACCTGCCATGCGGCCATCGTGAGCAGGGAGCTCGGGACGCCTGCAGTCGTCGGGACCAAGAAAGCGACGAAGATTCTGCAGGACGGGCAGGTCATCACCGTCGACGGTGAGAAGGGCACCATCTACGAAGGAGCGGTTGAGGCGCCGGCCCCGGCAGCGCCGGCAGCAGTCGCAGTAGCGGCGCCGGCCCCGGTGATCACCGGCACGCTCGTCAAGGTGAACGTCTCCCTCCCTGAGGCCGCAAAGCGGGCCGCTGCCACCGGAGCGGACGGCGTCGGCCTTCTGCGGATCGAGCACCTCATCCTCGGCCTGAACAAGACCCCGGGCTGGTACGTTGAGCACGGCGAGGAGGAGAAGTTCATCAGCGAGCTCTACAGCGGTATCAAGACGGTGCTCGACGCCTTCCCCGGAAAGCCCGTCTGGGTGCGGACACTGGACGCCCCGACCGACGAGTTCCGGAACATGGAGGGCGGTGAGGTAGAACCGGTCGAGCACAACCCGATGCTCGGGTGGCGCGGCATCCGCCGGGACCTCCGGAGCCCGGAACAGTTCCGCATGCAGGTTGAGGCTTTCAAGCGGCTCTGGGCCGCAGGCTATAGCAACCTCGGCGTCATGTTCCCGCTGGTCAACCACCCCGCCGAGTTCGTCCAGGCCCGCGCGATGATGAAAGAGTGGGGGGTCAACGTGGAGAACGTGACCCTCGGCGTCATGATCGAGGTCCCGAGCAGCGCCATCCTCATCGAGGACTTCATCAAGGCCGGGATCAAGTTCGCCTCGTTCGGGACGAACGACCTCATCCAGTACACGCTCGCCATCGACCGGAACAACGAGCATGTCGCAGATATGTACGAGCCCGAGCACCCTGCAGTGCTCAGGCTGATCGATTACGCGATCAAAGCCTGCCGGGAGCACGGTGTTGAGTGCTCGATCTGCGGCCAGGCCGGCTCCGACCCTGATATGGTCGCGTGGCTCGTCGGGCACGGCATCACCAGCGTCTCCGCAAACATCGACGCGGTTCCGCGCATCCGTGAGGCCGTGGCCCGGAAAGAGCGGCAGATCCTCCTTGATGCGGCGAGAAGAAATGCGTGAAGTTGGATGCCCTGAGGAGGAGCTCTTCTCCTTCCTCTCGCTCTCGCGGCAGGAGGATCTCGGCTACCAGAATATCCTGAGTTCGATGTGCACGCCGCCCCACCCGGTCGCGGCACGGGCGCACGCGATGTTCCTCGAGACCAACCTCGGCGACCCCGGGCTCTTCCCGGGGACGGCCGCGCTCGAGAGACTCCTCGTCCGGAGGCTCGGCGCGCTGATGCACCACCCGGGAGCCGGGGGGTATGCGACCTCAGGGGGGACCGAGTCGAACATCCAGGCGTTCCGGATCGCAAAGAAGCGAAAGCCTGTGAAATCTCCGAACGTGATTGTCCCGGAGTCGGGCCACTTCTCGTTCCAGAAGGCCTGTGACATCCTGGGGCTCGAGATACGGACAGTGCCGCTCGATGCGGAGTTCAGGATGGATGTTGAGGCGGTCGACGGTCTCGTGGATAACAACACGGTCGCTCTTGTCGGCGTCGCCGGGACGACCGAGTACGGGGTGGTTGACCCCATCGCCCACCTCTCTGAGATCGCCCTGGACCGGGAGATATTCCTCCACGTCGACGCCGCCTTCGGGGGGATGGTGGTGCCGTTCCTTGACCGGCCGATCCCGTTCGACTTCCGGCTCCCCGGCGTCAACTCGATATCCATCGACCCCCACAAGATGGGGATGAGCACCATCCCGGCAGGCTGCCTCCTTGTCAGGGACCCGGAGTATTTTTCGAGTCTCAACGTTGATACGCCCTACCTGACCGTGAAGCAGGAGTACACCCTCGCCGGAACAAGGCCCGGCGCGTCGGTGGCAGCCGCAGTCGCGGTCCTCGAGTACCTGGGGATGGACGGCATGCGGGCGGTGGTCGCCGGGTGCATGGAGAACGCTCGAAGGCTGATCGAGGGGATGGAGACGCTCGGTTACCCGCGCGCGGTGACCCCGGACGTCAACGTGGCGACGTTCTCCTGTGACCGTGCGCCCGCTGGCTGGCGGGTCTCGAGGACCCGGGCCGGAG
>Ga0209510_1002749_pt1 | contig 17514 bp, 15 predicted proteins | sample BiotimSIPDNA_FD_185749 | JGI IMG/M metagenome (GOLD analysis project Ga0209510, IMG submission 185749) | Anaerobic biogas reactor microbial communites from Washington, USA - Biogas_R1 time_0 SIP DNA (SPAdes) (version 2) | ecosystem: Engineered > Bioreactor > Anaerobic > Unclassified | place... | reverse complement strand
GCCTTCGGACAGCGCCGGAAGACGTTGCGTAACTCGTTGACGAAATCGGGGAGTTTTGGAGCGCCGCGCGAGGCCGTGCTCGAGGCTATGGAAGCCGCGGCCATTGCGCCCGGCCGCCGGCCTCAGACGGTGACGCTGGATGAGTTCGCGCGGCTGGCAAAGGAAATCCGTTTGCGGATGAACCCGGAATGTTCAACCTGATAACCACAGGAGTATGGCGCCCATGAAGAAGTCGACGCGCCCGCCGGCGGCAACAGCAGACGAAGCCGGGCACCACGGGGAAGACTACCATTCCCATGTCCTCGATGCCCTGGCCAGCGGAGTGTTGGCGCTCGACCTCGACGGGCGGGTCGTCGCCGCGAACGAAGCGGCCTGCGCGCACCTCGGCATCGGACCCCACGCGCTGGCGCCGGGCGCCCGGCTCGAGAAGGTGCCCCGGCTCGAAACCATGGCGCCGTTTTTTGAGCAGGTGCTGAAGTCCGGGGAGCCGCTCGAACGCCAGGAACTGCTCCTCGATACCGGGGAAGAAGACCGGAAGGAGATCGGACTCTCCGCCGCGCCGTTGATGATTGACGATGCCATCCGCGGTGTCGTGTTCCTGTTTACAGACATGACCGTACGGCGCAAGTTCGAACGTGCGGCCGAGATCAACCGCCAACTCGCGGCGCTGGGAGAGCTCACTGCGGGCGTCGTGCACGAACTGCGCAACCCCATGAGCGTGATCAGCGCCATGGCCGAGATTCTCATGCGCAAACTGAGCGAGGCCGATGAGCGGTACGCGGCCGCCGAAACCATCTTCCGGGAAGCGGGCAGCGTCGAAAAGGCCATCTCGCAGTTTCTGGGATTCGCGCGCCCCTACGATGTGCATCCGGTGCATTGCACCCCCGAGGAAATCGCGGGCCGGGCCACCCAGTTGTGTTCCCGGCGCGCCGACAAGCACGGGGTCAACCTCCGGTGCGAGATCGAGGCGGATCTCCCGGGGATGCAGGCCGACGTGGGACGGGCCGCCCAGGCCCTGGCCAACATCATCAACAACGGGATCGACGCCGCCGGCCAGGGCGGCGCCGTTTCCCTGACCGTGCGCCGGGAAGGAAGCGAAATCGTCTTCGAAATCACCGACACGGGACCCGGCATCCAGCTCAAATCGGGCGAGGACGTGTTCAAACCGTTCTTCACGCTCAAGGAAGGGGGAACCGGTCTGGGCCTCGCCATCGTGCACCGCATCATCACCGCGCACAACGGGTCGGTTCGCCATTTCAACCCGCCCGAGGGAGGCGCGTCCTTCGAGGTCCGGCTGCCCCTGGAGCGGGGAGCGCTCCGCTAAGCCTCGCCGTCGGGCGCTTCCGCAGGCGGCCCCGGCGGTATGACCGCACCTAACCCCTTGCATTTGCTTGGGTTCATCACTCCCGCGACGTTGCATTATCGCTTCGTCCATGGTAAAGTACCCCTTTCTCGCAGGGGTTTCGCTGCATGCCTTCCTGGAACGGAACCTGCACGGGCGCCCTCCGCGATGACCATACACACAGGAGTTTCGATACCCATGCCAACGTACACGTACGAATGCCAGAAGTGTCACCAGACCACGGATCTGTTTCACGCGATGTCGGAAACGCCGCGTGTAAAATGTCCCGCCTGTGGCAGTGTCCGGATGAAGCGGCTCCTGGGGACCGGCGCCGGCATCATCTTCAAGGGGTCCGGCTTCTACGAAACCGATTACAAGAACGGCCGCAACAAAGGCAAAACCGCCGGCGACATGGCGGCCAAAAGCGAGAGTCCCGCAAAAAGCGACGGTCCGGCCAAGACCGACGGCGGCGGGAAGACGGAATCCTCCGGCAAGAAGAAACCGGGCGGCGGGAAAGCCGCCTGATCGCCATTGAAAATCTGCATACGCGTTAGTAGTGCATACGGTCACTCACCTGCCGGCGGCGGCGGTGAGTCGGGAAAGTCCTCCACGCGCGAGCGGCGTGGGTGAATGCGCACCTCAGCGGGAGGGCTTTTCTGTTTTCGCCGCGGGCGCCGTCGAAACGGCAGCGAAGAGAGGTCGAACCTGTGAATACCCAAGAAATCAAAGCGCTGAACGACAAATACATCATCAACACCTACGGCGAGCGGAAACTCGCCTTCGTCCGGGGACTGGGCAGCCGCCTCTGGGACGCCGACGGCAAGGAATACCTCGATTTCTTCGCGGGCATCGCCGTGGTCAGCCTGGGCCATTGCCATCCCGCCGTGACCGAGGCCATCTGCACTCAGGCCCGCACGCTGGTCCATACCTCCAACCTCTACTACATCGAGCCGCAGGTCCGGCTGGCGGAGCTGCTGGCGACGCACTCATTCGCCGACCGCTGGTTTTTCGCGAACTGCGGCGCCACGGCCAACGAATCGGCCATCAAACTCGCACGGCGGTACTGGGCGCAGCAGGGCACGCCGAAACCGCACATCATCGCCGCCGAAAACTCGTTCCACGGGCGGACGCTGGCGACCATCACCGCCACGGGCCAGAAGAAATACCAGGCCGGGTTCGAACCCATGATGCCGGGATTCAGCCACGTTCCCTACGACGACGTCGCCGCCCTGGAGGCCGCCATCACCCCCGAAACCGGCGCCATCCTGCTCGAGCCCATCCAGGGCGAGGGCGGCGTGCGCGTGCCCGATGAACTGTACCTGCCGGCCGTGCGGCGCCTCTGCGACGAGCGGGGCGTGCTCCTGATCTTCGACGAGGTGCAGACCGGCATGGGGCGGACCGGAAAACTCTTCTGTCACGAGCATGCCGGTATTGCGCCGGACATCGTGACCGTCGCCAAGGCGCTGGGCAATGGCGTGCCCATCGGCGCCATGGGATGCACCGAAACGGTAGCGTCCGGGTTCGCGCCGGGAACCCACGCCACGACGTTCGGCGGAAATCCGCTGTGCTGCGCGGCGGCCGTCGCCACCCTCAACGTCCTGCTCGCCGACGGTTTCTTGCAGGCCGTGCGCGAAACCGGCGCGTATTTCATGGAAGCACTCGCCGGGCTGGCCGCCAAACACGCCGCCATCAAAGACGTGCGGGGCAAGGGCCTCATGGTTGGTGTCGAACTGGACAAGCCCGCCGGACCCATCGTCGGGAAGATGCTCGACGCGGGCATCGTGTGCGGACCCGCGGGACCCAATGTCCTGCGCTTCGCGCCCCCGCTCATCGTTACCCGGAATGATGTCGATCGTGTCGTTTCGACCCTGGATGCCGTACTGGGAGAAGCCTGATGTACACCGACTTCCTGTCTCTGGCCGATCTGACGACGGACGAGATTCTCGAACTCCTCGAGCTGGCCGATTCGCTGAAAGCCGGCCTCAAAGCCGGAAAACGCGAGGCGCCACTCGCGGGGCAGACCCTCGCCATGATTTTCGAGAAGCCCAGCCTCCGCACCCGCGTCACTTTTGAGACCGGCATGTACCAACTGGGCGGCCACGCCATTTTGCTCGAAATGGTCACGACCCGGCTGGGCGAGCGGGAATCGGTTCCGGATGTCGCGCGTAACCTCGCGCGCTGGGTCGACGGCATCATGGCGCGGACCTTCAGCCACGATACGGTTCTTGAGCTCGCCCGGCACGCACAGGTCCCCATCATCAACGCCCTGACCGACAAGCTTCATCCCTGCCAGATTCTGGCCGATGCCCAGGCCCTGCGCGAACACAAGGGCGACTTCCAGAATCTGAAGCTCGCGTTCGTAGGCGACGGCAACAACGTCTGCGCCTCCTGGTTCAATTTCGCCGCCCGGCTCCCCCTTAACGTCACGCTGGTGTGTCCCCCGGGGTACGAGCTCGAACCCGCCATCGCCGAATTCGCCCGGCGTGAAGCCCGGGGCGAGGTGAACATCACCCACGATCTCGAGGAAGGTCTCGCCGGCGCGGATGCCGTATACACCGACGTCTGGGCAAGCATGGGGCAGGAAAACGAAAGCGCCGAGCGGGCCAAAATCTTCGCGCCCTATCAGGTCAACGCGCGCCTCATGAAACTCGCCAGGCCCGACGCCGTCTTCATGCACTGCCTGCCCGCCCACCGCGGGGAAGAGGTCACGGACGACGTCATGGACAGCCCCCGGTCCATCGCCCTCGACCAGGCCGAGAACCGCCTCCACGCCCAGAAAGCGGTCATGCTGACCCTCATGCGCAAGGACGCGTCCGGGCGCAATCGTAAACAGAAACAGTTCGCCCGCGGATGAGTTCCGCGGCGCTCGACAACAAGGAGAGCAAGCCATGGCAGCGAAGATAAACAAGATCGTGCTCGCGTATTCGGGCGGGCTCGATACCTCGGTCATCCTGAAGTGGCTCCAGGAAATCTACAAGGCGGACGTGGTTGCCTTCATCGCGGACATCGGCCAGGGCGAAGAAACCGCCCCCGCCGTCGCGAAGGCCAAGGCCACCGGCGCATGCAACGTCTATTGCGAGGACCTGCGCGAGGAATTCGTGCGCGACTTCGTGTTTCCGGCCATGCGCGCCAACGCCCTGTACGAGGGCAGCTACCTGCTCGGCACGAGCGTCGCGCGCCCGCTCATCGCAAAGGCCCAGATCGACGTGCTGCGCAAGGAACAGGCCGATGCCGTCGCCCACGGCGCCACGGGCAAGGGCAATGACCAGGTCCGGTTCGAACTCACCTATCTCGCCCTGGAACCGTCGGTCACCATTATCGCGCCGTGGCGCGACCCCCGGTGGGACCTGACCAGCCGCACCAAGATGATCGAATACGCGCGGAAACACGGCATCGATGTGCCCGTGACGGTCAAGAAACCCTATTCGAATGACCGCAACCTGCTCCACCTGTCGTTTGAAGGGGGCATCCTCGAAGATCCCTGGGCCGAACCCCCGGCGGACATGTTCCAACTGACTGTTGACCCCGCCGAGGCGCCCGATGCGCCCACCTGCATCGAAGTCGAGTTTGAGGAAGGCATGCCGGTCGCGGTAGACGGCGAACGGCTCTCTCCGGCCGCATTGCTGGCCCGGCTCAACGACGTCGCAGGCGCCAACGGCGTCGGCCGCGTCGACATGGTCGAAAACCGGTTCGTGGGCATGAAGTCGCGGGGCGTGTACGAAACCCCCGGCGGCACGGTGCTCTACGCGGCGCATCGCGCGGTCGAATCCATCACGATGGATCGCGAAGTCATGCTCCAGCGGGACCTGTTGTCGCCGAAGATCGCCCAGTTGATCTACAACGGGTTCTGGTATTCTCCGGAGATGAAGGCCCTCATGGCCTTTGTCGACGCGTCGCAACAGGACGTCACCGGCACGGCGCGCCTCAAACTGTACAAGGGCAACTGCACCGTGGTCGGCCGGAAAGCGCCGAAATCCTTGTACGACGAGAAGATTTCCACGTTTGAAGAAGATCAGGGCGCGTACCAGCAGGCCGATGCGGGCGCGTTCATTCGCTTGAACGCCCTCCGGCTGCGCGTGCGCAACAAGGCCGGACTCCTGTAACGGCAGACGCGCGAGGACTGTCGCATGGCGAAACTCTGGGGTGGCCGTTTTGAGGGACAGGCGGATGCGCTGGTGGAAGCGCTCGGCCAGTCCGTGTCGTTCGACGCCCGGCTGGCGCCGTGGGACATCCGCGGCAGCATCGCCCATGCGCGCATGCTGGGCCAGTGCGGCATCATTCCCCGCCGCGACGCGCAAAAAATCGTCGCCGGACTCCACCAGATCGCGAGAGACATCGCCGACGGCGCCTTCGTGTTCGATCCCGCGCTGGAAGACGTGCACACCAATATCGAATCGGCCCTGGTCAAACGCATCGGCGACGCCGGCAAACGCCTGCATACCGGCCGCAGCCGCAACGACCAGATCGCGCTGGACGTCCGCCTCTGGCTGCGCGATCAAATTGACGCGGTCCGGGCGCAGCTGCGCGCCCTGCAACGGGCTCTCCTGGACATGGCCGATGCCCATATCGGGGTGATCCTGCCGGGCTGCACGCATCTGCAGCATGCCCAGCCCGTCCTGCTGGCCCATCATCTCCTGGCCTATGTCGAAATGCTCGAGCGCGACCACGAGCGCTTCAGCCAGCTGCATGCGCGGGCCAACGTGCTCCCCCTCGGCTCCGCCGCGCTCGCGGGCACGCCGTATCCCATCGACCGGGACATGGTGGCCCGGGAACTGGGATTCCCGAGCGTGTCCCGGAACAGCATGGACGCCGTGGCCGACCGCGACCACCTCATCGAGTTCTGCGCCGGCGCCGCGCTGTGCATGATGCACCTCTCGCGCTGGTGCGAAGAACTCATCCTGTGGTCGACCCCGGAATTCGGCTTCATCGAGATCGGCGACGCATTCACCACCGGGTCCAGCATCATGCCCCAGAAGAAGAACCCCGACGTCGCCGAACTGGTCCGCGGCAAGACCGGGCGTGTCTATGGCAGCCTCCTGGCCCTCCTGACGGTCATGAAGGGGCTTCCCCTCACCTACAACCGCGATCTCCAGGAGGACAAAGAACCCCTGTTTGACGCCAGCGACACGCTCCAGCTCTGCCTCGCCGTGCTCACCCGCATGACGCCGGAGATCGCCGTCCACGCCGGCCGGATGCAGGAGGCCGCCCGCGAAGGATTCATGGAGGCCACCGATATCGCCGACTACCTCGCCGCCAAAGGACTCCCGTTCCGTGAGGCCCACGAGATCGTCGGGAAAATGGTCCGGTACTGCATCGAACAGGGAAAACGCCTGCCCGACCTCACGCCCGGGGAATTCGGCCGCTTCTCTCCCTTGTTTCAAAGCGATGTGCTGAAACAGCTTACGTTGCATGGGATCGTAAGCAAGCGAAACCAGATCGGAGGCACGGCCCCCGCGCGCGTGCGGGCCGCTTTGCGCAAGGCGAGACGATTAATTGACAAAGCCGCTAAGTAAGTCCCGAGAACCGGGTAAACACCGCGCAGAGAATTGTGTTAAACTTACGTGCGCAGTCCTTAAACTGGGGATCACCGATGGTTGAACAATCCCGGATCCTTGTTGTGGATGACGAGGCGGTCATCCGCGAACTCATGGGCGATATCCTCACGGAAGAAGGCTATCCCGTAGAGGCCGCCCCCAACGGCCGCGCAGCGCTGGATTTGCTCAAGCAGTTCGATGATTTCGTGTTGCTCTTTACGGACATCGTGATGCCGGAAATGGACGGCATCCAGCTCATTCGCGAAGCCCGTTTGCTCAAGCCCTCGCTGATCCCGATCGTCATGACCGGATTCGCCACCCTCGAGACCGCCCGCGCCGCCGTCAAGGAAGGCGCCTATGACTATGTCCTGAAACCGTTCAGCCTCAGCGAGATCAAGCTGGCCGTCTCCAACGCCCTGGAACGCTACCGCCTGGCCCACGAAAACGCCCGCCTGCGTGAAATCACCGAGTTGTTTACGTTCAGCGAACAGGTTGTGCGCTTTCGCGACGAGCACGCCCTCCTCGATTTCGTGCTGAAGGCCGCCCTCGAACGGGTGGGGGCAAAACGGGGCTCGATCATGCTCACCAGCCGCGACGGCCGCGCCCTCGAGGTGGCCGCCAGCGTCGGCTTGCCCGAGGAGGCCGCCCATGTCTCCGTGACCATCGGCAACGGCATCTCCGGACTGGTGGCCCAGCGGGGCGCGCCCCTGCTCGTCGAGGACATCGGCAAAACCCCCGAGCTCGCGGAGCGAAGCCGCCACCTCAAGGACGGCTCCTTCATCTCGGTCCCCCTCGAACGCAAAGCCCCCGTGGACGGCTGGCGGTATCCCTCCCCCACCGGCAACGGGCCGCGCGTCCTGGCGGTCTTGAACGTCAGCAACAAACGCGATGGCCGCCAGTTCAACGAGGGCGATCTCAAAACCCTCAACGTGCTGGCCAACCACGCCTCCATCGCCATCGAAAACGTCCGCCTGATCAACGACATCGAACAATCCCACTTGTCCACGTTGACCTCCATGGCGCTTCTCATCGAGGCCAAGGACCCGTACACCCATGGGCACAGCCAGCGCGTCCACGACCTCTCGGTCCTCGCCGCCCAGCGCATGGGCCTGCCCAAACCCGAAATCGAACTGCTGAATCTCGGCGCGGGACTCCACGACATCGGCAAGATCGGGGTCAACGACGGCATCCTCAACAAATCCGAACCGCTCTCGGATCAGGAATGGGACATGATCCGGCTCCATCCCCAGATCGGATACGACGTCCTCGAACCCGTGCACTTCCTGACAAAGGGCCACCTCGACCTCGTCCGCTACCATCACGAACGCGTCGATGGAAACGGTTATCCCGACGGACTCGAAGGCGACCAGGTGCCCGAAATCGTGCGCATCCTGACGGTCGCCGACGCGTTCGACGCCATGTCGAGCAGCCGCGCCTACCGCCGCGGCATGCCCTGCGACCGGATCATCGAGGAACTGAAACGCTGCTCCGGCGCCCAGTTCGACGCCCGCATCGTCAAACTGTTTATCGAGATGATCCAGGCCGGCGAAATCGAGATCACCGGATAAGCCGCGCCGTCCCTGCCCGGAGGACGCGCCCCGCGCCTCAGAAGTTCCCCACCAGGACTTCCCAGACCGCGCCCCGCCTGTCCGCACGGCTGTTGACGCACCGCGAGGCCGAAACGTTCTCCACCACGAAATCCGCATAGAGCCCGCGCACGAACTCCGTGCAGGAGTTCGACAGCAGCACGTGCACGCCGTTGGCGTCCAGCGCGCGAAACACCCCGGCCAGCGCGCGCTGGTCGTCTTCCCCAAAGCCGTCCCTCTGGTACGCCGTGAAATTCGCCGTAGCCGACACCGGATGGTACGGCGGGTCGAAATAGACCAGATCGCCGGGCGCGGCCGCCTCCACAACCGAATCAAAGGGCGCCGTGTCGATGCGCACATCGCGCAGGGCTTCGGCTGCCGCGCGCAGGTTGGCTTCGTCGCAAATCCTGGGGTTCACGTAGCGGCCCATCGGCACGTTAAACTCGCCCCGGCTGTTCTCGCGGAAAAGCCCGTTAAAACAGGTCCTGTTGAGATAAATGATCCGCGCCGCCCGCGCCGCCAACGAGTCCGGCCGTGCCGCGCGCGTCGCGTAATAGTGCTCTTTGTCATGACGCCTCGCGTGTTCGCGCAGGAGCTCGATCACCTGTTCGACTGCGTACTTCACCCCTTCGTAGGCCGCAATCAGGTTGGGATTGTTGTCCGACAGGCGCACCGGGCCCGACAGCCGGCCGCGGGACCACAATTCGAAAAACAGCGCCCCGCCCCCCACAAACGGTTCATGGTACGCGCCAAAGGTAGCGAGGCGCCCGATACGCCGCAGGAGCTCCGGCAGCAGTTGGCGTTTGCCCCCCACCCATTTCAGGAACGGCACGGGGCCTTTCGGAACCGCACCGCCCGGACCCGGCGCTTCCGTCAACCCGGGCAGCCGCGGCGTCTCTCCGGATTGGCCCGCTCCGTGTTTCACGGCTCTCTGACCCGCGGCGGCCGCCATCCGAACCACGATTTCACGCGGTACCGCAGAATCATCAGGATCATCTCGAGCCCGAGGAAGAAGGCCCGGATCTTGCTCCCCGTCACCGACGATTCGCCCACGCGTTTTCGGTAGTTTACGGGAATCTCGATGAACGGGATGCCGTTCAGGATGGTCAGGAGCATCAAGTGCGGACCGAACGCCGACCCTCCAATGGCGAACTGCGGAGCGAGCGTCTCGTACGCTTCCCGGTGAAACAGGCGCATCGTGCAGCCCACGTCCGTCAGCAAGGTCGTGTTGAAGAGAAACTCCATCAGCTTGCCGACCGCCCAGTTCCCCCATTTCAGGAAGAACCCCATGTTCGCGCCTTCCCACACGAGCTCCCGCTGCGTGCGCGTGCCAAATACCACCGGCACATCGTCGCTGTACGCGAGCAGCTTGGCCACGTCGTGCCCCGAAAACGTCCCGTCCGGTTCCGAGATGATCAACAGAGCGCCTTCGGCCTCGGCCAGGCCCTTCTGAATCGCATTGCCGTAGCCCTGCCTGGTTTCGTACACCAGCCGCGCCTTCGTCTGCGAAACTTCGTCGTCCGTGCCCTCGGCCGCGTTGTTGTTGACCACCACCACCTCGTCAACATATCCCGACGCGAGAAAATCCTCGATCGCCCCGCGAATCGAGTCCTTCTCGTTGTACGTCGGGAAAATGACCGAGACCTGCTTGCCGTTCCACATCGCCAGCTTACCAATAGGTGTACAGCATCGTTTCGGTGAACCAGCACTGGGCGGCCAGGAAGCACACCGTGGCGGCCAGCGGAACGATGCTGCGGGTTTCGTGTCCAATGCAATCGATCATGTGCGCCGCCGGCGCCACCAGGAACGGGATGATGTACATGGCGGACCGCTCGCCCTCGCCGCGGGCCAGATAGAGCAGGTCCAGAACCACCAGCGTCAGCGCAAACATCAGAAACAGCGTGCGGGTAGCGGCTTCGGGCTTCACGAGACGCCGCAGAAACAGCAGCGATACCGGAATCCCGGCAAAATACAGCCAGCACAACGGATTGAGAAACTTCCAGGACCACCCGGGAAAACGCGGCGTAAGCAGATCGAGGTTCGCCTGATCCGTGTCGAATTGCGCCTTGCAGACCTGGAAACAGGCGATCACGTCAAACCCCGACCACCACCGCACGGCCAGTTGGGTCGCCACAAAGGCCGCCAGCATCAGCGCCGCAGTCTGGAAAACCGCCAGCCGGCGCCCCTTCTCGAACAGACGCCAGAGCCCCACGAACCCAAAGAACGCCCCGATGCCAAGCAGGGAAAACGACAGCAGCGACATCAGCGCGTACGTACATCCCGCCGCCAGGGCATACGGAACCGATTTCCGGTCAAGCGCCCGCCAGAACAAGAACAGCGTCGTTACGGTAAACGGCATGAACAGAATGTCGGCTGATGTCGCGGTGAACAGCGCGATCGTCGGCGTCACCACATAGAGGCTGCACGCCGTCCGCGCCACGCGCGGCCCGGCCAGGTCTTTGACCCAGAAATACAGCGGGATCACCGCCGTCGCCCCGAAGAGAATCGTCGCGATCGACATCGGCCAGGCGCCCTGGCTGAATGCAACAAGCGAAAACGCCCAAAGCAGCGCCACCGGTCCCGGTGGATGCACCTTCGAGTGCATCGAGAGATGCGGGTGCATCGTGAGGTAATCGTGAAAGAATCCCCGTATCGAGAGCCCTTTCCCGATGTCGCCGATGTACTCCTTGTCGTGCCGCTCATAGGATGCAGGAATCCCCGAGGGGCCTTCGCGGACGGTCGCCAGCGCCGCCGGAAACACAATGGCAAACACGACCAGCCCCGCCACGAAGAGGCGAACCGATTTCGCCGGCCATTCCCCCTCGAACCAGTCCCCCTGCCGCACACACCGGTACCACAGGATGAAACCGGCCAGAAACACGCCCAGGGCGAGACCATGCCACGGCCAGCTTGTCAAGTCGAACCGGGGACGCAATATGCCGTAAAATGGCGTCGGGTGATAGTAAACGCCTTCGAAACCCAAGGCCCATACCACGGCCACGGCCACAAGGTACCACAGCAGCCATCGCGTGTAGGCGCCCACGAGGCCACGCGTGGCCACTGATAGAGAGTCATGTCGAAGGAACCCCGGTCGCATGCGCCGTATTGTAATGAAGACCGGCCGCACAGTCCACTCGACCGCGGAAAGGTGGAACTCAAACACGACCCGTGGGGATCAATTGCCCATGTGCCGCGCGACAAACCACAAGGGATTGTGGTAAGATCTTTGACTTGCCAGTATATGTACGGTACTATGCTCACTAGATTGACTACGGCAGAAAAATGAACATCGGGCGCGATACTTCGTGGTATTACAATTTGCTCTGGCAGAGCACTTCCTCCGGAAGGCGGCTGCGCCGGGCGGTGTATGCATCGATATTCCTCCATATTGCGGTTCTGGCGGCGCTCTTATTTGTTGTCATGTTCCATGAACCTCCCGAACCCATCGAGGCGTATCAGGTACAACTCATCCCCGACGACCGGGATGTCGACGCGGAGCCCGTCGAAGACGCGGTCGAAGTGCCGCCGCCGCCACCGCCACCACCGCCGCCGCCCGAACCTGAAATACAGGAACCGGAGCCTAAGCCGGAGCCCAAGCCCGAACCCGAGCCGGAGGCGGAAATACAGGCGCCGGAACCGGAGCCTAAGCCGGAGCCTAAGCCGGAGCCCAAGCCCGAGCCGAAACCGGAGCCGAAACCGGAGCCGAAACCGGAGCCGAAACCGGAGCCGAAACCGGAGCCGAAGCCCGAGCCGAAGCCCGAGCCAAAACCCGAGCCAAAACCCGAGCCAAAACCTGAGCCCAAGCCTGAGCCCAAGCCCGAGCGGACCCTGGAGCCGCCGGACGAGCCTCTCGAACCGCCGGCAGAACCAATTGCCGCGCCCGTGAAACCGCAGGAAACGGGCGTGACCATGGAGAATCCGCTCCCCTCCGAGTTGTCCTACTGGGCGCGGATGGTCCAGCGGAAAGTAACGAAATACTGGGCGGTGCCGGGCGGGATTCGCATCGACCCGAACAACAATCAGGCGAAGATTGCCTTCTGGATCGACCGGCAGGGCAATCTGATCGGCAAACCGGAGGTGGTGCAGCATGCCAACGATCCCGCGCTGGCGGAGTCCGGATTGCGGGCGGTGCAGTTGGCCACGCCCTTCCCCCAGTTGCCGGATACCTACATGGAACCCGAAGTACAGGTCATTTACACGTTCACCCTGGTACGATAGGAGACGGATCGTGAAAACTTGGTGTCTCACTGCAATTGTTGCGATGTGCGCCCCCCTCGCCTTCGGGCAGGTCGAAATTGGCACCACCGGACAGGCCGAAGGCCGCATCCCAATCGCCGTGCCGGATTGCTGCACCGCCCCCGGCCAGGAGGCCATCGGCAAGGCCATGGCGCGCGTCCTGGCCTACGACCTTTATTTCTCGGGCGTCTTCGGGGTCGTCCCCCCCAACGCCTACCCCCGCACGTTCACCGGGTTCACCCGCGACCCGCAAACCATTGATTTCGAGGCCTGGCGAAGCACCCCCGCCGAGTTCCTGGTCCACGCCTACGTGACCTCCGACGCACAATCCCTCACGGCCGAGTGCCGCCTCTTTGACGTGCTGTCGGGCGAGATGGTCAGCGGAAAACGCCTCGCCACCCGCGGCCAGGAATGGCACCGCCTCGTCGCCCACCAGTTCGCTGACGAAATCGTGCGGCACCTCACCGGCGTCGCCGGCTGCGCGTCCTCGCGCATCTGTTTCAGCGGCGGCAGCACGGGCAAAAAAGAGATCTACATTGCCGACTACGACGGCGCCAACATGAAGCAGGTCACCCAGCACGGCTCCATCTCGATCCTTCCCAAATTCTCCCCAGACGGCCGCAAGATCGCCTACCTCTCCTACAAAGACCGCTACCCGTTCCTCTACGTGCTCGACCTGGACACCGGCGAATCCCGGCCCTTGTCCAAACAGGTCGGCCTGAACGTCGCCCCGGCCTGGTCGCCCGACAGCCGCCAGCTCGCGATCGTCCAGAGCAAAGACGGCAACAGCGAAATCTACCTCGTCAACGTCGACGGGTCGAACCCCCGGCGCATCACCAACGACAGCGCCCTCGATACCTCCCCCGCGTTTGATCCGTCCGGCACGCGCATCGCCTTCGTCAGCGAGCGTGGCGGCGCCGCGCAGATCTTCGTCATGGCCGCCGACGGCTCCGGCGTAAAACGCATCTCCTACCAGGGCGGCCGAGCCTACGACCCCGTCTGGTCGCCCGACGGCTCCAAAATCGCCTACGTGGTCGACAAATCCGGCGACGGATTCGAAATCTACGTCATGAACGCCGACGGCGCCGGTGCAAAACGCATGACCAACTCCGCCGGAAACAACGAATCGCCCACCTGGTCGCCCGACTCGCGCCACGTCATGTTCGCGTCCAGCCGCAGCGGACGCTGGGAACTCGGCGCCGTCAACGTCGAATCCGGCGAAGAACAGCGCATCGCCATCGACGCCGAACTCTCGCTCCAGGGACCCTCCTGGGGACCGCGCAGGCAATAACCACGCGCAAAAAACGGACCGGCTCTGAAAACGCCGCATCGAACGGCCGCACCGCGCCCCGGGCGCGTTGAAAACCCGGCCCGTTTGCGCCACACTGGAACCACCATGGGCGAAAAAACCATCGTACAGAACCGCCGCGCGCGGCACGATTACCACATCCTCGAACAGTTCGAGACCGGCATCGCCCTCCAGGGCACCGAGGTCAAATCGATCCGCGCCGGACAGATCACCCTCAAAGACAGCTACGCCGAGGTCGATGGCGGCGAACTCTTCCTCATCGGCGTCCACATCGCCCCCTACGAGCAGGGCAACATCTACAACCACGACCCCGAACGACGACGCAAACTCCTCATGCATAAACGCGAGATCGTGCGCATCGGCCACACCATCGCCGAAAAAGGCTTTACCCTCGTCCCTCTCCGCGTCTATTTCAAAGACGGCCGCGCCAAAGTCGAACTCGGACTCTGCCGCGGCAAACACACCATCGACAAGCGGCAAACCCTCCGAAAACGCGAACAAGACCGCGATGTCGACCGCGCCCTCAAGGATCTCAAGCGGAAGAAATAGAACTTCCAGCTATCGTGGCTGGAAAAGAATGCGAGTCAGAAGCACAACGTTCCGCCGATTTCGATTACGAGCCACTCGTCGCCGAATCGCTTCAACTCCACCTCCGTTAACTCAAAAGGCGACCCGCAGTGGACAGACGCCGTGATGTAATCTCCGCTCACGGACGCGGTGCGTGCTATCGGCTGAAAAGCGACTCGCGACTTGGGGTCAACTCCTGGAATCCAGATGCATACCATCTCCACAGCTTCGCAGATGCGTTCTTGATGCGTATAGGATTCTTGAGCTTGCGGCGCTTCAGGAAGCGACCGGGCAGCATCCCGCAGGCGCTCAAACGCGGCGACACTGCGCTCCGACCCGATCCGCCCAAGGCCGATGACAGCGCTTCGCCGTGCCAGCGGATTCACGGTGGTATCCGATGCTGTCTGCTCCAGGAATCGGATTGCCCCATCGCCCTGTATATCGACCAGTGTCGCCACCAGTTCATCCGTATACCAGAAATCGAAGTCTCCTTTGAACTCCCATTTCAGAAGAAGAGTTCGAATCGTTCGCGCGGCTTGGGTGACACGATACATGCGGGCCTGCTCGAGCGCCTTATGAAAGCGTTCTTTTCTGGCACTTCCATTCAGACCGGGGGAATCCTCGAGATCCTCAATGATCTCCCGTATCTCAGCGCGCGAGGCCTTCGGACGGTCCTCCCCTTGGCCGAGTCTCCGACGTGCTACCCATTTTCCCTTCGACTCCCTGGAGAGCGGCAGTATTACCTCCCGCAGACCGGGATCATCCGAATAGGGCGCCGGTACAAACACTTGTTCCGTACCCTCAGACCATATAACGCAGTTATTTGGCACCCTGAATTTGCCGTCCGGGCTGCTTAGCGTTCGTACAGGCGCATCCTTGAACAGGACACCGCGTGGCACACCAGTCACTCTGTCAGGACCCATGTGCATTGCCCATTGGACAAAGATTCGGTCGACGGGAGAACCCCTTCCGTCAACGGCTGCGACGCACGGGAGTCCTGCAACGCCTTCTAGCGAACGGGCCATGACTGGTATCAAAGATCCGCATTCGGGAGGTGGCGGATAGTGCCGACCCTGCAAGCTTATGCCGTGTTCTTTCGGCTTCGGAGGCAGTTCCTCGGGACACACATGTCCCTCGGCGGCCACGCGGCGATACTCAGATTCACGGAGTCTTACTCTGCGCGCGTGAGGCATCTTGGCCACCTCCTCGTCTGTCGGAGGACGGCCTGTGACGGATGAGAAGACAGACTCGCGCCGCTCGAAAGGGCCTTCTTGCAGTACAACACACAAGTGATCTTCCTTTGCCTGAAAATCTCTGCCGAACTCCAGAACCCGCGGCTTGTAGCCACTCACTTTGATCTCGATGAGAAATGTGCGGTCCCGTTCACTTCGCGCGTGCCAGCGGTGAGTTCCTCGCACTGCGTAGTGCCCGCTCTTAGTACGACTAATGTCCAACCCGTAGGCTTCCGAGATGACATCGATCCGTGCTTCCAGCAAAGCCTCGGATTCGTTTACCACAGCAAGGACGACGTCCACATTCACAGAATCTCCGTTATCGCTTTGTGCGTTTTGGGCCACGAGGCCAAGCAGGAGCGAAGCGGCCGTCAGCCGAGCCAGCCATTTCTTTTGAACCAACACGTTCTATCGAACCTCCGCTTCGAGCACATTCGACATTTGCTCTCGAGCTCTGATGCTGCCGCCTTCGTACTTCAGCAATGAGATGAGCCGGTGTCGTCTCCTGTCGTTGTAGGTCTCGTCGCCTAACCGCAAAGCCGCAAGAATGGCACTGGCCGGTCGATGGTACACCAGCCGCTTGATACACGTTTCCCGGGTATCATGATCGCCTTGCATCACGTGCGCCTCAAGTACCTCCGCAAGCCCCTCCCGGCGCGTGTACTCGAACAGTCGGCAGATTTCATCGAATGGCGTTGGGTCGTGGCTTTCTACAGAAACGGAAGCGGCAAACGCCGGAAGACGTTTCAACGCCAGCTCGAATGTCGCGTCATCGAAGTGGTGACCGAACGCGATCACCAGGATGCCGAAGGCGTTGCATTCCTCCTTCGACCATTTAGGTTTGTCGAGCAACACACAAATGTAGCGATTGGCCCAGGCCCGGCTTTCCTCCGTAGGCATGGCCCCAAGGTGTCCGGCTATCGCGCAGCGATACTCGTTCCACCGGGGATCCTCATACAGCCGGATTAGCGCGCCCACCGCGGCCTCGCCCCATTTCTCCATGTCCCTCTTCATCTCTTCGGTGCTTCTACCCCGAGAATGAGCGCTGTACGTGTCCTCCAGGGCCAGTTCTATGCACGGATCAAAACCGGGGATGATGTTCAGCTCCCAACCCACAGGCAGCGGGGGTGTCTCCAGCACGGGGAACGAGGCGAATGCGGCGAATGAGAAAGAGAGCGAGACGGCGAGTAGCACTAACATGGTTCGTCGCATCGCGGCCCCCTCCTCACGTCCATCTTGCACGTGCTGCATAATTACCATACCAAATGGACAGCAAAGGTTCCACGTCGAGCCATCGCCGCTCGGCACGCCGGCCGGGGCGGGCGGTGTTTCCGACACCCCCACAAGTGACGCAGACGGCTGTTTTGTGGTATAGTGAGTTGTTGCACGCTTTGGTTCATTTCGTCGAAAAGGCGTGACCCCACGTGGGGGCGACCAGGTTTCGACGGGGGTGAAAGAAGCGTGAGCTGCGTGCCGAGGTTGATCGGTTGGCCTCGTAAAAAGCCGATCACGTTTCAACTGCCAACGAACCATTGGCAATGGCAGCTTAATGTTGCCCGTCTTACCACTGACCGCCTGCTAAGTGGCTAAGGCGACGACAGCGGGCCTCGTCTCCGGACGCCGGCGAAACATCCGGAAGGCGAGTACCGATTTCGCCTAGCGACCCGGGAAAGCCCGCCTGAGGCGGTTCCGGGCGGCGAATCCTAAC
>Ga0209510_1002747_pt1 | contig 17522 bp, 12 predicted proteins | sample BiotimSIPDNA_FD_185749 | JGI IMG/M metagenome (GOLD analysis project Ga0209510, IMG submission 185749) | Anaerobic biogas reactor microbial communites from Washington, USA - Biogas_R1 time_0 SIP DNA (SPAdes) (version 2) | ecosystem: Engineered > Bioreactor > Anaerobic > Unclassified | place... | reverse complement strand
TGCAGTAGCGATTCAAGGTACTCTACAAGGTACAATTACTGACGTAGAAGGACGCTACACAATTACTGTTGACGATCCAAACAGTGTGCTGACTTTCTCATTCATTGGAATGGAAACTCAGAATGTTGACGTTGCAGGCCGCAGCGTTATCAATGTTTTCTTAAAAACAGAATTTGCCGACCTTGGTGAAGTTGTTGTAGTAGGTTACGGTACACAGAGGCGAGAAAATTTATCAGGTGCAATATCTGATGTACGGGCCGATCGAATTGCCAACAAACCTGTAAGCAGCCTTTCTTCAGCACTACAGGGGGAAGCCGCAGGTGTTTCTGTTGTAAGCAGTGGAGGCCCTGGCCAGGAACCTGTTATCCGCATCAGGGGTATTGGTTCTGTCAATTTATCATCCAATCCATTATATGTAGTAGATGGAATGCCCGTTGGAAGCATTGAAGGTATTGACCCTAACTCTATTCAATCAGTATCCATACTTAAAGACGCCTCATCAGCTGCAATCTATGGTTCACGTGCGGCCAATGGTGTACTTCTTATCACTACCAAAAAAGGAAGTCGTAGTGGAGATATCACTGTTAATGTTGATGTATCGAAAGGAGTTCAACAAGCATGGAAAACCTTGGATTTAATGAACAGGGACCAATACATGGACTTTGCAACCGAATATTTAACCAATGCTGGTGCTGCTTTGCCCGATAGGTTTTCAAACATGAACAGCCCCATTTACCCCGGTGCTTCACAGACTTTTGCCGATACCGACACCGACTGGCAGGATGTAATGTTTCGTAGTGGTCAGATCTCAAAGGTTAACGTTGACCTTACCGGTGGAAATGAAAAATTCCGGTTCTTTACATCTTATGGGTACATCGAACAGGAAGGAATCATGGTGGGAACCGATTACAAACGTCACAATCTAGCGTTCAATGCCGAATATAAGATTAATAAATTTCTGACCATTGGTGAAAATATCACCGGGTCGTATGGCATTAGAAACAACGAAAAGGAATCCGGCGGCCGGACCATCATCAAGCATATGGTTAACCAGATCCCTTATATTCCTGCAACGGTTCCCGTTGGTACCCAAGGTTATGAACATGGTTACAGAACTACATCAACTGCTGATGGTAGCGACCCTGAAAACCCCTTAAGAATAGCTTTACAAGACAAAAGTATTTTTAAAAGGGCAAACATCATTAGTAATGCTTATGCCGAATTATCTTTCACCGACTGGTTAAAGTATAAATCCACAGTTGGTATTGAGTTTACCAGCGATCAATCTATTACAAACAACCCTATGTATTCCGATGATTACAATACAAGGGAGTTTCATCAATTAACCGATAATCGCAATAAATTCTATTCCAGGATTTATACCAATCAACTGACCTTCGACAAAACCATTAACAAGCACAATATTAATGCCGTTGCAGTTGTAGAGGAACAAATCACAACTGGCAGCAGACTCACTGGCAATGGTAATCACACAACCAACCTACTGAATCAATTGGACGGAACAGAAAGTCAATCAGTTGCCGGAAACCTGAATGAAACAACCCTGATTTCCTACGCGGGAAGATTAAACTATGCTTTCGCTGATAAATATTTGTTAAGTGTATCTATGCGGAGAGATGGTTCTTCGAAATTTGCTCCAGGAAAAAAATGGGGTAACTTCCCCGGGGCTTCTGTTGGATGGGTAATTAGCAAAGAAAGCTTTATGCAGAATGTTGATTTAATATCGAACCTTAAACTCCGGGCTAGTTACGGTAAGGTTGGAAATAACGGTGTTGGATCATACGACTGGCAATCGACGATTTCAATGAACACTTATGCGTCACTTAATAACGATGCTGCAAGTAACCAAGGCGCATATTTTGGATCGCTCCCGAACGAAATGTTGGAATGGGAGATTACCACCATGCAAAACATTGGTTTTGATCTGTCCTTATTGGACTATTCCATCACTTTTTCTGCTGAATATTTCAAAAGAGAAGTTGACAACCTGCTGGTTCAACGACCACTGCCCGCTTCACTTGGATACACTTCAAATCCCTGGTCGAATGTAGGTGGAATGGAAAACTCAGGACTTGAATTCAATTTAGGCTATAACAAGAACACAGGTGATTTCCAATTCTCAGTGACTGCAAACCTTTCAACCATTAGCAACGAAGTGACTAACCTGGACGGAGGAATGATTGATCAGAGTGGTGTTACAGGAGACTATGGCGGTGGTACCATCACCCGTACACAAGAGGGTTATCCCATTCAGGGATTTTATGGTTACGTAACCGACGGCTTATTCCAGTCGCAAGATGAAATTGATAAATTAAATCAAAATGCACTTAACCAATTTAATGCAGGTAATGTGACTCAAAATGTTTATCAAACCTCAGGAACGGCACCCGGTGACATTAAGTTTAAGGATTTGGATGGCAACGGCGTTATTGACGAAAATGACCGTAAAGTAATTGGTAGTTTTCTGCCTGATTTCAGCTATGGTTTGAATTTCACGGGATCGTACAAAAACTTTGACATTTCGATGCAGTTACAAGGTGTATATGGCAATGATATATACTGCGGAACAAAAGTCCTTACCCAGGGTATGATGCGACTGTTTAACTCGGATGTAGCTGTTTTGAATGCCTGGACACCGGAAAATCCAAACACAAGCATGCCACGTGCTATTAACGCAGACCCCAATAACAACGCCCGCACATCAGACCGTTTCATTGAAGACGGATCGTACATGAGAATTAAGAATCTTACCATTGGTTACAATTTCTCAAATCAGTTTCTGTCCAGAATGTTTGCAGACTATGTTAAGGGATTAAAGTTCTATGCTACTGCACAAAACCTTTTGACCTTAACCAATTATTATGGTTATGATCCTGAGATTGCCTCTCGTGGCGGTAACACCCTGCAACATGGTGCTGATTATGGACAATATCCTCAACCACGTACCTTTATTTTGGGAATTAAGGCCACTTTCTAATGTTTTTAAAATTATTAAAAACAAAAACTATGAAACTAAAATATATATTTTCAATTCTTATTGCAGGCCTGTTGGTTTCATCTTGCGATGAAGAGGGCCTTGATAAAATAAATCCAAACGGGTTTACCACGAGTTCGTATTATCAAAATGCTGAACAATTGGATAAAGCAACCAATGCCGTTTATGCAAGCTTAAACGGAGGAAACCTGTATGGACGGATGTTTAAGTATTTATCAGCCTGTCGTTCGGACGAACATGCATCAGGCGGTCCTCAGTTGGAAGTTCATAACGCTAAAGTTATTAATGGCACCTACGACAATACAGAATACACCCTGACAGGACCATGGGAAGGATGGTACCGGTTAATTCACCGCGCCAATTCTGTTATAGAGTTCGGACCGATGATTGAAGATCCGCTTCTGGATCCGGACATCCAAGCGCATCGTATAGCTGAAGCAAGATTTCTGAGAGCATTTGCCTACTTTTACCTTGTTGTTTACTGGGGAGATGTACCACTTTATACCGAAACAGTTAAATCACCAGAAGGCGAAAAAGCAACTACTCCCGCATCCGATATTTTTGCGTTTATCGAAACCGAGTTAAATGCTATTATTCCTGATTTGAAACAAACTCACGATTCCAAGGATCTCGGCAGAGCAACTAAAGACGCAGCCCGATTATTACTTGCCAGATCTTTGATGCATCATGGGGAATATGGTGATGCCCGCACGGTTCTTCTCGATATTTATGGCTCTTACAGCCTGACTGACAATTTCTCAGATAATTTCAGGGAAGAAACTGAATTCAACCAGGAATCTATCTTTGAAATAGGATTTAGCGGGAATGACTATAACTGGAACGGTGACGGTAATGGAAATGCAACAGCTAAAGGTCATGTAATGTTTCAGGATGTCAGCCCCACAGGCTGGAGAAACTTAGTTCCTTCCGATAAACTGATAAATGATTTTGAGCGCGTATCCAATGGCGATGCAAAAGATGATCCCCGGTTAGCCGAAACAGTGATATTTAAAAACGACACCTATGGACCAAATAATGAATTTACATTAACAGAGTCAGATTTTGGTTGGTATAAATATTCACCTATGTATAAATTAAATCCAGGTGGGTATTATATATCAACGATTAACTATAGGAATATGCGTTATGCCGAGGTATTAATAAAACTGGCCGAATGTGAGAATGAGGTTGGTACACCCGAAGCTGCTATTGGTTATTTGAATGAAATCAGGAATCGTCCAAGTGTGGATATGCCCGATTATCCAACAACCAATTATCCCTGCGATTCTAAAGATCAAATCTACAGAGCCATAATGCATGAATCATTGGTTGAGTTCTCCAATGAACTGTATAGGGCTGTTGAATTGGCCCGTTGGAGGAAAAATGGTAAGTTCTCTGCACTCAATCCGGAACCCATTGGATATATAGCAGACAATCCAACCAAAGCGTTGTTACCGATTCCAAGTAACGAAACCAGCAACAACTCTTTAATTGATTAATCACTATCATAGCCGGGAGGTTATGTAGATAATACTAAAAGAGACTGTCTGAAAACGGACAGTCTCTTTTTTTAATCCTAATAATAACAGAGTAAGGGGTTCAAAAAAACTCATAAGTTAATTAAATATTACTGTTTCTCCTTTTCCATTATTATGAATAACTGAGTAGTGTACTACCGGTAAGCCCTGATCTGCCGGTTTATCTTTTTTAACCAAATAGAGGTTAAATACACGACTATTTGCCATACCAGGGTAGCTACCATTGCATTTCCCGATAATCAATTCTTGTTTGGCATTGTTCCAACTGAATTTTATGGTTGAAAAGGCTCCATTTTCGTAGTTGTAGTTGTTGCCTTCATCTTCGTAAAGGGTAAACTCGCCATTGTTGCCTTCAAAAATGTAAATATCAAGCTCTTCGTTACTACTATGGTTGGTATGTTGAACTGCTTTCCCCATAGGTACAATTGAACCGGATTTAACAAACATGGGTATCTTATCCAAAGGGGCCTCTGCCTGAATGGTTTGTCCGCCTTCAAAGTAATTTCCGGTCCAGAAATCGAACCATCCCGATTGTTTGGGCAAATAAACATCTCTTTGTGTTATGCCAGCTTCGGTAACCGGTGCTACTAAAAAGGCTTTTCCAAACATATACTGATATGGTTGGTTAACAGCTATGTTGTCGTTGGCAAAGTCCATAACCAATGGTCGCATTATGGTTGAGCCATTGCTTGTAACCTGCCATGCCTCGGAATAGATGTATGGCAGCAATTGGTAGCGCAGGTTTAACATTTTGCGCATATTGTCTTCAACCTGTTGTCCATATTTCCAGGGTTCGGTTTCGCTCATATAGCCGTGCATACGAAATATGGGGTTAAAGGTACCCCATTGGTACCAGCGTGTAAGTATCTCGTGGTAATCGGGATTGGTATAATGCGTGCGACCGGGACGGAAGAAGCCGCCAATGTCGGTAGTCCAATAGGGGAGCCCGGTGATGGTGAAGTTAAGGCCTGCCACAATTTGCCGTTTGTACTCATCCCACGAGCTGCCTACATCGCCCGACCAGGTGTTGGCCCCATATCGTTGCTGCCCGGCAAATGCCGATCGGGTTAGAATGAAGACTCGCTTATCAGATGTTACAGAACGTTGATTTTTATAAACTCCTCCAACGCTCATCAAAGGATAAGCATTACGTACCTTACGAAACGAGCCCAGATAGGTTTGGTTGTCAAAGTCTTCGGGTTTGCTTTCTAAATGGTCAGGTTCGGTTGAGTCCATCCACCATCCATCAATGCCCAATGAAAATAAACCATCGTTTAAGTATCTCCAATAAATATCGCGGGCCTCAGGGTGGTATGCATCATAAACACGAACTCCCGAAGGGTAATCAGGATTTGGAGGCCATTTTTCGGAGCCGGATAAGGGCCATGTTCTAAAATTCATTAACATACCCTTTTGGTCAAATTCCCGGTATTGTTTTGTCATTGGGCCAAACGATGACTAAACGGAAATAATAATTCTGGCATTGAGGTTGTGAATGTCGTTCACCATTTTTTGAGGGTCGCCAAACTCAGGGTTTAGGAATTCCATGGCATTCCAAAGGTAGTTATTACCCCAATATTGCCAGTCCTGAATAATTCCATCAAGTGGTACTCCCAGTGAACGGTATTTTTTTACCACACCAACGGTTTCGTTCTGACTTTTATACCGTTCTTTACTTTGCCAATAGCCAAAAGTCCATAACGGGAACATGGGTGTTTGTCCGGTTAATACTCTCATTTGTGCCACCACACCATCTGCATTGCCACCAAACATAAAGTAATAGTCAATGCCATCGCCTACTTCTGAGAAAAAAACAGTTTCATTTGGAGAGTCGGTAAAGTTGGTTGGCGAATAATTATCCCAGAAGAGTCCGTATCCTTTTACCGATTGAAAAAATGTGACATAGTCGTCGGTATTGCCTTGTACCATGCGCAGGTTGGTGTTTCGCTGAGACATTTTGCCTTGTTGCTGGATACCCAGACCATAAATGGCTTCATGGTTATCTAGTTTAAAGGTTTGATGCACACTAAAGGTTTTTACTCCGGTATCGTTAAACTCGGTAAAAGCAGCCCCATTCTCTTTTTCAGCTAAGAGTGTTTCTCCTTTGGTATTTTTAAAAGTTATTTGCCCATTTTGCATGTTTAACAACACTTCTATGCTTTCGCTTCTTAATGAGAGCGTATTTGCTTTTTGGGTGATTTTTAGTTTTGTACTTTGAGGCGTTTTTACAACCGACAGGCTTTCCTTTGTGAACACTTTTCCTTGCGGCCACTTCTGAATGCGTACAATTGAAGGACTGAAAAACTGTATTTCGATTTGGTTGTTCATCACATCAGTTTTTACACCAAAATTGGTTTTTTGCCAATTTTGCGCATTGCCAATTAGGCTGCATGCGAGCAATACTAACATTAAACAGGCCTTTTTCATAGGGAAAGTATTAGTGTTTTAATTGTTAAAGTTATTAATAGTTTGTCAAACTTTTTAACAGTTATAAATATAAAACATATATATTCAGAATGACTTAGAGTTTAATATGTTGTAAATCAGGTCATAATTAAAATTCGGGCCTAATGGTATAAAAAGCATTCGAACAATACAAAAAAAGAGGATGTCTTGTTATTTTAAGACATCCTCTTTTTATTAATGATTGTAAATTTGATAATAGACTCTGGCAGGTCTGACATAACTCCCCATATTTTTCCATTTTAAGGATTATAGCAGGGGGGATGGATTTCGTTTCATCCGTATCAGATACCGGTTATTTATAATTAATCTGTATCATTTTTTCGCCGTAGTTTTTCCCAAGTTTCCGGTATCCTTCGGCAGTAAAGTGTAAACCATCTGGTGCGCCTGGACATCCCTCCGATGAAACTACATGGGCATTAGGGATAACGCTGGGCAGTTGGTTAATAAATTTGTTAAATTCATGGCATCTGCCTTTAAACTCAGCACTTAATAACTCACCGGCAAGTAGTGGTACCTCCGCTGGATTTAGATTTAAATCAGCTATTAAATTATCATATATGTCCTTTACCTTTTTTGTCCACAAGGTGTCATCTGGGTTCGACTCACCCTGATGCAGCAGTATTCCTTTAATAACGCCATCTTTCTGTGCAAGTTTAGCCATTTCAACCAACCTTCCATAAGGATTTCCGTCATAGTTCTTAATCCAATTCAGCATCCATTGGGGTGCAGTTTCAACATACGATTGGTAATTGTTTTTATCGAATAACTCTATTTTACAGCCTCCAACTGATACATTAATTACTCCTACTTTTTTATTTGAGGGAAGATGTTCCAATAAGGTGCGGCCAAAATAATCTGCGGGTGAAATGCCTGCTCTGCAATCACATAAAGGAGGAGTTGCAGTGTACCATTTCCCCATTTCTCGCCCCTTATCAGGACAATTCATGGCACTCATCATTTGAAAACGTGCATCAACAATAGAATCTTTTGCTTCGGCACGGGCCGACCCTTGCATGTTGGACTGTCCAAAGCAGAGGTAAATGTGAAAATCGGGGTTCTGCGAATAAACCTGTGTGCCTATAAACAGCGACACTAGAATTCACATGAATTTAATACTTGTTTTCATTTGTGTTATATTTTAATAATATGATTGGATGGAAATCTACCTATGGGTAGACAAGCCTGTTTGCTGACAGGCAGACTCGCATGATGAGTTTTCATCCTGGTTGGTTTAACGAATCATGCTCAATTTTTTATAGTTATTATTGGTGTTTTTCCTGATTTACCTTTTAGGCACGAAAACTATATGTAAAGGTATTAAAACTTGCCATTAACAAATCATCCCAGTTGAAAAATAGGACAAAAATTAAACCGGATGAGCATTCCTTAGTTTTGCAAAATAATTGCAAACGCCGATTTGCAATTTATTAAGGGATGTTCATCCAGTTTATTCATTACTGTAATAATTTTTTACCCAACTTATTTGTTAATCTCTTTGGCCAATTCTTCAACCGCGAGAGATAAGAATACATAAGGTGTGGCAGTTGTAATTATAGCTTCATTCTGCCCCCATAAAAAAGGCCAATCATCTTTATTCTCATAAAAATCGGGTTGTAAATGTACCAGCCCGGGAACAACGCCTCCGGCAATAAATGTAAAGTCGGCACGGTTACTGCCATAAGTTACTTTTTTTGATTTTGCTCCTACAGTTGCCACAAATGAGATATTGGAATAAGGATGACAGCCAAGAATATAATTCATGGCCGAAAATACTGATTCTGCATCCATTAAGTCTGGATAATACCTATGAATTAAATAGTTATTTATAGCCCATTTCATTATAGGTGTATTACCCGCCCAGTTTCTGCCTCCCATTGGAACCTCGTAAGGACTTTCATCGGTAACCTGTTTAGATTCTTCCTTATATTTGAGAATGTAGGGACGAAGCTTTTTATGGAACTTTTTGTCCATATGAGGATAGGCCATGAGTGCATACGAAAAAGCATTTTCTACAGGGGCATTCCCCGGTCTGTTTGTATTAAACATTGTTCTTTCCATTTGCCCCCAAAGGTCTTTCTCAAAAACTTTTTTAAACCGGTCTTCTTTGGTTGTTATATAAAGTTGAAGTGCGATAGACAGCTTAGCTCCAATAGGATTAAAAAACAGATTGACGCCTGGCTGAGGGGCGCTGTCTTTGTCAGCATTATCGTTCCACATTTTCAGGGCGCAATTGAGTGCTCTTTTAGCCAAATCAGGATTTAACTCTTTTAATACACGACTTGCAGCAGCCAGGGATGCCCCTGTTGAGTAATCCATACCTATGCTACGCGTTGTAAAAACCCACCGGTCGTCCATTGTTCCACTGCTTACCCCGTCGGTTTCGTATGGTTTCAAATTTGGGTTATATGGCAAATTGTCGGTAATAGACGCTGCATCGCCCAAATGATGGTATTGGAATAAATTGCCAACAACAATTCCTCTGATTGGATGCCCAATGTTTTCAATTTGTGCAACCAAGGCCAGAACTCCGTGTTCAATTTGTTGAAGCATATCATTTTTCCCATCGGGACGGTGGATGTCAACATATTTGGTCTCTTGGTCTACAAAGGTCATATCGCGCTGTGGAGCAAATGTTTCATAAACCTGAACCAAATCCATTACAACGTCATTATGCGAACCGGTTTGAATATCGAAATCTCCGGCATCATACCATCCGCCAACGTCTAATCCCGGAATGCGCTCAAAGGGTTTGAAACGCGTGTCAGTTGTATTGCCCATCCGGTATCCATCAAAATGATTGTGGTTAAGAGGAGCCTGAAGGGCATCATCCTGATATGGATTTCCATGCCAAATGCGATAACCTTCTCTTACAGTAACATGATCCATTTGTATGGGCAGCCATACATCCATAGTAGGATGCCAAACACCCTTATATACATCGTTGGAAATAGGGAATATATTGGTTTTATGCCCATTGTATTCAATGCAGTAAACACCTTTCTCTTTAACCGTGCTAAAATCAAACACCAGATAGTTATAACGCATATATCGACCCCATTCTTCGGTTTTCCCTGTAAAAACCGGAACCGTACTGCCATCTTTATTTATTTTATAAATGGTAGCCGAGCCAATGGGAGTGTCGTTTTTATCCAGTTCAATAATAGCCCGTTTGCGTTGAGCAGGAGTGTACCCTACCTGCGAAAAACCAATATTTGGATCTCTAATCCAATTGGGTATAATGTTTGGTTCAATATACCATTCCATTACTTTGCCCGATTTTCCAGAAGGAAGGAGTGAGCGGAAAACATACCATCCGTTTTGTGCCAGTATACGTCCGTCGAAAAACATAATCTCAGAGTCAGACTGAATCATTACCCGGCGTTCGGGATTCTCGGGGGCCAATACAAACGTAGTGGCCGTTGAAATGGGGAGGGGGTCAAGATACTCATCCCTTCCCCGGTCGTCAAAAGTAGAGTGATGGTATATTTGCTGAATCTTCTCGCTTTTAGGTCTTATTTGTGAATCGCTTGAAGGGTATCTGGGAAATAGTTTGGGATTTCCATCAGCCAGATAAACACTTTCCCAGTAATCAGGAGGGAGAAATTCAAAATTTAGCCCGGCACGTCCTTCTAAATTGGCAGGGAGTGGTTTCTCAAGGAATACTTCAATTCGGAATCCCTTTTTAACAGGAGTAACTTTAACTTCGCTATTAAAGTTAAAATCGGCGTAACGAAGTACTGTTGAAATAGAATTGTTGTTCTTATCAACAACCCTACTAACAATATCTGGAACCAAATCCCATTGTTCAGGAGTGTTGTGAAGTCTTACGGCTCCTCCGGTTGCAGTTCTAACTCCATGATGAATTAATTCTATACCGGCTGTTTTTTCATCGAAAAAAACAGAATTGAACCTATTACTGTAAACCAGTACATTTAAACCATTTGCTTCAAAATATTCCAATTCGTTTAGCTGAAGTTGTTGACTGTGCGAAAAACTACTCCATAAAATAAAAAGTACTATAAAAACAGCAAAAGGGCTCTTTTGTCTTTGATTTCTCGTATTTTTCATCTTGATTAATAATAATGAATCAATGTCGTTTAGTTAACAAAATTTTCTCACGCGCACACTTAAATTCCCTTAAGGGAACAGTGCGTTTGGGATTCCCCTTCAAGGGATTAAGGGGTGAGTGTAGGGTTTCATCCATTACTTTTTTTAACTAAACGGCTTTGAATTATGAATTACTAAAAGGAAAGAGCAAAAGCTCTTTTAGGATCCTGGCAATTTTTATCCCTTATGAAATTTCAAAATGAGATGTTATTCTGCCCATTTTTTACCTTCTTCACTTCTTCTCCATTTAAAATATCTATCCATTACCCAAAGGGATTCTTCGTCAGGAACCGGCCCCAGCGAGGCTTTGGGGCCTAAATGCATCACTTGTGGATTTTCTCTGGTAAACGGAGGCCATTCAGGAAGGATGCCATCATTGGGTTGACCATATTTGGCAAAATTTGTCCAATAGGTTCCCATTATCTCGGATATTTCCAAATCGGATTTCGACACATTGGGGCTGCTTGCATCAAGATTCATAAACACATAGGCCACATCAACGCCATGAGGGGTTCCGTGGTCAGCTTGTGGAGAATCCTGAGGATATTCTGGATGTTGGTTAAAATAATAATAGAATACAGGCGTGCTTCCAACTTCAGATTGCAAGTTAGCCCATGCCCAGGTTGGCCAGCCAAAAGCAGCATCGCGCATTAAATTGCGGGCACTGCGGGTTACAGAATTCTCTCCTACAGGATATGCTTGTAATAAGAAGTCGGCGAAAGGCCCAAAGCGTTTCGTTACATTATCAATAAAATCCTGAGGTGTGCGTCCTGATGGGAAACTTAAGCCTTCGTCGGAGTTATAACCAATAAGTACGGGAATATCATTAAAGCTTCCATTTTCGTATAGAACATATTGATCGTCTGGAATTACATATCCATCAACAATAGGCCAACCACCACCCGACATGGACCAACCTTGCGGGATTAACTTTTCTGCATCCATCTTTCGCAATTCTTCAATAGAAGAAACACCCAGACTGTTCACATAAGCTATTCCATCTTGTTCGGCCTGTTGAAGGGTTTTCATATTTTCACCGGGGTAGGTAGTAGGTCTGGTTGGTCCAAACGAACCACCACTTTGTGAAATGGCTCCCTGAAATAAACCTTTTGCCAGTGGAGATGCGCAAAGCATACTAACCGAGATTCCTCCGGCCGACTCGCCAAAAATGGTAACTTTATTTGGGTCGCCCCCAAAAGCTGCAATATTTCGTTGCACCCATTGCAATCCGGCTATTTGGTCCAGTAACCCATAGTTTCCTGATACCCCGTTGGGGTTTTCGGCACTTAGTTCGGGATGGGCCAGAAAGCCTAATTGACCAACGCGGTAAGCAATACTAACTACGATTACCCCTTTGCGTGCTAAATGTTCGCCATTATGCACAGGGTCGGAGGTGGAGCCAAAGCTGAAACCTCCGCCGTATATCCATACCAATACAGGCAATTTCTCTTTGGTCGATTTGGCCGGAGTCCAAACATTTAAGTAAAGACAATCTTCACTTTTCCCTGATGCTGTATTTCCTCCCTGCATAGGAGCCGGAGCATACTCAATAGTTTGTTTAATTCCTTCCCATTTATTAACCGGCTGAGGGGCTTTCCAGCGCAATTCTCCCATCGGTGGGGCGGCAAAGGGTATCCCCTTGTATATGGTAAGGTTGTTGGTTACCACTCCCTGAATCATGCCACCCTCTACTTTTACCTGGCCGGGTTGTTGTTGCGTACATGCACCTATTATAAGTGCCAGTAAGGCAAGCAATATATAATTAGCAGATTTCATATCAGTAAAGTATTATTGTTTATTTCTGTCTCCACAAATTGGGAAGAAACCGGTAATACAAAAGATGGCGCCAGGTTCCCCAATCGTGTCCGCCATCACCGCCAACATAGTAATCGTGTTTAATTTCGTGATTTGTTAAGGCATCAACCAAAGCTTTGCAACGACGATTGAAAAATCCTGATGCTTCCATAGTACCTTGCCCAACAAATAAGTAGTCGACTTTTTCGTTTACTTTAGGGTCGGTTAAGAAGTGTTTTAGTGTTGTTTCAGCGTTGTCGTCGCCAGCACTAAGAATCCCAAAATTTGCAAAAATATCAAGGGAACGGAATCCGATAAACATACTATGTCGTCCACCCATTGATAAACCGGATATAGCACGACCTTTTGGCGAAGCTATAGTGCTGTAGCTTTTATCTACCAATGGAATTACATGGTTTCGGAGTTCTTTTTCAAAAATATCGAAGGTAAGTTCGGCATGCTTTGGATGGTTGCGATGAACAACCTGATTGTTTGGTATGGCAATAATCATTGGAACAGCTTTGCCTTCAGCTAACAGGTTGTCCATAATGAAATTTACCCGGCCATCGTAAACCCAGTTTGAAGGAAGCTCTCCACTGCCACCCACAAGATACAAAACGGGGTATTTCTTTTTAGGATTATAGCCCGGAGGAGTGTACAAATAAAGTTCGCGTTCTCCATTTGTAACATCCGACCTGTAAACATGTCGGGTAACATTGCCATGGGGCACGTTTTTGGCATCGTAATAAGCAGGCTCATTGCCGTGTATAACCAGTTGGCTGTATGGAGGCATGGCGGTAAATGCCGCATAGGTATTGCTTGGGTCAGGCACCTGAACGCCATCAATATTAAAATGATAAGCATACATATCAGGCTTAAGCGGGCCAATGGTTAATGTCCAAATACCATCATCCCCTTTTACAAATGGAATAGGTTCATTGCCCAACCCATTTGCAGTATATATGGCACCTGTTGGTAAAACAACCTTTTGGGCGTTTGGGGCTCTCAATCGAAAAGTAACAGTGTGGTCGTCGTGAACCTCCGGCGAATTAACCGGAGCACTGAAAGGTGTTAGTCCTTCAGTGTTTTTCTGAGGGTTGTAATCGAGGTTAACGTTGGCTTGCTGTGCCGTAAGAAAAAAGGGCGATATCAACATGCAACCAATAAAATAAATCAATTTCTTCTTCATAGTATTTGTCTATTATAAATTACTCTGTTTTTCGAGTCCAGGCTTACAGGGAGGAATATTCTCATTTTTCTTAAATAAGCTAAAAGGTTATCGAAGGCTTTTAGTTTATCATTCTTTTCAGGAATATGAAAGTATTGCCATTCCCGGTTATTTAAACACCCTGGAAGCAAAATCGTGGAACGATTTTCTCCAAACCTGCCATTCATGGTCGCCAGGGAACGAATTAAATTCAACTTTCAGCCCTTTTTCGCGCATGGTGGCAACTGCTTTTTTAGTATGGTCAATTCTCATATCACCTTCTCCACACGAGATGTAAAACAAATCGAGTTTTTGGTTGAATTCAGACGATTTGGAAAGCAAACCGGGGATTTCTTTTTCGGCATCGAAAGCATTGGCCGACGTGGTGCGGATACCACCAAAAAGACCGGAGCTGAAAATTCCTACAGCGCTAAAAATATCAAGGTTTTCAAGGCCTGCATAAAACGATTGCCCTCCACCCATTGATAGCCCGCAAATAGCCCTGTTTTTTCTGTTTGCTAAGGTTCGATAGTTTTCATCAATAAAGGGAACAATGTTTTGTGTCATCTCCATTTTAAAACTTTCCATGGCTTCACTGGTATAACCTGCAGCTGATGCCCTTACATTACCGTTGGCAATAACCACAATCATTGGTTTAGCTTTGCCTAAGGCAAATAAGTTGTCTAATACGAGGTCCGTTTTACCTTGTGTCACCCATCCTGTTTCGTCTTCACCACCGCCATGCTGCAAGTATACAACGGGGTATTTTTGGTTGATATTCTTATCGTATCCCGGCGGGGTATAAACATAAAGTCGTCGCCAGCTATTTGTAACTTTTGAGAAATAAAGCCTTGAGCTCATGGCTCCATGAGGTACGTTTTTAACGTCGTAAAAGTCAACACCCTCTTCAGGAATGTCGATACCACTGGTCATTTTTCCGGTTCCAAAAAAAGATTGGCTGGCCGGGTCGGCCACAGGAATGTCGTCAATTACCAGAAAATAATAATGAAATCCGGGGTCCAGAGGCTCGGTACGAACAGTCCATAAACCATTAGCATCCTTTACCATATCATATTTTTTACCCAAATCAATCTGTATTTTGCTGGCATTTGGGGCTTTTATCTGAAAAATAACACTGTTATCCGGCATAATGCACGGACATTGATTTTGATTAATATTAGTTGGCGCAGGTGTCGAGTTTTCAACTGCCTGTCCCAAGCTAATAATGCTTGTTTGTGCTAAAAGCACTAAAATAATAAGGAAATTCTTCATCGATTATCAATTTGTGTTTATTAGCCTTACTTAAACCTAGATTGAGCGATTTGTGCAGAAAAGAATAAAAGATAGCTTGTTTATCACCCTGGTAATGTGTATTTTAGAGGTGTTAAAACAAAAAAACAACACTTCACCATTTGGGTGCACAAGACTATCTTTTATGAATACTAAAATAGCAAAAATCGGCATTACAACAAATAAAATTTCCGGACGTGGGGGGCTCCCTTTATTTCTTCGCTACTCTGAACAAATTGGCTTATATGGACTGATTTCGCGTAGCATTTCTTCTCTGCTTACTGGAAACAGCAAAGGCTTGCAGCTTCAACGATTTGTAAAACAGATTATTGCATTCTTCATAGATGGTACACATATGGCCATAAGCGGTTTTGATCAAAGTAAAAAGGATGAAGGATATGCATGTCTGCTTGAATGCAAGACCGACCAATTGGCCTCTTCTCACCAGGTCAAACGTTTTTTTGGGAAGCTGTCCGGTATTTCAAACTCGGTATTCAATAAGATACTTAATGAACTGTTTATCTGGAGGCTTCACATCTCCAAACCCAAAGTTATAGAACTGGGCATTGACACCATGGTTTTGGATAATGACGATGCTGCGAAACGCGAAGGTTGCGAGGTCACCTACAAGCGTAAGAAAGGGTTTCAGCCACTTCACATATGCTGGGGATCGTTTCTGATAGACGTGACCTTTAGAAAAGGAAGTGCTCATTCCAATCATGGATCAGATTACACCGACAGGGTACGCTCTATAGTAAATCTGATACGCAAGAGATACTCCAAAGAAGTCCCTATTTTGGTGTGCACCGATAGTGGATTTGCAGATCAGAAAGCGTACGAGATATTCGAGCAAGAGCTTAATATACATTACATTACAACAGGCAAATTGTACAAGGATGTTACTGAATATGTAAATGCTTTACCCACTAGCGCTTTTGGTAAAATCACTAAAAACAAAGCAGTCTGGCAATTTGCGGAATTTGCCAGTAGGCTGAAATCCTGGTCCAAGTTTCGTCGTTGCTTTTTCACCAAATTGCACCGGGATGACACCGGACAGTATGTGATGGGATTTGGCAAGCCTGACAGCGTCATCTATACCAACATCGGGAACTGTCCTGTCGCTGACAGAAGACTGCGGGCAGCCGGCGGGGATGAGTGGTTTAAAGCTGATACCATCATACGAAAATCACACCAAAGAGGAGCCGACGAGCTGATACATCGTAGCATTAAAGAGCTTGCTACCAGAGAACAACTTCCTTTTAAATCCTTTGGAATGAACAGAGCCTATTATTTTATGCTGGTAGTTACACACTTTATTTTCGAAGCATACAAACAAGATGTTACCGCAGAGGTCATTCCGGTAACCGTATATCCTAATACATTCAGAAGAAAGCTTATTGATTTTGCCGTCAAGATAACCTCAAGGGCAAGGAGTATTGTCCTGAATGTCACCAGAGTAATTTATGAAACGATAAAAATTGAAGAGTTATGGGAACGGTGTCAGTCACCGCCGAAAATTCAGTTTGCATAGGGCGTAACAACATATTTCAGGATTGTAAACCCGTAGTGGTAATGGGAGGATTATGTCCCGGACCATAGAAAATGTGATAAAGTTCGGTTTAAGTGAAAAGCAGAACTGAAAATTCTTTGAAAAAGCACACGAAAGAAGCCTACCTCTGAGAAAATTTCCGTTTTTTTGAAATCAAGTGAGACGACGGGGGCAGGTGAAATTATGAATCGCTCAATTTAGGTAAATGTAATATCTGATCTGCAAAAAAGAGGTAAGGCCTGAATGTGCCTATCCTTTCAAGCCTTGTCTTGAGTATGTCGAGAGAGGTGTGTATCAGAGTAATAATCAAGGCTCCTGTTACAAATTGCCACTGGAAAGCTAATAGCCAGGATGTAAGAAATACTATGACTATATGGAATAAAAAGAAACGGCTCTTTAGTCCATGATTGTTTCTGCTTTCTATCCACTTGTCGGTCTGAAAGAAATAGTCGGCAAACAAATGTGCCATGATTTGCAGGGCAAGGAGTTGATAGAAGGTCATATTTCAAGTTGTTTTATGGCTATGCTAAAGCGGTCTACTGCCTTCTGGACAGC
>Ga0209510_1002746_pt1 | contig 17525 bp, 17 predicted proteins | sample BiotimSIPDNA_FD_185749 | JGI IMG/M metagenome (GOLD analysis project Ga0209510, IMG submission 185749) | Anaerobic biogas reactor microbial communites from Washington, USA - Biogas_R1 time_0 SIP DNA (SPAdes) (version 2) | ecosystem: Engineered > Bioreactor > Anaerobic > Unclassified | place... | reverse complement strand
AAGCTAAGATCATTGAGGTCGTAAAAGGACTTTATACTACCGATGACGTATACAACAAGGTATGCACCTTCGTGAAACTGATCAACAGGGATGTAATCCCGGTTGAGGAATCAGCAGGTCTGATCAGTGTACGTCTCTATGTGACCCTGCTAAATGAAGCATGCCAGGCCCTTATGGAAGGCGTTGCAAAAATGGAGGATATAGACAAGACCATGGTAATAGGTCTCGGTATGAGATTCGGACCTTTCCACATGGCTGATATTATTGGTCTGAACAAAGTCATTAAATGGATGGATAACCTTTTTGAAGAGTTTGGCGATTCTAAGTACAAGGCTGCTCCGATTATCAAGAGAATGGTTAGAGCCAAAAGACTTGGAGTACAGACAGGCGAAGGTTTCTATAGATATGACAGCGAAGGCCGCCGCTTGAGCTGATCAGCCTTCAGAAAGGAACTTATTATCAATATACAGAAGACAGTTTAAAATGAAAATATTAGTAATGAACTGCGGAAGTTCATCCATTAAGTACCAGCTTTTTAACATGGACTCCAACAACTGGAGTGTCATGGCCAAGGGAGGGGTCGAAAAGGTAGGTCTTAAGGGTTCCTTCCTCAAACACGAAAAGGAAAACGGAGAAAAGGTACTGCTCGAAGGTGAAATCATGGACCATGCAACAGGTATCGACTACATACTTGGTGTAATGACCAGCGAACGCCACGGCTGTATCAAAAGCCTTGAAGAGATTGATGCTGTAGGACACCGTGTTGTACACGGAGGTGAGACCTTCAACTCAAGTGTATTCATCACTGATGAGGTGATTACTAAGATGAAGGATTGTATCGAGCTTGCCCCATTGCATAATCCGCCGAACCTCAAGGGTATCTTCGCTATATCGTCATTGCTGCCGCATGTGCCTCAGGTGGGTGTCTTCGACACAGCGTTCCACCAGACCATGCCTAAGCATGCATATATGTATGCGATACCCAACTCACTGTACAAGAAATATGGTGTACGTCGCTACGGATTTCACGGAACCAGCCACCGCTATGTTAGTAAAAGGGCTGCCGAAATCCTGAATGAGGACTATGCAAACCTGCGCATTATATCCTGCCACCTTGGTAATGGTGCTTCAATAGCAGCCATCATGGGAGGTAAGTCTATCGATACTTCAATGGGTTTTACCCCGCTTGAAGGTCTGATGATGGGTACCCGCAGCGGTGACCTTGATGTGGGCGCTGTTACCTATATCATGGAAAAGGAAATGATCGGCACCAAGTCGGCCAGTGTATTGTTCAACAAGCACAGTGGTATGTTGGGTGTAACCGGTATCTCTTCTGACATGCGTGAGATTGAGTCCGCCATCGAGAAGGGTGACGAGCTGGCCAAGATCGGTATGGAAATGTACACCTACAGGGTTAAGAAATATATAGGAAGCTACGCTGCTGCAATGGGTGGTGTTGACGTGGTTATCTTTACCGGTGGCGTGGGTGAGAATGGAGACGATACTCGTGCTTCAATCTGCCAAGGACTTGAGTTTATCGGTGTTGAAGTGGATCCTGCAAAGAACAAGAAACTCAGAAGCAAGGAAGCTGTAATCTCTAAGGATGGAGCAAAGGTTAAGGTAATGGTTGTTCCAACCAACGAGGAACTTGTAATCGCTCAGGATACAATGCAAATTGTAGAGGAACTGGTGAGGAAATAGTTATAATTTTGACTATGAGCAAAAAGGGGTGCTTTGCAGCGCCCCTTTTTATTTTAAACCAAACCCCTTAGTATGATTTCCCTATCACCATACAGGTAGTCGATTGGTGCAATTTCGGGCATTGTATAGGCACCGGGCCTTTGCCTTAGTACTGCACGGGCGCATGATACAAGTATCTGAGCTGTCAGAGCGGGGTTATTGATCTTCATCCTGAATTCAAACAGCTGATTTTGTGTCTTTCCTGAAACACCCTTGTGCTCAATAAGCACACCGTGTCCCATATCCTTCAGTTCATCGACACTGGGTACCAGCATAACATGGGTCTCGTCATGGCAGAAGTATGAGTCGGATTTTATTTCATTTTTTACAGCCTCAAAATTGGCACCTGGTTCGAGTTCAACGTAAACCATCCTGCGGTGAATTCCGGTACCTACTGGAATTGTCATTGAGAGGGCGTCCTTTACACCTTTCTTGCCTTTGGCAACAACAGAGTGTCCCATGCTCATTCCGGGACCGAAGTTAGTGTAGGTAATGCCTTTGGGAGCCATAGCTTTCAGAAGGCATCGAACCACAGAGTCGGAACCAGGATCCCAGCCGGCAGAAATAATAGAAGCCGCCTTATGTTTTTTGCCTAGTTCGTCAAGGTCACTGCGAAGTTTCATCAGCGCATCGCCGTGTATGTCGAAACTGTCAACTGTTGAAATTCCTTTGGAGAGGATCTTTGAGGCCACCTCCGGGATGCTTCTGGAAGGTGAGCAAAGCACGGCTACGTCAACCTTGCCTAATTCGGAAATATCACTCACCACTTTTACATGCTCCAGTTCTGCCGGCATCTCAGCCGCTACTGAGCGACGGACTATTCCCGCCAGTTCCATGTCGGGCGCGGCATTTACCGCATCAATTGAATAGCGACCTATGTTTCCATAGCCAACTACAGCTACTCTGATCTTGTTCATAGATTAGGATGTTTTTGGATTGATTGAGGGACAAATTTAAAAAAGTTTAAATCCCGGTTTGAACATTTGAGGGAAATAATAGCATCAATTACAAGGCAAGGCTCGCCAAAATTGCTTATTTTTAAGGTTTGAATTTTCTACAGACCCGGGCGTTCAAGCGCCGTGAGCAGAGTGTATTGAACCAGGGTGTCAGCTTGTTAACAGGGGAAAGTTTATCATGATAGGAGTTTTAGGGATCAGTCATAAGTCTGCACCGGTAAATATCCGTGAAAAACTGGCTTTTGCAGCCGATGAGCTTGATGCGGTAAGTGAAGCCCTCATTGGCACGGGTTTCTTTAAGGAACTTGTGTTTCTTTCGACCTGCAACAGGTCAGAGGTTTACTTCGTGGCCAACGAGATATGCAGTGCAGGTGCTGCCAAAAACATCAAGAGGGTTCTTGCCGAAACAAAGGGAATCGACGGTGACCTGGATCCCTATCTGTTTCAGAAATTCCATACTGATGCGGTAAAACATCTTTTCAGCGTTGTTGCTGGTCTTGACTCCATGATTCTTGGCGAATACCAAATTGTGTCCCAGGTCAAGGGCGCATACAATGATGCCGACGCCCGCGGGGCGGTCGGCAAGGTCTTCCACCGCCTGTTTACAAAAGCCCTCGAATGCTCCAAGCAGGTAAGGGTAGAGACTCCCTTTAACCGTGGTGCACATTCGGTTAGCTATGCCGCCGTCACTAAGTGTGCAGAACTGTTTCCCGACCTTACAGAGCGCAATATCCTGATAATTGGTGCCGGGGATACTGGTGAACTGGTTCTCAGAAACTTTGCAAAGAAGGGGTGTCGAAATATTACAATCAGCAATCGCACGGAGGAGAAGGCAGTCGAACTTGCTCAAAGTTTTGGTGCCAGAGTATTGCCATTCGGCGATATGTTCAATGGAATCCATGATGCGGAGATAATTGTCAGTTCGATAAGCTGCAAGGAACCACTGCTTGATGCTGCCAGAGTCATGCCCGCTATGAACGGGCATGAGAAGGTAGTGATGATAGACCTTGGGGTGCCTCGCAATATTGACGATGATGTGAGCACAATACCTTCAGTAACCCTTTTCAACGTGGACGATCTGGAAGAGGTCGTTGCAATGAACGAAGAACGTAAACAGGAATATATATCAGTTGCTCAGGACATAGTAGACCGCAAGGTTGAGGAGTTCGGTCAGTGGCTCGACGAGCAAAGCCTTTCACCGGCAATAAGCAGTATCAATAAGAGGATAGTTGCTATCCTTGACGATGAACTGACTGCTGTCAAGGGCATGATTAGCGAGGACGAGTACCTTAAGTTGGAGAAGTACAACCGCTTTATAGCCAGAAAACTGAAGAATAAGTTTGTCAAAAGGCTTAAGGAGCTTACCGACAACGGCCGGAAATCCGAGTATGTGAGCATTATTAACCTACTCTTTGACGAAGAAAACGATGAGCAAAATTAAGATCGGAACACGTGGCAGTAAGCTTGCAATGTGGCAGGCTGAAGAGGTGAGGAGAAAGCTATCAGAGGTTCATCCGGAACTTGAAACAGAACTTGTTGTAATCCATACAAAAGGGGATAAGATACTTGATACTGCTCTTTCAAAAATAGGCGATAAGGGCTTGTTTACTCGTGAACTGGAACAGGCGCTACTTGATAGTGAAATAGATATTGCAGTGCATAGTCTGAAGGATATGCCTACCGAACTGCCCGAAGGATTGATGCTTGGTGGGGTGCTGGAACGTGGTGAGGTTCGCGATGCCTTTATCTCACGTGACGGTCGCAGGTTATCAGAGCTTACTGCTAACGACAAAGTAGCCACCTCAAGCCTTCGCCGTAAGGCTCAGCTTCTTGCCTTATTCCCGCACCTAACTGTGGTTGATATCAGGGGCAATGTCGATACCCGTATTCAAAAGATGCAAGACGGTCACTGCGATGGTATTGTTGTGGCAGGAGCCGGAATGGAACGCCTGGGCTTGTCCAATCTGATTACTGAATATCTGGATCCGCAAACTGTACTTCCTGCTGTATCTCAGGGCGCCATAGCAATTGAGATGCGCGAGGATGATGAAGATATATACGAACTGGTTGACTTAATCAACCACTTTGCTACCTGGCAGGCCATAGTAGCCGAAAGGGCCTTCCTGAGAACCATGGAAGGCGGTTGTCAGATCCCGCTTGCCTGCTATACAAGCGTAGTGGAAGGCAGGTTTAGGATGGATGCCATGGTTGCTTCACTGGATGGTACCAAACTTATCAAAGACTCCTTTGAATGTAATCCGGAGGAAGCAAGTGAGGAAGCCATTATGCTTGCACAGAGGATGCTAGAAAACGGAGCAGAAGAAATCCTGAATATTATTCGCGGAAATGAATAAGGAGGACCGGCATAGAGTCCCGGTTGTGATCCGGACTTTTAAAGCCGGGCCGGATGGAGATGAGTTTGCTGATATAATACAGCAAGGAGGGATGGCACTCGTCGAGGCTCCCATGACCGAGATACATTTTCGAAACCCAGAGCCTAATGTCAATCCAAAGGAATACAACTGGCTCATCTTTACAAGCCGAAATGGGGTAAAGTCTTGGTTTGCTACACAACAGCAACTCTCCGGACAAAAGATTGCAGTTATAGGCCCTTTGACTGGCGCAGCATTAGCTGATTTTGGAGTTAGTGCCGACTTTACCGGTAGCGGTAAGACAGGCAGGATCTTTGCCATGGAACTGCTGCCTCAGCTAAATGCAGGTGACAGGCTGCTTCTGGCTGTGGGAGACCTGGCCTCCAGGGATGTTGAGGATGTTATTACAAAGGCTTGTGAGGGACAGGTGACAATCAAGAGGGTAGAGGTGTACAGCACATCAAAACCAGCTTCGATAAACCGTGATGCGGTGAGACAAATCATTGACGATAATTATACTCTGGTAGCCGTTGCAAGTCCTTCGGCTGTTCATAATCTGATGGATGAACTGAGTAGTGAGGCTAAGGTGACAAGATCAGCAACAGACCTCCTGCCTTCATCGCAGCTAAGTTATGGCACAGGAAAAGGTTTTGGTGTGCCACGCTTTGCAACAATTGGCAAGGTGACTTCGGCTGCAGTCTGCAGTTATGGCGGTGAACCGGTTATCGAATCTGCGGTCCAGAGCTTTAAAGCTCTGGCGGAATCTATTGTGGACTATATTAAAGGAACTTCAAAATAATAGAGAAATGGCTTTTCCTGTAACAAGACTTCGTCGTTTAAGGCAAAATGAGATATTTCGCGCCATGGTGCGTGAGACTGAAGTGGACTGCGATGACCTGATAATGCCGTATTTCGTATGTCCGGGTACCGGGGTGAAGAACCCGATAAACTCAATGCCGGGAAACTATCAGTGGTCGGTTGACCTGCTGGTGGAAGAGGTAAAGGATCTTGTTGAGAAGGCAGGTATCAACAAGATTTTGCTCTTTGGTATTCCTGAGCATAAGGATGAAACGGGTGAAGTAGCTTGCCATGAGGATGCAATTGTACCACGGGCAATAAGGGCGCTGAGAAAGGAGATCAATAACCTGCTTATTGTTGCGGACGTATGCAACTGCGAATATACTACCCACGGACATTGTGGTACTATAATCGACGGAGATGTAAACAACGACCTAACCCTTAAAACTTTAAGTGAGCAATCTCTTACCCTGGCACGTGCAGGGGCTGATATTATTGCACCGAGCGATATGATGGACGGAAGGGTGGCTGCAATACGGGAAATGCTTGATGAAAACGGATTTTCCAACACCCCAATAATGGCCTATTCGGCCAAATTTGCTTCAGCTTTCTACGGTCCCTTCAGGGATGCAGCCGAGAGTGCGCCTAAGTTTGGCAACCGCAGAACCTATCAGATGGATCCGGCCAATGGCAATGAGGCACTGCGCGAAGTGGAGGAGGACATTGTTGAAGGTGCCGATATGGTAATGGTTAAACCTGCCCTCAGCTACCTGGATGTGATACGCAGGGTAAAAGACAACTATAATATGCCGTTGGTCGCTTATAACGTTAGTGGTGAGTTCTCCATGGTTAAGGCCGCTGCTGCAAACGGATGGATTGACGAAAGTAGAATAATAAACGAGATACTAACTTCAATCAAGAGGGCAGGGGCTGATGTGATAATCACCTACCATGCCAAGGAATTTGGTTTATTGAAAAGAGCAAAGAAATGAACAATATAAGCAGGAGTATAGAAGCTTTCAGCAAGGCTAAGGAACTTATACCGGGTGGAGTTAACTCCCCTGTAAGAGCCTTTAAGAGTGTAGGGGGCAATCCCTTGTTTATTAGTGAGGCAAAAGGCAGCAAGGTATGGGATATTGACGGAAACTGCTACATAGATTTTGTAGCTTCCTGGGGACCTATGATACTTGGACATGCCCGTGAGGAGATAGTTGAAGCTGTCAGGAAAGCAGCTGAAAAGGGTACCAGTTACGGTGCACCTACTCTGTATGAGAATGAGATGGCCGAACTGATAATATCGATGGTCCCGTCAGTTGAAAAGGTGCGTATGGTAAACTCGGGAACTGAGGCTACTATGAGTGCGCTGAGGTTGGCCAGAGCTTATACAGGACGCAGCAAGGTGATTAAATTTACCGGTTGCTTCCACGGCCATGCAGACAGTTTTCTCATCAAAGCCGGTTCAGGAGTATTGACCCTTGGTATACCCGGCAGTCCGGGAGTTACAGAGTCCGTTGCAAAGGACACCCTAACTGCCGAGTATAATGACCTTGAGTCAGTCAGTAAACTCTTTGATGCATACGGTAAGGATATAGCAGCTGTTATCGTGGAACCTATTCCCGGAAATATGGGAGTGATCCTGCCAAAACAGGGCTTTCTGCAAGGACTTAGGGAACTGACAAGCAAGTATGGAGCCTTGCTGATCTTTGATGAGGTGATAAGTGGGTTCCGTGTAGCGCCCGGAGGTGCCCAGGAACTCTATGGCATTATGCCGGACCTTACAACTATGGGTAAGATCATAGGTGGTGGATTGCCGGTAGGGGCCTATGGAGGAAGGAAGGATATAATGGATATGCTTGCTCCTGAAGGACCAGTTTATCAGGCAGGTACACTTAGCGGAAATCCACTGGCAATGTCAGCCGGCATCGCTGCATTAAAGATTCTTAAGAATGAACCAGGTATCTATAAGGAGCTGGATAGGAAGGCCGCAAGGATGGAAGCCGGACTGAGAGAGAAGCTGGCTGAAACCGGTACAAAGGGAGTAATCAACCGTGTCGGTTCTATGCTTACCTTGTTCTTCACTTCAGCTTCTGAAGTCTGTTCATTTGCTGATGCCATGACTTCTGATACCGACAGATATGCAAGGCATTTCAATAAGGCCTTGCAGGCGGGAGTCTATTTTGCTCCGTCACAGTTTGAGGCTACCTTTATCTCTACAGCTCATACTGACGAGGATATAGATAAGGCTGTAGAGTGCTTTAAAAACTAACTATGAACTCAATATTACTCGATACAATACAAGGGAAGGCTCACAAACGCCCTCCAATGTGGTTTATGCGCCAGGCGGGGCGAGTACTGCCCAATTACAATGCACTAAGGGTTAAGCACAGCTTCAGGGAAATGATGGCAGACAAGTCTCTTGGTGCAAAGGTTACCCTTATGCCTGTGTATGACCTGGGAGTGGATGCTGCAATCCTCTTTTCTGATATCCTTGTAATACCAGTAGCTATGGGTATGGAATTAAATTGGACTGATAAGGGACCTGTATTTCCTGAACCCTTAAGCAGTTTCCCGTCTCCAGTGAGCCGTCTGCAGCCTGATCCTGCTAAACTAGAGTATATTTACGAAGTGATTGATGAGGTTATCAGACTGAGACCTGCTGATATCCCATTGATTGGTTTTTGTGGTGCTCCGCTAACCACCCTTTGCTATATGCTTCAGGGGATTAGCAGCAATGGTAATTTTCCTGATGCAGTGAAGTTTTTATACAGATACAAGGCAGAGGCGCAGAAGCTGATTGATGCAGTTACAGAGTTGTCTGTCCACTATGCCCGCAAGCAGATAGAACATGGAATAGAGATCTTTCAACTGTTTGAGACCCATGCAGGACTGCTTCCCGTTGAGATGTACATGGAACTGTTTATGCCTGCAGTTCAGAGGATTGCAAATGCCGTCAGAGCTGAAGGAATACCCTTTATTTTCTTTCCCAAGGGATTTGGTACCGGATTGCAATATATCACTCCCGAGTTGTGTGATATGGTAAGCATAGACTGGCAGATGCCTTTGGTACATGCAAGGAAGATGGTCCACCCCGAGGTGGGCCTGCAAGGCAATATAGATCCAAGGTTACTTTATGCAGATCAAGAGCTTATTGCCAATGAACTGGAGAATCTAAAAACTTTCTTTGCTGAGAATCCAAGGTGGATACTCAATCTTGGCCACGGTTTCCTTCCAGATACTCCTTATGAGAATGCCAAATACATGACTGATTGGGTGAAAAACACAGACTGGTCAAAGTAATTGCTATATTTGCGCTATGCTTAAGGTAGTCAAAGATATGGCCTTTCAGATGCTGTTGCTGTATCTCCTCACTATGGGGATATACGGGCATGCAAGTATGTCTGTGCATTACCCAGTAGTGCATGATAAGAATACTGAAAGCAGGTTTGTTGCACCAAGCTTAAGTCCATCGCTATATGTAGGCAATCTGCAGCAGAAGGATGCTGACCTTAAGAATGTCAGACCCATCTCAATCAAGCTTGTACAGAAAGCATTCTCAGTGCATTCTGCAGATGCTGATGAGATTGTAGTTAACAAAGTCTCAAATTATATAGGGAGATACTCGCTAATCCTTATAACTCCAAGAATATCGGATATTTTATATCCCTTTCACTACCATCTTTGATTCTTTCCTGTTTCCATGGCAGTAATGTCAATTGACAACACATACAGGTAAAGTAGCGACGGTCGACCTAAAGTCGTCCCTCTCATACTTATATGGTCTGATTATGATGCGGCCATATTATAAGCTTGTGTCCGAATATTTTACAAAACTTAAAAACAGGATAGAATGAACAGTATTATATTTATTATAGTTATTGTAGCCCTTTTTATTGTACCCTTCTTTGTTTTTGGAGGTGGAGCTAAAGGAAAGATTAAGAAAGCACTTACGGCTAGCTTAATAGAACTAGCTCAGAAGAACAGTTGCACGATTTCGCAGACCGAGTTTTGGAACCATAATATTATGGGACTGAGCAAGGATGGCAACAAGCTCTTATTTGCTACAAGTAGTGAAAACCTCAAGAAGGAAACAGTAGTAGACCTGAACACTGTGAAGCTAAGCAGAGTCAATATTACATCCCGCTCAGGTGAAGGAAAAGCTAGCAATCTTAGGGTGATAGAGAAAATCACTTTGGTGCTTGAACCAAACAACGGTAATTCTCCTACTATCGAGTTGCGTATTTACGATTCTGAAGTTGACGGTATAGTGTTGGGCAACGAGTTGCAGATTGCAGAGAAGTGGGCTGTTATGACAAATGAACAGATAGCAGCAAGCAACAGATAGTCCGACATAGTGGGAGAGGCATCCGAAATTTGTACTTTTGTGCAATAACGGATAAACATGGCTTCAAGACTATTCTACTTCAATCCCACATGCGAGATGGCTGTGTTAAACGGTTCACGTACCTATACGCCACCAAGGAATTTGCGTGATTTTGAAAAAGAATTGAGTCTTATTCCCATGTGGCTGGCTTCAGCCGAAGATATAGTAATTACGGAAAAGGGATGTTCCGCAGACTTTATCGATACAATTAGGAATTGGGGTGTCCAGCCACCCCAATTCTTATTGTTTTCAGAAGGGGGTGCTGATTCAATCCGGAATATAGGAACAAGTAGCGTTTTGTACGGAGATACCAAAGGAGCTGCTAATCTTCCTGAGGATTGCGCTGAGGAGACCCTGGCAGCGGATGATATAAGTCACCTACGGAAAAACCGAGCATGTCTTAGTGCAGGGAGTGGCATAGAACTGCACCCCTGGGGCTGGAGTCCTGCAGTTCACCGTAAATTGGAGCCCTTCAAAGCTTCCAATTGGGATCACCCTATGGCTGAATGGAAGGAGGACCACAAACTTCTGTTGAGTCGCTTTACCTGCAACGAACTACTAGGTGCAATATACGAAGAGGCAAAGAGCCTATCGCTCATTGAGATACCTTCAATCCCAATAGAGATAAGGACTTTAGATGAACTAAGACGTGCAGAGGCAGAGGAGGAGCTTCCCCTGCTGCTCAAGACCCCATGGAGCGCATCGGGCAGGGGCCTGTTTCGTATTCGCAGTCGGGCTGAAAATGCCGCCGGTAATTCCTGGGTGCTGGGCAAGCTCAGGCAGCATGGAGCATTGCTAGCCGAACCCATGCTCGACAAGCTTCTCGACCTTTCATTTCACTATTGGTCTGGCCCTGATGGCATTGAGTTTAGAGGTATCAACCTGTTTAATACAGATCCTGCCGGACAATTTGAAGGTTGCCTGGTCAACCCACGTAAGGTAGTTGTACCTGAAGGCTTTCCATTTGATGAAGCTGTGGAACAAGCAATATCGCTTTTATTAAGAGGACTACAGAGCATCGACCTGCATCATAGATACCACGGCCCCGTGGGCATTGATGCCCTGATATATCGAAACAAGGATGGGCAGGTTAAGCTTCATCCGGCCATAGAGATAAACCTGCGCTACACAATGGGGCTTGTCAATCTAAGACTGGCTGATAAGATCTCCCCACAGTCTGGTGGCTCATGGATTATCAAAAGGTTAAAGGTTTCAGAATGGCAGAATCTGGTTAGAAACAATCCTCCCCAGCTAAGACATGGTCTGTTTTATTCAGGAGTCTTCCACCTTACACCTCCACCCGAGACCGAAGGCTTCATGGCCATCCTGACACTTGAAGGACAATAAAAAAGGCTGCCGTTGTGGGCAGCCTCCGTCCTAATCACTATTTCCCTTTTATGCAGTTTTGTACACCAGTAATGCTGAATAGGTGTTGATACCACCGCTTGAATGAGCAGCATAACTCACATTAATGATTTGCTCAGGCTTAATGCCGTTTTCTGAGATGAAGTCATTCATCTGTTCATCCAATGATCTGTCATAGTCGTCCAATCCTGTGTATTGGAAGTGTTTAGTAACAACTTTATCCATCTCTAATATATTTAAGTGATTTGATACATATGCAACTATCATTCTATACGAATGATAAGGCAAATAGGTTCACAAACTCCGAATAATTTCGGAGTTTGTGAACCTATGAATTTAATAATGTATTAAGCTAAGTGCAACAGAATGTCGCCCAGATACTTTGTGAATTTCTCGACGCTTGGAATATGTATCCTTTCATCGGGTGAGTGAGCCCCCCTGACAGTAGGACCAATTGATATCATGTCAAGGTGCGGATACTTCTTGAGGAAGAGACCGCATTCAAGTCCTGCATGGATAGCCTTTACCTTGGGTTCAATACCAAAGAGTCTCTTGTAGGACTCAATAGCCACTGCAAGCATAGGACTTTTCCTGTTGGGTGCCCATCCCGGGTATCCGTCAGAATGAACTGTATTAGCACCGGCCATGTCGAATATAGATTCAACCATGGCAGCTATGTTGTCACGTGCACTTTCTATCGAACTTCTCTGGCTGGTTGAGATCACCACCTGGTCATTGATCAATTTGATTGAAGCCAGGTTTGTAGAAGTTTCTACAAGACCCTCGATCTGACGGCTCATTGCCATAACACCGTGTGGGAGGGCATAGAGTGTGTTGATAAGAGTTGCAGCGAAGTCAGATGTAAATACCTTTTCAGGCATATCGGCAGATTCAAGCTGACACTTGATACCTGGTTCAACATCCTTGTACTCAGCTTCCAGATCTGCAGCAATGCAGTTGAAAAGCACCCTCAGGTCTTCCTTGTATTTTGCAGGTGCCACGCCCCAGGTGAACGCCTCACGTGCGATAGCATTGCGCAGGTTACCACCGGTTATCGCTGCAGGTCTGAACTCGTACCTTATAGCAGCCTCACGCAGGAAGCGGGTAAGGAACTTGATAGCATTACCCAGTCCCCTGTTGATATCCTCACCTGAGTGACCACCCTTCAGTCCGGTAACACTTGCCTTGAAAGCAAAGCTTCCGGCAGCAGGCGTTTCATATGATGGAGTGAAATAACCCAAGGAGTCGATACCTCCTGCGCAGCCGATAAATATCTCACCTTCGTCTTCAGAGTCGAGATTGATCAGATACTTTCCGGTCAGAAGGTCAGACTCAAGAGCAAAGGCTCCGGTTAGTCCGGTTTCTTCATCAACAGTAAAGAGGCATTCTACAGGACCGTGCTGCATATCATCTGAAGCAAGAAGTGCAAGCTGTGCAGCCATACCTATGCCATCGTCAGCACCGAGGGTAGTACCGCTAGCCTTAACCCATTCACCGTCAATCACGGGCCGAATTGGGTCAGTAAGAAAATCGTGAACAGTATCGCTGTTCTTTTCGCACACCATGTCGACATGTGATTGTAATACAACAGTTGGCAGGTGTTCAAAGCCGGCAGTAGCCGGCTTTGTGATAAGCACATTACCGGCCTTGTCTTGTTTTACAGGCAGCTTGTGGTCTGCTGCAAATTTTAGCAGATATGCCAGTATTTTTTCCTCCTTCTTTGAAGGACGTGGAATTTGGCATATTTCTTCGAAATAATGCCATATTGCAGTTGGTTTTAAGTCTTTTAGCTGGCTCATATTACATGTTTATTTCCCTGTCTCTGAAGCCCAGCAGATATAGGATTGCATCCAATCCGATGGTAGAGATGGAATGTTTGGCAGATGCTTTTACTTTGGGTTTAGCGTGGAAGGCAATGCCAAGTCCGGCAAGTTTGAGCATGGGTAGGTCGTTGGATCCGTCGCCGACGGCAATAACTTGTTCAAGATGTATATCCTCCTTAAAGGCAATAAGTCTGAGCAGTTCGGCTTTCTTTTCACCGTCTATTATCTCACCTACATGCCTTCCTGTGAGTTTGCCATCCTTAATCTCAAGTTCGTTGGCAAAGACATAGTCAATATCCAGTTTGGTCTTGAGATAATTTCCGAAATAGGTAAATCCCCCTGAAAGGATTGCTGTTCGGTAACCATATTTCTTGAGGGTACGAAACAGTCGCTCGGCACCTTCAGTAAGCGGCAGGTTTTCAGCTATCTCTTTCATAACCGATTCATCAAGTCCGCTGAGCAGGCTTACCCGCTGTCTGAAACTTTCTTGAAAGTCAATATCACCACGCATAGCAGACTCGGTGATGGCACTGACCTTTTCGTATACTCCGGCCCTTCTGGCCAGTTCGTCGATAACCTCAGTCTGGATCAGGGTAGAGTCCATATCGAAGCAGACAAGGCGGCGGTTGCGTCTGTAGATATTGTCTTCCTGGAAGGCAATATCTACGCCTGTCTCACCTGAGATTGCAATAAAGCCACGCTTCATTGCCTCTATGTCGTGAGGTGTGCCTCTGAGCGAGAATTCGACCACACTCTTGGCCTCAGATTTATCTGAAGCATCAAGTGGAATACGACCACTTAAGCGGCTAATCACATCGATGTTGAGGCCCTGATCACAGATCAGACGGGTGACCCTGGAAAGCTGTAATGCGGTGAGCTTTTTGGATATAAGGGTAATTATAAAACGTTCCTTGCCCTGGTTGTCGACCCATTCCTGATAACGTTTCTCAGAGATAGGGGTGAACTTGACATTCAGTCCCATCTCATGAGCCTTGAAAAGAATATCCTTCAGAATAGGCGAAGAGCCTGATTGATCCGGCACTTCTACCAGGATCCCCAGGCTCAGGTCTTCGTGAATTACGGCTTGGCCGATATCCAGAATATTTACCTTATGTTCAGCAAGAATTTCAGTTAACGTCGCGGTTACGCCAGGCTTATCCTCGCCCAGTACGTTGAGTAAAACTATCTCTTTCTGTTTGGACATGGTGGTGTATACTCAGGCTAATAGGTTACTGTAGAGGGTTTTCTGCGAGGAATCGTTCTGCATCAATTGCAGCCATACAGCCCGAACCTGCGGCAGTAATAGCCTGACGATATACCCTGTCCTGAACGTCACCACATGCAAATACACCTGCAACGTTAGTTCTTGAACTTCCTGGAATAGTCTTGATATAACCTGTATCGTCAGTTTCGATGTAAGGCTTGAAAACCTCCGAGTTTGGAGTATGTCCGATTGCAAGGAAGAAACCATCAATCTTGATCTTAACTTCCTCTTCTTCTGGAGTACCTTTCTTTTTGACAAGAACTGCACCTTCTACAACACCATCGCCGAAGAGGCCCTTAGTCTGGTGTTCCCAGAGAATTTCAATGTTCTTGGCAGCAAAAACACGTTCCTGCATTACCTTAGAAGCACGCAGTTCGTTACGACGAACAATCAGATATACCTTGTTGCAAAGACCTGCAAGGTAAAGAGCTTCTTCGGCAGCAGTATCACCACCACCTACAACAGCCACATCCTTACCACGATAGAAGAAACCATCGCAAGTAGCACAGGCAGAAACCCCGCCACCTGCATATTTTTGCTCATCTTCCAGACCAAGATACTTAGCAGTTGCACCGGTTGCAATAATCAGTGCCTCAGCTTCAATTACTTTCTTGTCGTCGATAGTAACCTTGAAAGGTCTTGAGGACAGGTCTGTCTTGGTAGCCAGTCCCCAGCGTATAGAAGTTCCAAATCTTTCAGCTTGTTTTCTGAGGTCTTCCATCAGTTCCGGGCCTGTGATACCTTCGGGATATCCGGGGAAGTTTTCTACCTCAGTAGTTGTGGTCAACTGACCGCCGGGTTGAAGGCCCTGGTATAGTACGGGCGAGAGGTTAGCTCTAGCAGCGTAGATAGCAGCAGTATATCCGGCTGGTCCTGAACCGATAATCAGTACTTTAACTTTCTCAATTTCATTAATGTCGTTAGAAGTGGTGCTCATTTTATAAAGTGTTTTTTGATTTTACGTCGTTGTACTTATGTAATGCCACGAGGCATCACAATAATGATGCACAAAGTTACTTAAATAAGCGGAATCGCCCATCATTGGCGCTCGCCTAGTTACATAAGTTTTATTGATTAGTTATAACCGTTCCCGATATAAACGACAGAGTCGCTTGCAAATGTCATCCCTCCAACCAGGCCCAGACCTCCAATGATATTCGAATGGATCTTGATAGGATCGACAATGGGTAGATCATAACTGTATTCGGCTACAACCCTGCTACGAAGGTATTTGTAATAGTCTTCAGATAGCGAAAGTAGGTGAAAGCGGACTATGCGCCTTTCGTTCTCTCCCGGAGTTGCAAGGTAGAAGGAGGGGACACGTACCTTGATCCGGTACCTTTCCTCGGTGATTATATAGTCGGAAAAGAACCCGAGGAAGTCGATACCGCCAAGTAAACTGCCTTCCTGGTCACGTATGTAAAACAATTCATCGTCCTTGAAGAAGTTTACATTATAAAACTCCTTAATCTTATTGTCAGCGTCCCTGACCTCACTGGTAATCACGAGTTGGTAGTAGTTTGCCTCATCGCGTGGGTCAGCAAATTCGACCTCGTAGTTGACAGAGGGAATGTTGTCTGTAATAGTTTCAGTTATGCTGTCTACTCCAATCAGTTGTGGGGCATAGGGAATTCGGGTGTGTCCTTCGGCCCTTAGGCCGGAGAGGGTTCCGCCTTCTATATCAAACCTGTCGCCTTGCTTGACGGCTATTGATGGGAGTTCAAGGTAGGTCTTGTCGAATGGGAAGGCCACAGAATCAAGTTCCATTCCATTTAGTTTGACAATCACATAACCATCATAGACTCTATCGAAGTCATCAACAGATGAATGGCTTACACTCTTACTGAGGTGAACCTTCATTGTGGAGTCAGCGCAGAGAAAGGAGAAAACAACGAGTTGACCGCCACCACTGGGAATCTCCAGTTTTACATCAGACTCGCAGGAAGCGAGGCTGAGCATGGTCAGGATGAACATTGATACTACTCCGGAATAATATCTGCACATTCGAGAAGGACTATTTTTATACAAAAATCACTGGTTACGGCAAATTTAGCTACTATTGTCTGGAAATAAAATTGACTATTGGATTTAGTTTTCGTAAATTAATATAAAAATAGTAGGTCATGATCCTAAAGAGTTTATCTCTGCCCGCATTGTTAACCATCACTATTATTGCCATGGCATCACAAAGCTCTTGCAGACACAAGCCTGACATCAGCTATCTTCGGACAGGGGATTTACTGTTTGCCACCTCGCATCCGAATGCTGATGGGCTAGACCAGGCGATCAATGACGTGACCCAGACATCAAAGCATACTGATTACACGCATGTTGGGATAGTGGAGGTAGATGATGAAGCAGTTTGGGTTATCCATGCCGCACCGATCAAGGGAGTGACACGCGAACCCATTGAGAGTTTTCTGGTGGATCAGAATGTAGTAGACGCTTATCGATTAGTTGAGGAGTACAGAGAGTTCATTCCCGATGCAATAGAAAAGGCCCATGCACTTTTAGGTCTGCCATATGATTACACCTATATGTTGGGTAGCGGTGGCCATTATTGTTCGGGCTTTATTTACACGATTTTTGAGCATTACGGAGTATTTGATCTGGAGCCCATGACCTTTAAGGATCCTAGAACCGGGGAATTTCACAAGGACTGGATCGATCATTACAAAGAGATGGGCATTGAGATTCCCGAAGGACAGCCCGGTTGTCATCCAAATGGCCTGGCCGGATCTGCCGTGCTTAGATTCCTTAATCGAGTCCAGGAATCAGTTGCAAACAAGCCCATATCCTTCCTTCCCTTTGGTGAGTATTAAACTG
>Ga0209510_1002734_pt1 | contig 17574 bp, 11 predicted proteins | sample BiotimSIPDNA_FD_185749 | JGI IMG/M metagenome (GOLD analysis project Ga0209510, IMG submission 185749) | Anaerobic biogas reactor microbial communites from Washington, USA - Biogas_R1 time_0 SIP DNA (SPAdes) (version 2) | ecosystem: Engineered > Bioreactor > Anaerobic > Unclassified | place... | reverse complement strand
GAAGAGAAAAGTCATGTTGATAACAGAGTTGCCGTACGAGCTTATCGATTCCCGCGATATATCCAGTCTGATTTGTTTATGAACCTGTTTTCGGTTGATCAGGAGTCCTGATTATGATTCCTAGCCCTGTGGTTTCTGCAGGGGTGAATGACTACTGGAGTATTGTTTGGTGCCCCGGTGACTCAAAGCACCGAGGCGGTAGAATCGCTGTTGAAATACCTTGGCAAGCCATCTGCCCCGCTTCCTGATGTGGTTAAGCTCCTGGACATGATGCTAGTTCTGAACAACAAGAAAGACGCATATTACATCACCACTGCCCAATCATGCAGTTGCCCGTCTGCCGCATACCGGCCTGGCCAGAAATGCAAGCACCAGCGGCGGTATTTCCCAGGAACTGATGCCCCTGGGCATGTCACGGCCGAGACATCGGATAGCATCCGCCCCAGCGGGAAGTGGCCTGGTGGGTTCAACGGCCCTGTAGACATTGACACGATCAATGCCAAGACCGCATTGGATCAGAAGGGGGCCTGAGGACCATGGCCAACGACGTATATATTCAGGTAAATGACCACATCCTTGCAGCCTTGGAACAGGGAATCATCCCCTGGAAGCGCCCCTGGACTGGCCAGCTGCCCACAAATTACGACAGCGGCAAGCAATATCGTGGCGTGAACATCCTGACCCTTGGTATCGCCGAGATGGTCAGGGGCTACTCATCTCAGTATTGGCTGACCTTCAAGCAGGCCCAAAAACACGGCGGGCACATCAAGAGAGGCGAGAAGTCCACCTACATCGTATTTTCGGATAAGAAAGTCAGGGAGGTCGAAAAGCGAGATGGAACAACGGAGTTGAAGATCTATCATTTTATTAAGTCCTTCCCTGTGTTCAACTGGGATCAGACCGAAGGCGTACCGAGGAAGGAGGCAAATGCAGCCCTGGACCCAGATCGTGATCTGATTGATGTATGCGATACCATCCTCTCCAAGATGCCAAACCCGCCAGCCTACAGGGAGAGCGGGAGTTCGGCCTACTATATGCCCAAGGACGACCTTGTGAACCTTCCACCAATGGATACATTCCGGACAACGAATGTATACATTGCCACGAAATTCCACGAGTATGGCCACAGCACCGGCCACAAGTCAAGGCTGAACCGCTCGGGGGTCATGGGCGCGGCATCATTTGGCGGCGAAGAATACAGCTTCGAGGAGCTGGTTGCTGAGCTGACATCGGCTTATCTGTGCGCCGGCAATGGGATCGACAACACTCTGGAGAATTCTTCGGCTTATATACAGAACTGGCTGAGCGTTCTAAAAGACGACAAAACCATGTTTCTAAAGGCCAGCGGAAAAGCGGCTGCTGCGGTTGAATATATCTGTGGCAAAGGGGCAGGAGCAACGCCTGCCTCCTAAATTTTTCTATTTTATGATTATATTATCAAAAATAACCACATTCCTGGAATAATACTGCAAAATCGATAATAGTTGAGCCGTTTGAGGAGCGGCTTGATGGGGCGACGGACTCACTATACGCATATTTCATCAGCCCGAGGCTATTTTGAGATTTTCCTGGGATGGTTTTGTTTGCCCTTCCGGGAGGTCGGTAATGGCCGGGGCTCGGGATCTTCTGCCGCATATGCATCGCATAGCGCGCTTCGCGATGCAGGAGTGCTGCTATGCTTTTTGGTCAATTCGATCTGCGGTCCTTTCAGCAAAGGACAACAAAATCCGGAAGGCTGGCAAGGAGCTGGTTGGCAGGCCCTGGCGAACGGGGCCGCAAATATCATTTCATCGGGCCAGTACTGTTACCATTTGCAGTAGATCACATAAGCCTGGCAGCGATAGAGGAGGGATTGGGCACATGTTGGATAGGTGCCCTCACCGAGGATCAGGTCAAAAGGATTCTAGGGATACCAGAAAATATCCGGGTGGCCGCGATGCTCGCCCTGGGCTATCCAGCCTAGGCCCCTGCATCCAGGTCGTAAAAGAAGCTGGAGGAGATAGTGGCCCATAATGAATGGCGGTACTACCCCCTTGGGATTCCCGTTTCTTTCTTAGGCGGCTCAGTTTGATCTCAGAGAGGGATGATGTCCAAAAATTTTTCGGAAAAAAATACGAAAAAAACGCCTATTATAGGCAGCGGCAAAAAATAGCAGTTAAATACCGATAAAACTCCCCTGTAATAATATTTGATTAATTTATATATTTAATTAATGTATCTAATTAATTACATAGAACAAATGAAAATATTTGCTGAAAATTGCAGCGCCTTATCAAAGGTGGCAAAAGCTGCCATAAAGATTGCACAGCAATTCTAAAATCGGATTTTCTCGCAAATAACTTATACGTCTTATTGACATTCGTAGATCCGTATTAGATTATGTGGAGGGAATGAACTGGTATCGCATAAGACCCACAATGGAGCCAAAGGCATCGGAACCGACAGAAAAGCTCCAGTTGTATTAGGCAGCAGGCCATTCACACTCTCCGAGCTTCAATCTCATCTTTGGGAGGCAGCCAACATCCTCCGCGGACCGGTGGATGCAGCAGACTTCAAGACATATGTATTCCCGCTTCTCTTCTTTAAGCGAATCTCAGACGTGCATGAAGAAGAGTATCAAGCCGCATTAAAGGAGTCTGGCGGTGACGAGGAATATGCGCAATTCCCACAGAACTTCCGTTTCCAGATGCCCGAAGGCTGTCAATGGACTGACGTGCGGGCTGTTACTTCTAATGTGGGGCAGGCTCTCCAGAAGGCGATGCGATGTATCGAGAAAGCGAATCCCGAAACCCTCTATGGTATTTTTGGGGATGCGCAGTGGACGAACAAAGATCGGCTTTCCGACTCGCTTCTTCGAGACCTCATTGAGCATTTTTCCAGCATTAATCTTGGCAACCAGGCCGCTCAGGAGGATATTCTCGGTCAGTCTTACGAATATCTGATCAAGAAGTTCGCTGATGCCACGAACAAAAAAGCAGGAGAGTTCTATACTCCGCGCCCGGTTGTGCGGCTAATGGTGAATATCCTCGACCCGAAGGAAAGTGAGACCATCTATGATCCTGCCTGCGGTACTGGCAGTATGCTGCTTGAAGCTATACACCACGTGAAAGAGCATCATGGCGACGACCGCACGCTCTGGGGCAAGCTCTTTGGGCAAGAGAAGAACCTCACCACCAGCTCCATAGCCCGCATGAACCTCTTCTTGCATGGCGCAGCTGACTTTCAGATCGTGCGAGGCGATACCTTGCGTCAGCCTGCGTTCTTTTCAGGTGACAACCTCGCTACATTCGATTGCGTTATCGCAAATCCACCTTTTTCCTTAGAGAAATGGGGTGATGAGGTGTGGTCTAGCGATCCTTTTGGCCGGAACTTCGCTGGGATGCCACCAGCCAAGAACGGAGACTACGCCTGGGTGCAGCACATGATTCGCTCCATGGACCCTAAGACGGGACGCATGGCGGTAGTGCTACCTCATGGAGCCCTCTTCCGGATGGGCAGAGAGGGAAAGATTCGGCAGAAGATCCTCGGCATGGACCTTCTTGAAGCGGTGATCGGCCTCGGCCCTAATCTTTTCTATGGTACGGGGCTCGCTGCTTGTATTCTAGTGTTCCGCCAGCAAAAGGCAGAAGATCGGAAGCATAAAGTGCTCATTCTCGATGCCTCAAAAGAGTTCAAGACCGGACGAGCCCAGAACGAGTTGCTGCCTGAGCATGTTGAGCGTATCTACGGCCGGTATCGGGACTTTAAGGATGTTAAAGGTATCTGCCGTGTGGTCAAACTGGATGAAATTGCTGCCAACGGCTACAATCTGAACATACCCCGTTATGTGGAACCGCAGGTCGAGCAGGAAACGATGACGGTAGAGCAGGCAATACTGCACCTGCGCGAAAGTGCAGACGCGGCGTTTTCAGCTGAGGAACGATTGATTGCCATTCTGAGAGAGGAGGGATTGCTTAAATGAACAATCATCTTAGTATCCCGAATATACGATGGCTTTCCGCTGAATCAAAGTCGGTTGTACGCAAGAGGAGTTAGAATTCTATGGATCTCAACCCGAATCAGCGAATTTACGACGTACTTCTTGATATTCATCGAGATCATTATAGAATCCCAAATATCCAGCGTGGTTTCGAGTGGGATAAAGCCCGAATCGCCAAGTTGCTTGATTCGATTATGAATGGCTATCCCATAGGAGCTATAATGGTTTGGAAACCTAATCAAGAGGTTCGGAGCGACATCAGTGATCGAAGTTTCGTTAAGGATTTCCGCTCCGATCATGATTATCTTGCAGATGATGCTCATCCGTCTGACGCTGAGGCATATCTCGTGCTTGATGGTCAGCAACGATTGCAGTCTTTATACCTGAGTTTCTTTGGGAGTTACGATAATGAGCGGGCCTATATAGCAATCGACTATTTGCCTACTCCAGAAGCGGATGATGATGGCTACGATTTCCAGTTCCTTACCACAGAAGAAGCAAAGAAGAAACCAAATATGATCCCCTTGGCAGAAATTGTGAAGCTCGACTCAGATACGAAATCGGATTTTGCTGAAGAACTTGCGATGCGTTTGGCAGAAACAATCGGAAATAATAGCGAACGCCAAAGAATCCTATCGGAGAAGCGAAAAACGATTGAGAAGAATATTAACAGATTTGTCGATCGGTTCAACGTTCACCGGCTTCTCTTGTTTCAAGAGGTCAATTCGAAGCAGACGTATGACCATGTGCTGGAAATCTTCGAGCGTGTTAATAGCGCTGGGATGGTGTTGAGCAAATCCGATCTTCTGTTTTCTACTTTGAAACTGAAACTCAAGGAGATGGAAGCGGAGTTTAATCAAACGCTATCTAGGATTAATCACGGGAGTCGGTATGCGTTTGACACCGATTTCATCATTAAGACTTCTCTTGTTGTCTTTGGGAAAGGCGCAAAATACGATGTGAAGAAACTCCGTGATGACGACTATATCAATAACCTCAAAGATCATTATAGAGTCTTGGATAAATGCCTAGCCCAACTTGTTGCATGGCTCGATGAAACGGCCTTGATCAAATGCGACCGCTTCCTTCCTAGCAAGCTGGCGCTCATTCCCTTGATCGATTATATGATGCTTTCTGGAGAATTCGAAAAGCCGGATGGTCTTAGCAGTCAGGCTATGAAGCAATATCTGTATATGGCCTTTTTTACTCGCCTTTTTGGTCGTTCCAGTGATGCGACTTTAGATAAGATTCATAAGCAACTTGTTCTTTGCATCCAAGGCGATGTATCTTTGGGTATCCCGCCAGTAGCATTTGACTTCCCACTCGATTACTTAAAATCGATCTTTAAAGATAGAACTAAAATGGACTATGGCCTGCACAAGCATTTCTTCGCTGATAACGCAGACTTGATGCTAAACATTGTGCAAGGCGGAGTCCTACAGATTGATCAAGAAGATCCAGAGAAGGATTCGAAGGATTTGAAACTGGAAGTGGATCACATCTTCCCGAGAAGCAAGCTTCAAAAGAGCATGGGAGATATCGCAGATTTTTTAGGAAACTATAGACTTATCGTTCTTCCAAAAAACCGCCATAAATCCGCGAAATGCCCAGATACAACGACAGACTTCAGTGGAAAGGATAATGCTGAGATTGCATCTGCCTACACCAATGCTATTTTAGATTTTAATAAAGATACCTATTGGGCTTTTGTATCTTCCCGCGCGGCTTTCATTCAGCATCGAGTCGAGGAGTTTCTATCTCTTGATGTTATCTCAAAAGCAGAAGGATGATAATGACTACTCACATCACTCAATCTCAACTCGAATCTTACTTATGGGGCGCAGCAGTGTTACTGCGAGGCACCATTGATGCAGGCGACTATAAGCAGTTCATCTTCCCTCTGCTTTTCTACAAACGCCTATGCGATGTCTTCGATGAGGAGACACAGACAGCGTTAGCTGAATCAGAGGGAGATAAGGATTTTGCTGCCTTTCCCGAAAACCACAGATTTCAGATTCCTCCAGAAACCCATTGGCGGGAGGTACGTAAGATCGCAAGGGATGTGGGAAGCGCCCTGCAAAGCGCACTGCGTTCCATTGAGACCGCTAATCCCGACAAGCTTTACGGCATATTCGGAGATGCCCAGTGGACCAACAAAGACAGGCTCTCAGACGTCATGCTTCACGACCTCATCGAGCACTTCTCCGCCCTTGAACTCACTGTTTCCAACCTCCCGGAAGACGAGCTGGGCCAGGGCTACGAATATCTGATCAAGAAGTTCGCCGATGATTCAGGGCATACCGCAGCCGAGTTTTACACCAACCGAACTGTCGTCCATCTGATGACAGAATTGCTCCAGCCACAGCCTGGTGAGAGCATCTACGACCCCACTTGCGGCTCAGGTGGCATGCTGCTCTCTTGCATTGCCCAGTTACGCCGACAGGGCAAAGAGTGGCGCAACGTCCGGCTTTACGGTCAGGAGCGTAATCTCATGACTTCCTCCATCGCCCGCATGAACTGCTTCCTGCATGGCATCGAGGATTTCAGCATCGAGCGTGGCGATACTCTCAGCGAGCCAAAATTTGTCGAGGGCGACCGGCTCATGCAGTTTGATGTGGTGCTGGCCAATCCGCCATATTCCATCAAACAGTGGGATCGAGCCGCCTTTGCCTCAGATCCCTGGGGACGCAATATCTTTGGCACTCCGCCCCAGGGTCGTGCTGATTATGCCTTCTGGCAGCACATCATATGCAGCCTAGCTCCTGAAACGGGTCGATGTGCCATACTCTTTCCCCATGGAGTGCTCTTCCGCCAGGAGGAGGCAGAGATGCGACGCAAACTCATTGAGGCCGACCTTATCGAGTGCGTTCTGGGGCTGGGGCCGAATCTCTTTTACAATTCGCCCATGGAAGCATGTGTTGTCATCTGCTGTATGAACAAGCCCGAGGAGCGCCGGGGAAAAATTCTGTTCATCAACGCGGTAAACGAAGTAATCCGTGAACGTGCCCAGAGCTTCCTAACTCTAGAACACGTTGAGCATATCGTTAATGCCTGCAACAATTTCAAAGACGAAACTGATTTTGCATGTGTAGCGACGCTGGAAGAAATTCGGGCCCAAGATAGCAGCCTCAGCATTCCGCTCTATGTCACATCAACACAATCTGCGGGTTTTGTTTTGGATAAGGAAGAAACGACTTACCGCATTGATGACATATCATTGGCACTCAGTGCCTGGCTGACCTCGCGCAAGAACGTAGCTGATTCACTTCACTCCATACTTCCAGATATTTCTTCAGTGGATGAAACGCTAAACAAGCCTAAAACTTGTGCAATCCTTGATCGCTCAACGTGGCAGCACGTGTGCTTCGGCGATTTAGTGCAGAACATGAATGAAACCGAACGCAATCCGGCAGAGCGTGGGATCGAGCGGTTCATCGGTCTTGAGCATATGGAACCAGGGTCGCTGCACATCCGCTCCTGGGGCAACGTTTCGGATGGAACGACATTTGTACGCCGCTGCAGATTGGGACAGGTGCTCTTCGGTAAGCGTCGGGCCTACCAGCGCAAGGTGGCTGTAGCCGAATTTGATGCGGTTGTGTCGGGAGACATATACGTGTTTGCGCCGAAGGACGATAGACTGCTGCCGGAACTCCTGCCGTTCCTATGCATGTCGGAAAGGTTCTTTCAGCATGCGGTTGGAACCTCAGCCGGTTCGCTCTCCCCGCGCACCAGTTGGAGCAGTCTCGCCAAGTTTGAATTATACCTCCCGCCGCTCGACCAGCAGCAGCGCATTGCCAAAATTCTATGGGCAATAGATGATATTATCTCTGCTTGGAAGAAAATAAAAGAAAATGTGCATATACTGCAAGAAAGCAAATTAAAAAAATTATTTATTATAAATAGCACGCATTGGCCGCACAGAGCTCTTAGCGACATTGCCCGAGTCGAACGAGGTAAGTTTTCTCATCGTCCGCGCAACCTCCCAGAATTCTATGGCGGTGTTCATCCTTTTGTACAGACAAGTGATGTTCAAAACTCAGATCGCGTTCTTAATAGGTTTGAGTATAAACTTACCGATTTGGGAACGACATATAGCAAGCAATTTCCAGCCGGAACAATCTTAGTTACTATTGCAGCTGTTATCGGTGCAACGGCCATAACAGAACATTCGGTTTATGTAACAGATAGCGTGGTCGGAGTGGTTCCCTTTGATGGAATGGATATCGATTATCTGGAGTTATTCTTGAGACACCAGCGACAATTTCTTGAAAGCAAAGCAGCAACTCAAACAGCGCAGAAAAATATTAATCTACAAGTGCTGCGCCCGCTAGAAGTCCCATGTCCACCGTTAAGCGTTCAAAAGGCGATTGCAGAAGAAATTCTTAGTCTATTCAAATTTACAGATAAAATTACTATCAATATTATAAACATATATTCAATGCTTAATGCATTAATTAATAAAATTATGGAGATAAATGAAAAATGAAAATCTCAACCATCCTCGATAAGATCGACGAAAATCAGCTCTTCATTCCAGCTTTCCAACGAGAATATGTGTGGAAGCGAGATGATGCAAAGGAGTTGATCGATTCGCTGATCAAGGAATACCCTACAGGCACTATGTTGATGTGGGAGACTGCAAATCCTCCTGAACTAAAGGGGCCTCACAAGTATAACGAGAAGCAAGGTGCTGTGCGGATACTGCTGGACGGCCAACAGCGCATTACCACCCTGTACATGCTGATGCGTGGTCAGATCCCCCCCTATTACACAGTTCAGGAAATCATGAATGATACCCGCGGACTCTATGTTAACCTGGAGACGCTCGAACTCTCCTACTACATGAAAACCAAGATGGAAAACAATCCACTATGGCAAAATATCACGGATATTTTCCAGCGTAAGGTTCGTGCCAGAAATGTGATTCGGGAGCTTGAAGCGAGGGGTGAGATAGTCGACAATAACCGCCAAGACTTGATTGATGACAATACAAGCAAAATCGAAAGCATTCTATCACGCGAGTTTCCGGAGCAAACTATCCCTGTCAAGGCCAGCATTCGTGAAGCCATTGATATCTTCTACAAGGTCAATGCGAGCGGCGTCGCACTGACCGATGCCGAATTGGCATTAGCTCAGATCTCAGGGTATTGGCCGCAGGCTAGAGATCAATTCAAGGCAAAACTAGCCAACATGGAGAAGGAAGGATTCGTCTTTAGGCTCGATTTTATTGTCTATGTGCTGCTTGGATGTCTCTATCACATGGGATCTGATATGAGGAAGCTCCACGTAGAGGAAAATAAGGAAAAATTAAAGGAGACATGGAACCTGCTGGACGAGAAGGTTCTTGACTATGCGATAAACCTATTGCGAACAAATGCTTATGTAGATCACAGCCATGAGATCAATTCTCCATATGCTCTTGTCCCAATAATAGTCTACTGCTTCGACAAGAACGGCACACCACTCGATGATATTGAGATTCGCAAAGTGATCAAGTGGTTCTACTACTCTCAAATACGCTCTCGCTATGTCAGCCAACTTCCACAGAAACTTGATCGGGATCTTCGTACCCTGACGGAGTCCAAGCAACCATTTGACGACTTGCTCCAATTTATTGCTGAAGAGAATAGGATGGAGATCATGCCTGCAGAATTCGTCGGGCATGCTCCTCAGCACCCGCTTTTCGGCATGGTTCGCTGGTATCTCAAGAGCAGAGGCGCTGTTTGCTTCACTACTGGAATGAGCTTGAGAAAGAATATGGGGAGCAAGTATCAGCTAGAACTCGATCACATATTCCCCTATTCGCGACTTAAAAAGGCCGGGTACGATAAAGAGAACCGGATCAAGTATTCGCTCGCACAAGAATTCACCAACAGGGCAATTTTAACCCAAATTGCCAACCGGAGCAAATCAGATACAAATGCGGCTGAATATCTTGCTAATGTCAAGAATAAGTTCCCGAAGGCTTTGGAGCTGCAATGCATACCGAATGATGAAAGCCTGTGGCAGATTGAGAACTACGAGCGTTTTCTGGAATCAAGACGAGAACTGCTGGCAGAGCATCTCAATGCTTTTCTGAAAAAGATCACTGAAACCGAAGAAGTAGTAACCACAGTGTCATTGCCGGAATTGATAGATAAAGGCGAAAGCGATGAACTGGAGTTCAAGTCGACCCTGCGCTGGGATTTAAAAGAAGGCATAGTTAATAGAAAGCTTGAAGAGGTGATCATGAAGACGGTGGCTGCTTTCGCTAATTCAAATGGGGGAACTCTACTTCTTGGAGTAGAAGATGATGGCAGCATCCTCGGTCTGGAACATGATTATCTCTCACTTGGTGGCGTTGATAGGGATAAATTCGAACTGCATCTTCGCAACCTACTGAACAAGCAATTTGGGCCGGCTGTTGTCACGAGCAAGATAGATATTATGTTCCATGAAGTTGAGGAAAAAGAAGTCTGTCAGATAGATGTTGAATCTGTTAGAGATCCACTAATATTGAAAACAAAAGATAAAAGCGGTCAATTGATTGAGAAATTCTATGTCAGGAGTGGCAATTCCTCACAGGAGATCCCATTGAGTGAATTGCATGTGTATATGAAGGACCGCTTTAATTCATGAACACCTTCACCGAATCCAACACAGTCGAGCAGATGATTCTAGATGCCGTCAAAAAACATGGTGGTGATCCTAGATCAGCTAACTGGAGCTATTCCTTAGCCGAGCAAGTCCCCCGTCAGTTCAGCGATATGATGGTCGAGCTTTGGCTTCGAGAAGCTCTCATCTGTCTCAATCCTGAGACCGTTGACCAAGTTGATAAGGAAGAAGAGTTGCTCTGCGATAAGTATCCATCTTAAGATGCACAGAGGAAAACAATCATGAGTGATGAAAAACAGATCCTGAAATGTCGGGATGACAAGGCTCCTATAATCCTTTTGAAAAACGTGGAGCAAAACGCAGGCGCAGATACATTCAAGCTGAAAGACGGATGCGAATGCTCTTGGCTTAAGAAAGGCGATACTCTAGGGCCTGTGAAACTGCGTCCACGCATAGAACCGTGGCTAACAGCGCTATTCCAATCTGAACACCTTGCATTGCTTGTGGGATCCGGCCTTACTCATGCCGTTCATCACATTGCCACCAAAGAATCCCTGCCAGGAATGGGGACCATAAAGTTCACTCACTTTGACAAACGGATTAATGCTGAAGCAAAAAAATCTGCCGAGGCAGCTGGTCGGGAGAGTGGCAATATCGAAGACCAAATTCGTGTCGCCAACGAATTGCTTCGTGGACTTGAAATCATTGCTGCAAGCTATAAGGGATTTGAGGGCAAGGCTATTGAAATCAAAGCCGATTTGAAACGCGTTCTGGATAATTTTGCAAAATCCGTTCTGAAGGGTGAAACCGAGTTGATAACCGCGAATTCGAGAGACCTCGAAAATGCATTCAATTACCTTGTTAGTTTCTTGATGAGTTTCGCCAGCAGAAACGGAACACGAGATCGCCTGCAAATTTTTACTACTAACTACGACCGCTATATCGAAGCCGGGGCTGAGATCGCTGGGCTGCATTTGCTCGATCGTTTTGTTGGTTCGTTGGCCCCGATTTTCCGGTCGTCGCGGCTCGACGTGGACATGCACTACAACCCTCCCGGAATACGCGGTGAACCTCGATACCTTGAGGGTGTAGCTAGATTCACGAAACTTCACGGATCGCTAGATTGGGTAAACACCGAGAAGAACATCCGTCGCATTGGGTTGCCATTTGGGGCAGAGAGCATTGAGCCTTATTTGAAAGCACCGTGGCTTGAAAGTGCAGATACTCTTCAACTAATGATCTATCCGAATTCTGCTAAGGACAGAGAGACAGCAGCTTATCCTTACGTTGACTTATTTCGCGACTTTGCCGCAGCAGTCTGTCGTCCCAACAACACACTAATATCCTTCGGCTATAGTTTTGGTGACGAGCACATCAATCGTGTAATTGAGGATATGCTCACCATACCTTCTACACATCTTGTCGTCATTTCCCATAGTGATCCAATGAATCGAATAATGCATATGTATGATAGGCTTGGAAGACATGCTCAAATATCTCTTATGATTGGGGATCACCTCGGGGATTTCCAAACACTGGTGGATAATTATTTGCCAAAGCCAGCGGTCGATCAAACAACAATCCGAATGGCTGAACTTCTAAAATCTCGCGGGTCTGTCAATCAAATTGAAGATAATGATGAAGCAAAAGAGGCTCAAGGAACGCAGGTGGGATAAAAGGCATGAGCCAATCACCGTTTGAACAAGCTGGAGGCCTTTGCATTGGTACTGTGGACTTTGTATCACCTGACGAGATTAAGGTGGCGTTAGACATAGAAGCTCCTGAGTCGGTGGCTCTGAATGCAGGCGGCCTGCGGCCATTCCCACGAGTGAATAGCTACCTATTGATGCCGGTCGATGATGGCTATCTCGTAGGTCAAATTGAGTGGATTACCGTGGAACGATCTGCATTTCCCAAGCGACGTGGTATGAAGGATTTTGGGCTCGTTGATCTGCCCTATCCGCTGCGGAAGATTAGCTTGAATCCTCTAGGAACACTCTTCAAGAAGGCAATCAAACCTGGAAAAGAAGAAGAATATGGATTTCGCCGCGGAAAGGATTCTCTTCCGTCGGTTGGTTCAGGAGTTCTGCTGCCAACCGAAAAACAACTTCGATCCATTATCGAGTCAGGAGACCATCGGCGCATCAAAATTGGATTTAGCCCACTTGCTGGAAATGCAAAAGTATGCGTCGATCCAGATCGTCTATTTGGGCGTCATCTTGCCGTTCTTGGAAATACAGGCAGCGGAAAGTCATGTTCCGTTGCTGGTCTTATCAGATGGTCGTTGGAGCAGGCCCAGGCAAATGCTGCAATACCTAATGCCAGGTTCATCATATTAGATCCAAATGGGGAATATTCGCGAGCTTTTAGCAGCCACGATCCCACAGTAAAAGCACAAATATTTAAGGTGAATCCTGGAGCTGGAGAATCTCAATTGAATGTTCCCCTTTGGTTTTGGAATAGTGCAGAGTGGTGTTCTTTTACCCAGGCGAGCGTCAAAACCCAAAAGCCACTTCTCATTCAGGCACTTCGAAATGTACGCGATGGAAAAACAGAGCCCTCGGCTAATCAGAGCAATGAGATTAGACGCTTCCTTAGAACAATTGTAACAACGCTCCAAATAGAGAAGAATTCTGGTAGCCCATGGAGTAGCTTTCCAAAGCCGAAATCATTTCTTGAAAAGATCAAAAAATGGAAATTGGAGCTAGAGAGTGATCTTTCTTCGTTGGAGGACGATGAATATTCTACTCTTTCTGACCTTGTGATAATGATTGATGGGCTATGTACTCCACGAGAAAAACCCTATGCAAATTTTGATTTTACTAGAACAGAGATAACCGAGCTCATAAAATGTGCAAGCAACGCGCATAGTGCCTTCGGAGGAAGCGATTCAGACATCCAAGCAAGTGATGTGGACTCACCGCGCATGTTTACAGGAACCGCCCTGTTGCGCAGTGTCGAAGCCACTGCCGAAATGCTTAACTTTTCTGAATATTCAGAGACATTGCTGATACGAATCCGCAGCATTCTTGCTAATACCCGGATGAAAGCCATTCTTGGCGAATCGAGCCATATGTCATTGGATCAATGGTTAAATGATTACATTGGAGACAGTAAAACTAATAATGTATGTATAACCATAATCGATTTATCCCTTGTTCCCTCTGAAGTAATTCATATCGTGGTTTCCGTTATTGCTCGGATAATATTCGAAGCACTTCAGCGTTATCGGAAACTGACTCAGTCAGCATTACCAACAGTTTTGGTAATGGAGGAAGCGCATACCTTCATTAGTCGATATAAAGAAGAGGCTGAAAACCAAGATGTTGCGTCAGTTTGCTGTCAGGTGTTCGAGCGCATAGCGCGTGAGGGCCGAAAATACGGACTTGGGCTCGTTCTTTCTTCGCAACGTCCATCAGAACTTTCTCAAACTGTGCTATCTCAATGCAACACGTTCCTCTTGCATCGAATCAGCAATGACCGTGATCAAGAATTAGTTCACCGTTTAGTACCAGATAACCTCAAGGGATTACTTCGTGAGCTTCCGTCGTTACCATCTCAATATGCAATTCTCCTGGGTTGGGCGTCAGAGCTACCTGTGATGGTAAAAATGAATGATCTGCCTAAATCGCAACAGCCGTATTCTGAAGACCCAGACTTTTGGAATGTATGGACTGGCAAAGATGATGATGGGAAAACTATTGAGCGCAATGCCGACTGGAAAGCTGTTGCTGATGATTGGCAGGGAAGCTCTCAACAAAACGATCAAAAGGAAGATTGAAATTTATGACTGCCTTCACCGAATCCAACACAGTCGAACAGATGATTCTTGATGCGATCGCTCAGCATGATGGCATACTAGACCTAGCTCGCTGGACCTATGTCCCTCCTGCAGAGGTCCCACGCCAGCTATGTGACATCATGGTCGAACCTTGGCTCCGAGAGGCTCTCATCTATCTCAACCCCGAGATCGCCGCCCAACCTGACCGCGCTGACGAGGTCATCTACAACCTGCGCGCCTGCATCTTTTCTGTCCAGGCCGATGGCCTGGTACGAGCCAATGAGAACTTCATGGCCTGGCTTAGAGGGGATAAGACCATGCCTTTCGGCCATAATGGAGAGCACGTGCCGGTACGCCTGGTGGACACTTCTGACCCAGCAAACAATCACCTTATTGTTACCAACCAGTGGACATATCAGGCCGGGTCGGTAGAGAAGCGGTTCGATATAGTGTTCGTGGTCAACGGCCTGCCACTAGTGATTGGCGAAGCCAAGACGCCTACCCGCAGCGCTGTAACCTGGTTCGATGGTGCCTTCCAGATCCATCAGATCTACGAGAAGGAAGTTCCAGCGATGTTCGTGCCAAATGTCTTCTCTTTTGCCACCGATGGGAAGGTCTTCCGCTATGGCTCCATCCGCATGCCTATTGAGATGTGGGGCCCCTGGCGTGATGATGATAACAAGGGCGAGGGTCAATTGGAGCATGTCCGAGCCACTGTAAAAAGCATGCTTCGGCCAGATATCGTTCTTGATATTGCTCTGAACTTCACGATATTTGCCACTGACAAGAAACACCGCCGGATCAAGATAATTTGCCGTTATCAGCAGTATGAGACCACCAATAAGATCGTAGCTCGTGTGGTCAAAGGCTACCCTAAAAAAGGCCTCATCTGGCATTTCCAGGGCAGCGGCAAATCATTACTGATGGTGTTCGCTGCCCAGAAGCTCCGCCTACATCCTCAACTCGGCAATCCCACAGTCATAATTGTAGTGGACCGGATAGACCTGGATACACAGATCACTGCCACCTTCAACGCTGCAGACGTCCCCAATATGGTTGGGGTGGAAACTCGGGAAGAACTGCAGACCTTGCTCCGGCAGGACGTGCGCAAGGTACTCATCACCACCATCCACAAGTTCGCTGAAGCAGATGGCAAGCTCAATGAGCGGTCAAACATAATCGTAATGGTGGACGAAGCGCATCGAACCCAGGAAGGCGATCTGGGCCGCAAGATGCGTGAAGCTCTGCCCAATGCCTTCCTATTCGGCCTGACAGGTACACCAATCAATCGTGCCGATCGCAACACATTCTGGGCCTTTGGTGCCGACGAGGATGAACTCGGCTATATGAGCCGCTACTCCTTCCAGGATTCAATCCGTGATCATGCTACCCTCCCGCTGCATTTTGAAGCACCAGAGGTTCGGCTCAAGATTGATAAGGATGCAATTGACGAAGCCTACAAGAATATTACAGGCGACCTGAGCGAACAAGATCGTGACGATCTATCAAAAAGAGCGGCTAAGATGGCGGTGCTGGTCAAGAATCCGGAACGCATCAAAGCTGTGGTTAAGCATATCGTCAATCACTTCCAGCAAAAGATTGAGCCCAATGGATTCAAAGCTCAGGTAGTGGTCTTTGACCGCGAGTGCTGCGTCCTTTACAAAAAGGCAATGGATGAGCTGATTGACCCTGAGGCCAGCGCGGTTGTCATGACTTCTTCACAAGGCGATCCCTCCGAATGGAAACAGCATATCCGTGATAGGGATGCCGAAGAGAAACTCCTCGATCGTTTCCGTGATCCTGCAGACCCGCTGCAGTTCGTAATCGTTACCAGCAAGTTGCTTACGGGCTTTGATGCGCCTATCTTACAGGTAATGTATCTGGACAAACCAATGAAGGATCATAACCTCCTGCAAGCGATCTGCCGGACGAACCGTACCTTCGGCCAGGAGAAGACACATGGACTGATTGTGGACTACATCGGCATATTCGATGATGTGGCTCGGGCGCTGGATTTTGATGAAAAGGCAGTCCATAAGGTCATTTCCAATATCGACGAGCTACGCAAATCACTTCCCGTGCAGATGCAAAAGTGCATGGCTTTCTTTGCTGGCGTTGACCGTAAAGTTGGCGGCTATGAGGGGTTGAGCGCTGCCCAACAATGCCTGCCGAACAACGAGATGCGTGACAAGTTTGCTGCTGAGTATAACGTCCTGGGCACGATCTGGGAGGCTCTATCACCAGATCCCATGCTCAGCCCTTATGAGACTGATTACCGCTGGCTTACACAGGTCTATGAGTCCGTCAAGCCGCCCAGCGGAAATGGCAAGCTCCTATGGCACGCTTTGGGTGCTAAGACTGTGGATCTAATCAACAAGAACGTCCACGTCGAATCTGTGAAAGACGACCTCGAAACCCTCATTTTGGACGGCCAGGTATTTGACGAGATTCTGAGTGATGTGGATAGAGAGAGAAAGATTCACAAGATTGAGATCATGTTAATTGCTAGGCTGCGCAAGCATCAGGGAAATCTAAAGTTCGTGGAGCTTGGGGAGCGTCTTGAGAAGGTAAAAGATCGCCATGAGAAGAATTTCATCAATAGCCTAGAGTTCTTAAAGCAAATTCTCGAAATCGCAAAGGAAGTCGTCGAGGCGGAAAAGGAAACAGATCCTCAGGAAGAACGTGATCGAGCTAAAGAGGCTCTAACTGAACTCTTCCAGGAGGCAAAGAACAAAAATACGCACATCATCGTCGAACGCATCGTTACAGACACAGATGAGATCGTGAAGAAGGTCCGCTTTCCAGACTGGCAGCACACCAGCCAGGGCGAGCGCCTGGTCCAGAAGGAACTACGCAAGACGCTCCTGAAATACAAGCTTCATACAGATCAAGATCTATTCGACCGGGCGTATGCGTACATCCGCCAGTATTATTGAGTGATGCGGTTTGCGGTTAATAAATGAACTTAATTCCCTCCCCCTCAGCCTCTCCGCCATCTCTATCACCGGCTCGATCCTCTTGAAGCCGGCGTACATGATGCACAGCAGTTCCAGCGCCGAGAAGATCCTCCCCAGCAACACCCGCAGGACGTGCGTCCCCTGGGGGTCATAGATGTCCGGCCCGTACTGCCCCAGCATGCCGATCTCGAAAGTGATCTCCTGGATCTCCTGCAGCAACTTCCCTCCAAGCCAGATCGCCAAGGAATTCGTTGGCTGGATGA
>Ga0209510_1002730_pt1 | contig 17588 bp, 20 predicted proteins | sample BiotimSIPDNA_FD_185749 | JGI IMG/M metagenome (GOLD analysis project Ga0209510, IMG submission 185749) | Anaerobic biogas reactor microbial communites from Washington, USA - Biogas_R1 time_0 SIP DNA (SPAdes) (version 2) | ecosystem: Engineered > Bioreactor > Anaerobic > Unclassified | place... | reverse complement strand
AACTAGGGAAACATTCTGCCGTTCTTGTAGCCCGTAACGCTGCTGCATTGTGTAATGCCTCCTAGTCTAACTGTTTAGTCTCGCTTAGCCGTTCGCAAGCCACCGGTTTCAACCGGTGGTAGTTGACACAAATGTATGTCATTTTATAAGTCAATAGTTAGAAGAGAAAGAGTATCAGGGTCCGGGATTCCCGGACGTATGACCCCACAGGAGAGGGTTACTCGGCGCCGTCGCCCTCGGCCGGCTCACCGCAGGCGAAGAGAACGTCCTTCTCGCTGACGATCTTTCTCCCGGCATGGTTCGCAGCCATCTGGGCCTTTGCAGCGATCTCACGAATATAATCCTCGGCCTTCAGACGAATGACGCCGACAGCCTTCTTGCCGATCCTGTTCTCACCATCGTTGCGCGATACACGGAGCACAGCCGCGTTAGAGAGTCCACGTTTTTCGGTTTCCATAAGATTTCACCATTCTATAGGTTTCATAAATGGACTTATATACTTTTCGGTGCATTGTCATTAAAACAAAATGATTCTTTGAAAGACAATCTGTTCCCATCGGAATGTTTATCCCCTCAGAAATCAGATAGAATAAACAGCGAATTGCGCAACCGTGCACAGTTCGGGAAATCGCGAAAGGTTCGTATGAAGGTGGAACGAATGGCAGGCAATCTGGAATCGGGAGAGCAAGGAAAGCGGAAACGGGGGCGGCCGCGCAAAACTGCCGCCGATGCGACGGGTTTGGAATCAGTAGCAAAACCAGCGAGGAAACGGCGAACCCGATCAAATTCGAGCGAAGAACAACCTGCGGTCGTCGTTCCCGGAACGGACGATGATGATTTGGGTGCCGCACTGGAGAATCTTGCGGCGTTTGTCGACACTCCTGAACCGCCGATGTTCGAACGGCGACGGCGGTATCAGTTTGTGATGGACGAGAATACCCGGCACCTGCTTGGCATCCATGCGCATCGCGTCAACGTCCCGGCAAGCTATATCGTGAACGAACTGGTGAAGAAGTATTGCCGGGGCGAGATCGACGTCTCGATCGACCGGGAGAACGCTGACGGGTGGCTTGACCATATCGACGGGGCCGAAATGCCGTAGGAGCGGCCAATCTAAACAAAAAGATGGGGGACGTTGTCCCCTATTTTCGTTTGTACTGTAGTTTGCCGATATTCTTCAGCAGGTTCTCAACCACGGTCGAATTGACGACCCGGTTGACCGGGATCGCGGTCTTCCTCTGTTTCCGGGCCTGTGATGTTCCGGCATACCAATCAATTGCCATGTTAATATATTTCTTCAGCGTCTCGTTCTCCGGCATCTGATTGGGTTTCGCCCCGTTTTCGTAGTATTGCGACATCAGGATGCGGTTGGAATCATAAAACTGGTGCAGCGTCTTCTTCGGTTTCGTCTGCGTGAACCGTTCCCGGATATAGATCATATACGGTTTTCGCATCGATTTCGCTGCATCTTCTGGGATCAGCATATATTTACCGTTCGCCCGGCGAACGCCGTAGAACGTCTCTTTGTTGCGCAGGAAATACTCGCTGTATTCTGTCGGCACTTCATCGTCATACGTCCGTCCGGTCTTCACCTCCTCCTCCCAATGGGGGTGAGTTTGCCGATACTTCAGCAGATAATATTTGAGAATATCTCCGCTACATTTTTTCGGTTTACAGACGCAGCCGATCCGGATATCCCGGTCAACCCGCGAGAGTTGCGGGATGAACTGGATGGCGTTCGTCGTACCGAAGAGATGTTCCAGTTCGTACTTCTCGATCGCCGTCTCCCGGTCGAACGCCGTCTCCCCGTATGGATACGGATTGACGAACGCACCCGACCGGTTCATCTTCTCACCCGACCGGGACGGTGTTTTATACTGCAGTCGTTGCCGTCCGATATAGATGTCGCCCGGCCGCGTCCCGAAATCGGGGGTGAGCAGGACGTTCACCACTGTAACATTACCCAGATCGCTCATTGTCATTGTCACCTCAAGTTCAATCTATTTAGAGGTATGGATCTGATCCTATATATATCTTGCGAGCAAACGGAGGAAATCAAAAAGAATGGTTATTTTATCGTTTTCTCGGCGAGATACCGGATCAGATAGTCTTTGAGCACGTCACCGTGACAGGGGGCGGGAGCGCACCAGCAGCCGAGCCGGATCGTCGTGCCGTGGTCCAGGAGGTCGGGTAGTTTGTTGACCAGTCCGGTCGAGATCAGATAGTCACGATACTTCGCGATCACGTCGTTCCGGTCACCGTGCACGCCGATCTTGAACGGGTTGGCAAACGGCGAACCGGGATGTTTGCCGAACCGGCGCCCGATATACACGTCGCCCGCCCGCGTCCCGAAATCCCTGACGGTCTTGATGTTGACGACATCGATCTGGTAGGATGTCATGTCATACCCTTTTGCATTTATAGATAAAAAGGTATCGAACCGATGAGAAAAGTATATCTTCTCATCAATCGACCTTATTGTACAGGTGTTGTTATGGATAACCATGCATCCGACGTTCTCTTGATCGAAAAGTATCGCCCGCGGCGAATCGACGATCTCATTGACAACTGTCTCATCGATGCCGGAATCAACTTCCGCCAGATTGTCGAACATCCGTTCTCGATGCCCCATATGCTGCTCCACTCGACCTCGCCCGGCACGGGGAAATCGACGGCCATTCGGGTGTTGGTGGACGCGCTGGGAGCCGACTATTCGTTCATCGACGGGTCGGTGGAGACCGGGATCGACGTGATCCGGGGCACGAAAGTTTCTGAGTTTGCGCGGACGTTGCCGATGAACCCGAACGTGCCGAAGATCATCCACATCGAGGAGGCCGACCGGCTGACGCCGCAGGCGCAGGACGCGCTCAAAGACAAGATGGACCGGATGGTCATGAGCAACATGTGTCGGGTCATCATCACGTGTAACCAGGTCTACCGGCTCAGCGACACCCTGGTCTCCCGGTGCAAAGGGGCGACAGCCAACATGAGCAACCCGGACAAACAACGGATTTATACGATGCTGATGACGGTCCGGGACGGTGAACATCTCGATCTGACGACCAACCAGATCTGGGAGATCGTCAACGCCTTCTACCCGGATATCCGGAGCATGATCTATGCCCTCCACTCGTATATGACGAGCGGCACGTATACACTGGAGACTCCGCGGGTGATCGCCAATACGATCTATACGGCGATCATAGCGAAGAACTATGATGTTGCGCTCAACCACGCGTATCGGCGGGACATCGATCACCGGGCCATCCTGCACCGGATCTGCGACCTCGTCTACTACAGCGACCACCTGCCGACGTTCAAGGCAAAACTGCCTTACCTCCGCATCATCGCGCAGACCGATTATGAAATCGCTATGAGCGCGAAACCGGAGATCGCGTTTCTGGTCGGGATAGGGAACATGGTCGAGGTCTGAACATGCCGTTCCAGATGGCCGGCAGGATCGTCACCACCGACACTCCGCACAGCATCGATCCCGACGACGTCAAGAACGAGTATATGCTGCACCTGATTCTTGCGTCAGGTAATCTTGAGGCGGCGAACCGGCTGGACAAGTATACTTACAAGGTCGATCGCCGGATCTATACTGCGTTGCTGATCGCGGAACTCGGCGCGTTGCCGAAGACGCCGCGGTGGACGTGGGCGAAGAAAAATCCGAAAAGAACGTCGACAGCCCAGATCAATCTGCTGGTCGACCGATATTTAACGGCGGTCGCGCCCCGGCTCGCCATCAGCCCGGACAAACTGCACGACGACGCGTTTATGTTAATGCTCGATGCGGCAAAGAACAAGGAGACGGGGAAACAGATCATCGAGATGATGCTGGACGAACTCCACGCCAGTCCCGACGAGTATCAGAAATTCAAGATCAACAAGAAACCGGCGGTGGTCCAGCAGGCGTTGTGGTAACCTTTATCACATTACAGATCGTATTTTTTTGTAACATAGTCCGGTAGTGTAGTGGTCAATCATGCAGGGTTTTGGACCCGGCGACGGCGGTTCGAATCCGCCCCGGACTACTAAGAAAAAAAAAAGATTAGAGGACGAAGACCACCACGATGATCCCGGCGATGATGGAGCTGATCGCCCCGACCGTCACAACGCTCTCGATGTTCATACGTCAGTAGCGCGGAGACCCCCGGTTTCAACCGGGGGAGGAAGCGCGTCAATCCCCTCCAATACCTTTATTATCGATGCGAACGTATATAAAGGTAATGCGTAACAAAACGTATCGATCGGTTTCCAACTACCTGCGGCTCAGCCACCGGCAGTTCTACCTGATCGATCGTCTTGCGTGGCATTCGAAAAATTTGTACAATGTTGCTTTGTACAACATCCGGCAACATTACTGCGAGTGGCAGGAAAACGCGACCTATCTGACCGGTGTTCGGCCGGACATTGTGAGCAAGGTCGATATCCTGATCGGATCGTTCCTTCCGTATACGCGATCGAAAGATTTCCCGTATAAGGATATTTCGAACTATGCTCGGACACGGCCGAACGAGAATTATTCGTTGCTCCACAGTGATGCTGCTCAGCAGACTATCAAAAGTGTCGAAGAAGCATACCATTCGTTCTTCGAACTTCTCCAGATGTATCATCGCGGCGAACTGTCGGATTGCCCCCATCCGCCTCAGTATCTGGACAAGGATGGACGGTATCAACTGGCGTTCCCGGCCGCGCACCTGCGGATGAAGAACGGGTACGTGACCATCGGGGTCTCGCACCAGTTCAGACGCCAGTATGGGGTGACGAAGAACGAACTTCGGTTCAAGATCCCGCCGCAGATCCGGCGGTATAAGATCACCGAGGTTACGATTCTGCCGATCAACAACGGCATGACGTACAAAATCAAGTTCTCCTACATCCCTCCGAAAACTCATGTAGATGTTCTTCCCGATCGCTATCTTGCAATCGATCTCGGTCTCGACAATTTTGCCACGTGTGTGGAGACTACTACCGGGACGGCCGTCATTCTGGACGGTACGTATCTCAAATCAACGAACCGGTGGTACAACAAAGAGAACGCTCGACTGCAGGCGATCAAAGACAAACAGAAACTACCGCAGAAACTGACCCATCGACAGGAACGGTTACTCAACTGGCGGAACAACAAAATCAACGAAGCGATGAACCGGTTTGCCAGATATATCGTTACGTATGCGATCGACCGGAAGATCGGGACGATCATCCTCCCGACGTGGGAGGAGATCAAGAAGAAGATCACGTTGGGGAAACGTACCAACCAGAACTTCGTGCAGATCCCGTACGCCACGTTCCGGTCCAAACTGTTGAGTTACTGCCAGAGGTATGGGATTATCTTCGATGATACCCACGATGAGCGGTATACGTCGCAGGTTGATGCTCTTGCGCTGGACCCGATCAAGAAACCGCCGTATGGCAAGAAACGGCGGATCGAACGGGGATTGTATCAGAGTGCAATCGGGACGGTGATCAACGCCGACGTGAACGGGGCGTTGAACCACTTGAGAAAGGTAGCTGGTGATTCTGTGATCCCACAGATAATCAGTAGCGGCCGTGTCAACCGACCGGTACGAATAAGGCTTGCGTTCGAGGGACCAGACCTCGGACTGTATGACAAGCACCCTTCGTACGTATTAAATTGAGACGGTCACGTGACCGTCGCAAGCCACCGGTTTCAACCGGTGGTAGTTGACCACCTTAATGCCATGACGATAGAATTTTTAGAATGACGACCCCGGCCACGACGACGAAGCCGAGCGCGATCATCGCGAACGCACTGTTCACCTGCGGTGCGATATCGATACTGGTGGTGACCCCGGCGGAGACGGGAGTCACGCACCCTGCGCCGATCAGCGCCAGTATTGAATACATATGAGAACGCGTCATGGTATCACATCAGTATATAAGGATGGTGCCCTCACCCTATATAAGGGTTGCACCATAAAACTCGAACGGGAACGGTTGCGCAATCTGCCGGTAAATCAGGCATATCTGCACCGGCCGGTGTGGGGCGGCAGGGCGCCCGGTCCACCGGGCCGGGGAAAGATAAGTATATATACCAATACTGACAAAATGTAATACTGGTTGTGTGTAACTGCACTGCAATACATCACCTCACCTCGCACGATCGTTTGCATGCCACATCACCCGTATCTCGTCACCGAAATAAATGCCCTGACCATCATCACACCTCATCACACCTCATCACCTCTATCGGGCAGCACACAACCATCTTTTTCGGGATCGGACATGTAAGTATTTATATTTCGACTGACCACTCTTAGGTATGCCGGAAGTAACCTTTATCGAGAACGGCGAACTCTGTCATGCAACGGCAATTACACTTGTCTTTACCCGGAGTGACATCGATATGATCCAGCGACTCGTCGACGACGGGAACGAACTCGCGACCCTCCTCTGGACTGCGATCGAACTTGACCGAGAAGAAGGCGGTCTGGAGTGACCAAGAAACGCCGGGTTGCAAACACCGTAGCGTCACGAAAAGGCAAGTCGCGCCGATTACAGAACGAAGTCTGTCGACTGGTCCGTGTCATGACCGGGTTGGACGATGCCGATATCAAACCCACCCCCATGGGGGTGAACGGGATCGATCTCCAGTTGTCATCGGCGGCCCGTGCCCAATTTCCGTTCGGCGTCGAGTGCAAGAACAAAGAAGATCTCTCGATCTGGGGCGAGATCAAGCAGTGCATTGAGAACGCTAATCGGGAACACCTGATCCCTCTGTTCATCTTTACCCGGAACTACGAACGGTGTATTTATGCAGCCATGCCAACCGACCAATTTGTCGATGTACAAGCTGGTCGATCCTGGACCGAGACGACGGTGACGGCGAAACGGATCAGTCTCTGGGACCTCGTTGCCACCCTCAACGATCCCCACGACGGTATCCCCGTCATCCATCTCGCGCGAAACGAGGAGGAGCGGTATACCGTGATGCGGTTCGATGATCTGTTAGCGATCTGCAAAACAAAAAGCCACCCGGATGGTGGCGGCACATCAACGGAGGGATAGTTGGAATGGACAACCTTTCTGTTACCACGCATCGAATATATCTGTTTCGGTGGAGCACCGAACGGAACTTGCATCGAGAGGATCTTACATCATGGACATAGCAACCATCATTCGGGATCTGCGAACGTCGCCGAACCTGCAGGAGTTTATCAACCGGCGGTTCAACGATCCCGCGAAAATTGTGCTGGAACGGCACGACGTTGCCGGTGTGCTGATGACGACCGGCGGCAAGTTCAAGCTGACCCGGATGATCGGGAACGCAACCCACGTCACCCGGGAAGTTGATCTGACGGATATTCGACCGGACGATATCGTGCTCGATATCGGCGCGTGTATCGGTGGGTTCACGGTCCCGGCCGCCCTCCGGTGCGCCCACGTCTACGCCGTCGAACCTTTATATGCCGATGAACTCCGGGAGAACATCGCGTTCAACAGTCTGGAGAACGTCACGGTGCTGGAGAAAGCGATCGCTCCTACCCCCGGCGACCGGGTCACTTTGACGTATGCCGGGACGACGAAGACCGTCGAGACGGTCACGTTCGCCGACCTTGTCCGGACAATGCATCCGAGTTTCTTGAAATGCGATTGCGAGGGGGGCGAGTGGACAATCGATCCAATCGACCTCGCCGACATCCGGCGGATCGAAATGGAGATCCATCACGGTGACGCATCGTTCTTCCCCGCCAACCCCCACCTCGTCCCCTACTTGACCTATCACTGGACGGCGACTATCGACCGGTCGGCGGACGGCAGGTGCGAGTTTGTCCACGCCCACCCGAACCGGGCTGACGACTAACCCATTTTTTGCAAAAAAAAAATCAGGCGGGGGAGTAGTTCTCGATCGCGGCGATCGCCGCGTCCCCACTCTCCTCGAACATCTGCATGAATTTGAAGACGCTGTCGTTCCACCCGCCGATGAACGAGACATTCGGCGTGTTCTCCGGGAATTGGACGGTGCCGTATCCGCATAGATCGATGCTGTGGAGGATCACGGCGGGGTTGACCTGACGCCGATACACTGTCAACAGATCGGCGATCGGTTTCTCACGGTCATTGAACAGGAACGACGGTTCGGTGTTTGTATAGCATTGCATGTCGCTGATCAGGATGATCCGGTCGTAATGGTCTTGGGTTGTGTTCAACCACGAAAACACCTTGTCGGCCCGCGTCCCGCCGCCTAACGACCTGACGTTCTCGATCGTCGTGATGTTCGCCACAATATCGTCGGACGACAGGGGGACGACCGTGAATTCGGAGGCAAACGCAACTACCGTCGCATTTTCACAAATCCCGTTCGCCATCGCGCCGAACAGGGTCGCGACGTCCCGACACGTCATTACGCTTTTGCCACTAACCGGCGCGCTCATCGACGCCGATACGTCGACGACGATCAGCGTCCGGCCGCGGAACTTTGGAATCCGACTGACCATGGCGTGGAGTCCGCGTTCGAGCGACCGGATGATCCGGGCCGCGTTCGCCCGCCTCCTATCCGACGTGTTCGGCCGATCTTTATACTGGTCGAGGGCGGTGATGGCTGCGTAGTACTGGTGGGGGAAGACGAACGACGGGGGGTTCTCCAGTCGCGGCACCACCATGCTGAGATCCGCGTCGTGCTCGATGATGGACCGCAGGTATTTCAGGAGGGCGATAAACCCGATCGACGGCAGGATGGCGTTCCACGTCTCTGTCGAATTCCCTTCTCCCGACAACATCGTCTCGACCGTCTGCGGAACCGTCAGGGTGTTGGTCGCGATTCGGTCGAAGATCCGGGCTTGTTCTACATCTTTCGGTTTCGGCCGACAGAAGAACAGAGCGTCGCGCAACGCCACGTCGCGCCGGGTCGTATAACGCGCGTATTTGGCGAACTGATACTCGTCGAACCGGTTGAAACAATCGGCCAGCCCGCGCCGGATCAGATTCGGGCACCGATTGGTGGTTCGCGGATACAGGGTGTTGCGCTGGAACTGTTGCGCCAGACATTCCGTAATCTCGTCGACGCGTTTGATGATGTGGGGGACATACGATCGGGTGTTTTCACAGCCTCCGGATTGCCGGTTGGCATACTCGATCAGGAGCGCGGTCGGCACCGCCCGTAACCCCAACTGTTCGCGCGCGAACGCCGCCATCTTGAGAACAAAGATGGGGTCTTCCTGCATGACGCGGTCGACACACGCAAACAGATCCGCGTTCGAGTAGAACTTTTCGTAGGCGGCGCGTTGCGTCTCGTCTGGATGCCAGCCCGGCGACGTCTTGCAGATGTTGGCGATCGGTTTCCACTTCTGTGGGTCATGGCCAATGGTGACCGGGGCATAAAACCGGGGTTCGCCGAGCAGACAGGACGCGACCCGGAGATACAGTTCGCGTTTTGCTGACGGTTTGTAGGCAATACCGCCCTCGCAGTTGACCGTCTGGTTACTACGGGGATTGTTTCGTGAACGCTTGTTGTAACGCATAAGAGATCACCTTCAGGGGAGGATGGGCTGGTGCGGAATCCCAAATAGTTGTACACCGTAGTAGCCGCACCATGGCACAGCCCCTGTTGTTCTGCCGTGATTGCTAGAACGCTTGGAGGAATCGGCTCAAACTGATGTTGTCATCGCCGCGTTGTTGTTGCTGGATCTGGCTGGATTGCATGGCAGAGTGCGACCCGTCGTGGCAACGGGTTGACTGGCCTCTGTTGCATGTGGGGCACCACATCGGCACATATCTATTCTCTTCAAGAATATATATACCTTTCCATAAGAAACAGGCAGGGGACCACCGGTTTTAACCGGGGGAGGAATGCCGTCTGCCTACCCCGGCATACCGTGTTGTTCGCCATGCAATACGTGTCAGAATTGTAAAATCCTGACATTTTGCTGATTTTGTTACTCTTACTCCAGTAACAGCATTGTGTAATGATAACTTTCCCTTCAGTGTTCCTCCGATATACGTCAGACCGTGTTTGATATGGCGGACTAACGTGCCACGGGTAAATCCGAGCGATCTAGTCCCTCCATACGGTTTTCTGATCCCTCCCTTCTCCGGCTGAAGCCGGTGAAGTTGTCGCCGGTGCAACCGGATCGGTGTCCAATACAGTAATCCAAATTCCGTTGGGTGGTCAGCACCCGATACGTCCGCGGCCATGACCCAGGCGTCCACGGCATGGGAGGCAAAGACCGGTTTGTCTTTTTGCCCGATCTTTGTTAATCTAAACCGGTCCCGAAGCGCCGCGGTCTCGTATCCAGTGCGCAGGACAAGGTTGACGTCCAACGACCGGATCGTCCGATAGAACCATTTCTTCCCCACTTCTAGGGGTGAAAAGTTTTTGTTCCACCGCTTGCAGTTCTTTTTCGATACCGCCGCGACATCCTCCACGACCACGTCGGTGATCGGCAGGATCTTCTGCAACTGCCGGAGAATTCTGATTTTCGCGTTCCACCGGGCGAACGTGCTCGGCGGCATGAAGTTCCGTCCTTGCAACCGGTTGTTGAACCGGGCGGGTCGCCGCCAGCAGTTCCGGAACCGCCGGGCTCGTCGCATGGTTCGCCGGGTCTCTACTGCTTTCTTGACATGCTTGGGTGCCTCCGACATACCGTTGTTGACGGTTTCCTGGGTTCCGACCACCGACCAGCCCTCGTACGAACTACCGGGATCGATCCCGACAACCAACGGTTGGTTGTCAGGCTCTACGACATAGGTCAAAATGATGCAGAAGATGCCGATTTTATTCCAGTACGGCCGTGCTTTTCCTTGTTTCAGGAGCAGCCGTGCCCGTACTGGTGTCGTCGGCATCAACGGCGTTCTGTTGGTATCCAAAACGGGTACTCGCATAAGTATTACCTGCTTCCGGTCGAACCGGAGTTATATATCCCTTCGGAGTTGCGCAACAGGCTTAACCTTCGTAAGAGGGTATCGGATTCGGCGTGTCCAGAAGAGGGCAAAACTAGGGAAACATTCTGCCGTTCTTGTAGCCCGTAACGCTGCTGCAATTTCTTGCCTCCTAGTCTACTGTTTAGTCTTGCTTAGCCGTTCGCAAGCCACCGGTTTCAACCGGTGGTAGTTGACTGTTGTATGACGAACTGTAGGACAAAAGAACCGAGTATGGCAAGAGGGTGGGCGGGGAGGATCGGCTGGGGCGGCAAAGACGTATTATCAGTACACCGTAGGAACCGCACCATGGCACAGCCCCGCCCGAAATGGCAAAGACTTCCACAGAGATGACGGGGGCTCGAACAGGTGTTGTCATCGCCCCCAACGTGCTGACGCTGGCCTATGTTCTGTCTCGCTCGCAGGCGCCGGAGTGCACTACTTCGGCACACATATATTGACCCGAACAGCATATATACCTTTCGCTATATTGTCATTTTGTATGTCTTACTTGCTGTATTTTCTCTCGAACTGTGCCAGCCGCTTCTTATCTTCATCCTTCCGAAGATATTTCTTCAAATACGCGATGATAATCCGGGTGATTACGGATTGCGGCAAATTCTTCTTCGATTCGTATTTCACATTCTTCAGAAAGTCGGCCGCGGTCGACGGGGGGAGGTGGGCGGTGATGACGTTGCCGTGTTTACACTTCGTGCAGTACGGCCGCTGGCCGCGCGGCGCTACAAAACCTTCCGAGTACCCGCAATTCGGGCAGGCGAACACCCAGAAATGGAGGAGCCAGCGCGGCGGCAGGTCTTCGTTTTTCGGGTCTCGATACCGGTGGAGGTAACACCGGTAATCTTCTTTCGCCACCGCCAGGGCGTGAAGTTTCGGGTTCCGCAGGTTCAGTGTCGCGGCATGCTCGGTCACCGCGTCCCGGAACTTCCGGTTCCGGTGCGGGTACGCGGTGAACGTCTGGTCTTGCATAAACTGTTTTGCGTGTGCCAGTTCGTGGACGATCACGCCCCGCACGCCTTCCGACGCAATGTTTGACTGGTTCGACCGGACGAAATCAACGTCATACTTGATGATGAAGAGAAAATCATAGAATTTCCCCCTCCCATCGATTCGATATGACGGGATGGTTTCGGCCAGCGTGCCGTCCGGATAATCCTCAAATTGCACCCGGACCGGGACGCCGGGGATCATCTCCCGCGCATACGCATGGGTGGTCCGCCGGATATACTGTTGCGCGGCGTCAAACGATCCCATCACGTCTTCCTCCGTGACGATGCGGCAGGACGTTTCTTTGCGGCACCCGGTCGTTTCTTGGCCGGAGCCGGTCGTTTCTTGGCAGGAACGGGACGACACGCGCGTTGCATGAACCGGGGGTCGCGAAGCAGTACAAGCAGCCGTTTCTTCTGTTCGCCCTTCAAATATTGTTTCAGCAGGGCGACCATGGATTTAACCGACTGTTCGACGTCGAGCCGGCCGAGCCGTTTGATCTGGCGTTCTCCTGCAAGATTCAACGTCGCGGCATCGTTTACGGTCATCTTGGCGGCCAGCACGTCTGTGTATCCACACACCTCGCAGACCGGCTTTCGGCTCCGTCGATTCGTGATGTAAGCGTCGACGAACCCGCATGCCGGACACACGTACACCCAGTAGTTCGCCAACCATGCGGGGGCCACGTCGTACGGATTGAGATCGCGGCCGTGATCGTCGTCAAACGCACCGATTGCGACATCTGGTTTCAACGCGCTCTGAAACGCTTGGTTTGTACCTCCCATATGCCGTTTCAAAACGTTTCGGAAGTCCGGGTCGGTGTGGGGTGCAGTATTATAATCGTGAAAATCGTCAATGAAGTGCCGGGCGTGCGCCAGTTCGTGAACGACCACGCCCAGTACCCCTTTACTCTTCAGATTCTGTTTGTTTGCGTCGAGGAACAACGTATTGTAGACGATCTTGAACCGGTAATCGTATCGTTTCCCCTTCCCATCGACCCGGTAGTAGGGGGTCGTCATCGCGTCGATCGAGTTGGACAACTCGCGGAACTCAATGTCGATTGGACAATTGAGGTTCATTTGTTTGGCATACCGTTTGGTCTGCCGTTTGATATAGTCTTTTGCAATCGGTAACGTCGCCATCGTATCACCCTGATCGTAATGCCGTATCGTTGGGTGGAGAACTAAAAAAAGGTTTTGCGTGCTTGGAATGCGAAACAGAACGATTTATAAATTTAGATTTTCACGATCTTATCATACATGAATCCAGTCTGTTCATCCGGATACCCCAATGGGTTGCAGACGATCGAGGTCGACCCGAACGTGTAATCGCATGCGCCGTGGACATGACCATGGACCCACAGGGTCGGCGACCGGGTCCGAATAATCTCCTCTCCCCGCTCGCAGACAAAGAACCGGTTCAACTGCGACGCGATAAATTCCGGCGTCACACTCTGCATCGACGGGGCGTGATGGGTGACGACGATCGACCGGCTGGTAACGGTCTCGGCAAGGTAGCGAAGCGCCCGCTCGTTCTCCCGATACACCCAGGGGACGAAGGACGGGATGGCGGTGAAGTCGCTCAGATACATGCGGTAGAGCGCGTTCACGGTGTCGTCGGGGAACCACATCGTGCATCCGACGAACTCCCGGTTGCCGATCGTCACCTTCCCGTTGTCCAGCCAGTGGAAGTTCGGCATCTTTGTCTGCACGGTCCGCAACTGGTAGAACAAATTCGAGATGTGGTTGTAATACAGCTCGTGATTGCCGTACACGTAGACGACATCATCAAATTTCTTGCAGAGCGCACACAGCGTCTGCACGATCGTCTTCTTCGTCCCAAGATCCCCGGCCACCACAACGACGTCGGCGTCCGCCAGATCGGCGACGAATTGATGGCCCCGATCATCGAGCGTGTCGGCGTGGACGTCGCTGATCACCAGCATGTTCATGGTATCTCATCTGCCGCAACCCAGATAAATGTTATGCTAGAGATGTCATACAAAACGTAATTGTGCGAAACATTTATGTTTTCGTTGCGAAGACATATAGAGTATGTCTGGAACAGACACACAACCAGCATCGACTGATGTCAAAGCCATTGTACGGACCGCAATTCTGGAGAACGAGAAGATCCGGAAGCAGCGGATCAGGAATCAGGAACGGAACCTGTGGCAGTGGCTGGCGACCACGTTCTTCGGATTCTTTGCACCGCTGTTGCTGGCGCTCGTATCGTTATCATCGATCGCCGAGTTTCTGAACGCCGGGGCGATCACCGCGGATTCCTATGTCGTTGGACTCGCGGTCACGATGGCGGCACTCATCTTCATCTTCGTCGGGTTCGGCGTCGGCTGTGTGCTGCTCGATGTCGGCGACAACCTGCGCGCGATCAACAGAAGCATCAAAAGCATGACCGAGAAAGACGAATACGGGATCGCCGAACTCATCGGCAACTAATTTTTTTTTTGAAAAATTAGGGGGTTTTTGCCGGGTTCAGGCTCGACCCGTCCAGCATGAACGGGAAATTGCCTTTCCCATCCGTGACTACGATGACCATGTTGCCATACTGTGCGGCTTCCGCCAGCTTCTCCTGCCCCCGCCACATGATCAGTCGATCGTCGATCCCTTCGGAGACCGTCTTCTGATAGTTGGCGACGGCTTCTGCCTCGATCTGCATCATCTCGGCTTCAACTTCTTTGATCTTCTTCTGGTTCAGCGCCGTCTGATACTTCTGTTCGACCGCCTGTTTCTCAGCCGCGGCATCCTTGACGACCTGTGGTGGATCGTAGTTCCGGAGATTGACGTCCAACAGAATCAGGTGCCGTTTCTCGAATTCCGGCCGCACCCGTTCCATCATCGCGGCTTTCACAACGTCTTTGCCTTCGGCATACACGTACATGGCGTTGTATTTTCCCAACACTTCCCGGCACGCGTCCCGCATCTGTGACGTGATGGCGACGTTCTCGTAATCCAACCCGATCTCGGTGTAGATCCAGGGCGCGTAATGTTTCTCAACCTGATAGATGAACGCGACCTCCGCCGTATACTGCAGTTCGTCCTTCGATCCTCCACTGACCGCTTGCGTTGATTCGTGCTGCTGCACATTAAACGGCACGACTTCGACCCACGGCATCTTGAGATGGAGGCCGGGAGTGTACACATTATCGCTGACTTTGCCGAACGTCTTCTCGATTCCGACGTGGCCGGCATCGACGGTCGCAAAACACCCGGCGGACAGGAACAAGAGAAGTCCGACCAGGAAGATGACACCGATCTTCAGCGCACCGCCGATCGTCAGTTGTCGTTCAGAGAGTGGGGCAATACACCCGATTAAAGCCAATGCGCAGAGCCCGAAGCCGACTGCGCCAAAGAGTAATCCCAACATAACAATCAACATGCCAACCTGTATGACATTTTGTCGGTTGACAGTGATTATATATTGCAATTGAGCTCTATAAAAAGGTGGTGCCATAACCGCAACCCATATATAAGAATGCGTGCAGATCCGTATCCATGCTCTGCAACTTCGGCGGGTTCGTTCCCATGAGCACCGTGGATTGGCACGGTCGATCGGTCTGCGTTGTTTTTCTGCGCGGCTGCCCGGCCCGGTGTTTTTACTGTCACAACATCGGTATTACGACCGGTATCGATATCTACCCGGTTGACACAGTTCTCGATATGATTCAGACCGCCCGCCCGTTCATTTCCGGCGTTATCTTTTCTGGCGGCGAGGCAACGGCGCAACCGGACGTTCTTGCCGCCCTCTGCAAGGAGTGTAAAGACCGGCAACTGGCGACCGGTATCCACACCAACGGGATGTTCCCCGCCACCGTCCAGTCGCTCATCGACCAGAACCTGATCAATAAAATTGCGCTCGACGTCAAGACGACGTGGGACCTGTATCCGGACGTCGCCGCGGTCGATCCGACTCCGATCCAGAAGACGCTCGATACCTGTATCGATGCGTATCAGACCGGCATGATCTCGGAGTTCGAGGTGGTCACGACCCTGTTCCGGGGGCACGAAGAGGATGTCGCGACCATCGCCACCTACTTCCCCGCCGATATCCCCTATGTTCTCCAACAAGGCGTGGTCCGGGGATTTAAGCCGTTGGCGGGGCCGGAGATCGAACGGGTCGCTGCCCCCATCGGGCGCCCCGTCCTGGTCCGGACCCGGCAGACCGGGGAATACCGGTATCCAAGCCGGATAGACCCGAACCTGTATGCTCTGAAACCGGAGTTCGACGCGATTGCCCGTGATCCCGATAGGGTGAAGGACGCGGACCGGCTCCGGAAAAAAATAGAGAGAGGATATTTTCCAAAATACTAATCTTTGTTTTTGCAAACCTCGTAGTTAACTATGTACATCAGAATGATGGCGATAACTATAAACTCATACATGGATAGCAACGGTATCCAGATGACAACACTAATTGATTGGAGATACTGCTGAAGCCCAACAAAGAACAGCACCACCGGTATTATCATGATTGCGATTCCAATACAGATACCAACAACATTCTTCACAAGAGATATGACAGTAGACCATGACAGTTCTCCAACAATCTCTTTTCCAATAGTGCGGATATCGTGAACCGTCATTTTCAGCGCACAGAGTTCTCGGGACGCCATGCGTATACGTTACTTGTACGATACTATTTATATGTTTGTCATACAAACGATGAGAAAGAATGTATTCACTCGGCGTCTTCACCAACATGTACCCGACCCCCACTCATCCAGTGAGCGGCACGTTCGTGGAAGCATCGTGCACCGCGCTCCGGGATCGAGGGGTGAAGGTCACAATCTGCCATAAATCCGACCCGTCGCCATTTGCCTACCCCGCGTGGTATCGCGACTGTCACACCGTAATACAAGATCACCGGAACGACTTTGATCTCATCGAATCAACGTGGAGCCCACATGCCGCCCTGGTGCCGGCCATGGAGAAAGAAGATCTGCCGTTCACGGTGCGGTTTAACGGGTTCACGGACGCCGGCTACTACAAAATCTCGCCGGTCCACCGATGGATCGAACAGTATATCCTCGACCGCACCGATGCCGCGCTGGCGGTCAGCGACCGGGTCAAACAAACGTTGCTTGCCGCCCGGTATCCAGAGGAGAAGATCTTCGTCGTTCCGCCGTGCGGCATCGATACCGACCGGTTCAAACCGAAACCGACCGACACCTCACTCTTCTCGCCGTCCGCCACCGTCTTCCTCTACGCCGGCCGGATCGTCCGGGAGAAAGGGATGGCCACGTTGCTCCGGGTCGTTGACCATTGCCGCACCCACGTTCCGGCCGCCCAATTTCTTCTGGTCGGGACAGGGGACCCGGTGTATATCGACCGGTTCAATCAGTATCCGAACTGCCGGGTTGTGCCTCCCGCTCCCTACGACCAGATGCCGCTCTGGTTCAACGTTGCCGATTTCCTGATCCATCCGACGTTCTCGGAAGGGTTCGGGATGACGGTGGTCGAGAGTATGGCGTGCGGCATCCCGGCGATCGCGTCGTTTACCGGGGGTATCCGGGACCACCTGACGGCGCAGAACGGTATCCCGGTTCGGGACTTCATGAACCCAATGGCGTTCATCAAGGCCGTCACGCTCGCGACCACCCTGACCGACAACCACCGTGAATTTCTCGCGCAGAACGCACGGAAAACGATCCTTGAGAGGTATACCGTCGACCGGGTCACACA
>Ga0209510_1002718_pt1 | contig 17649 bp, 15 predicted proteins | sample BiotimSIPDNA_FD_185749 | JGI IMG/M metagenome (GOLD analysis project Ga0209510, IMG submission 185749) | Anaerobic biogas reactor microbial communites from Washington, USA - Biogas_R1 time_0 SIP DNA (SPAdes) (version 2) | ecosystem: Engineered > Bioreactor > Anaerobic > Unclassified | place... | reverse complement strand
ATTCTTTTGCTATCAGAAAGACCCGGTCGATTAATTACTCAATTAATTCCAGAACCATATTAATTCCTGTTTCATTGCAGGATTCCATCAGCACTACATTATCCATAGATGCAGAATAAATGAGTGTTTGCACGCCTCTGGTAATTTTTTGATAAGCCTGGATTCTGTATTTTCCGGGAGGAACGTTTGGTAACCGGTAATTATTTGTATACGCACTATCAAATATTGCCATTCCTTTTATATAAACTACACAGGGTTCGTTAGTCGTAGTATCAATGACTATTTCTCCAGAAATCGATCCAAGGCCAAGAAATTCAGCATATTCAGATCGCTCTAGATGGTTTAATTTATCGATGTCGATATTAGTAATTACAGCTCCCTTTTTTAGATCTTCGCTTCTGGCCACAAGGTTATAACTGCCATTTTGTAGAGAATTAAACATGAAATCACCATTCTGATCAGCGTATGCGGTATCAATATAACAGTTCAGGGTTAGATCATGGGAAACAAAGGATGTGTCACAGATGATGATCTGTGAACCTGGAGTGGCTTTTCCCCTGACATTGTCAGCACTCACTGTTACTCTTACACCATTGGTGGTTTCAAATCCCCCGGCAGTATTTACACCACAAAAGCAGAAGAATAATGCTGGAAAGAGAAGCAAGAAAAGGATATATATAGTACAGCAGGCTCTATTGATCATTATTTCCCGCCTCTCTCAGGCAATTACTGACTGGAAATAACTGCATGTTGAGTTGATAAACATAATCCCTTCTTTTGGAATCTTCCGCTATAGCCAGAATCTCTTGTCTGGTCCTTCTTAATATCTCCTTAACTTTCAAAAGGTCATCTACAGATAATCCTACAGTTACAGTGGAGATATCTCTTTCATGTTTAGGATAGCTCATTAATGCATGATTTGCAAGCCCAATCATTTCACTCTGATATTTTTGAATAGCGACATGTTCCCACTTTTCACCGGTAGTCAGAAGTTTTTCTGTGGCATGGAAACATCCTTCATTATCCTCGTAGATTATGTTTAAATTCTTGAGAGTTTTTATGGCATTTTCTGCCTCTTTAACCGGAATCGATGGTCTCAGAGATTCCGAAACTGAGCTGACATTGTCGATTTTGCCTCTGATATCGATAACCTCTCGGAGCGCAATCAAATACCATTTTTCAAACAAAGAATAGTGAATCGGATTTACTTTTCTCATCCTTTCACTTCTTAAGTCGAGCATCTTCTGAAATATTACATTTTTATTTTCCGGGCTTTTTACAACAGTCAATTGAACCATAAGAGAAAAATATTCCGCAGATTTTTCGCGAAGGTTCAATTCAGCTATAAAAACTGGTAACAGTTTTTTGCTGATATTTCTTTCGCCATTTAAAATTCTGGCCAGTGTTGCAGCACAGATCCCCATACGGGATGAAAAAAGGCGGCAGGAGAATCTGGGATTATTAACCTTTTTCTCTTTTATATAATCCATCAGATATCTTCTGTAATCGATATAGCCGTAAATATTGGGCATTTAATTTCCTCCACAACCTATAATATATGAATAGGAAATTTAATGATCAATAAATCAGAAAAAAAGATCATCCTTCAGTAAAAATACTGAGCTTCATTTCCAGTGTTACTATCAGTTAAATCAATCGAATAAAGGGAATGTTAAAAATGTTGCCTTTTTTTGGCAACACTTTTTTTCGCATATCATTGACTATTTTATATTTTCAGTTTTAAAATACAGGTAAGTATAAGTAAAACATTTCTGCACCAGACACTTTTCAGATAACTACTGTTGAGAGGGGCGTTTTATGGGGTCAATTTACAGCACTTTCCTTCGTTGTGGGTTTTTAATCCTGATCGCAGTCTGCTCTGCCTTTACAATACCACCATACATGTGGTATGCTACTTACAGCGTGGAAAATTACAGTCGGACCGGATGCAGTATTTATGCAAATCTTGGCACTGCACACGAAGATGCCACGGGCTTTGCCAACGCGGTTAATTCTGCAGGTTTACCATGTGATGTAAGCTATCGCTACAATCGGCGAGATGCCGAATGTGTCCCAAGCCGCTGGACCGGTTATTCTGCTGAACTAAATTATGTGGACTTTCTTTTTTACGCCGGTCATGGATGTGGGACCGGACCCTATCTGGGTTGTGATCAAGCCTCCCAGATTACTAGCTATTCTGACATACGCTTTGGTGGATACGGATATCTGAAATGGGTCCAGGCTGCTGCTTGTAACTGGTTCGTTGTAGATTCGTTAGATGTGGACTGCGGTTCCGGATTGAGTGAATTCGATAGATGGAATAATTGCTTTCAAGGTGTACATGTGATTCAGGGACACAGAGCAGCAACATACGAGCATCGCTTCTATGATTCAATGTCGGAAGAATTCTGGAACCGGTGGGTATATTTTAACAATACTGTACATAGTGCCTGGAAAAATGCTCAAATTAAATGGGTTTACGAGAAGCCTGGGTATCGTGGATTGCAGCCCGCATCAGCGGCTGCTGATTACTATTATATCACTGAGTTATGGCAGGATGCCAATGATGCACCAGCGCCATCAGGAATGGGTTGTCTGGTATGGGCTACCGTAGGAAATCCTCAATACTGAACTGAATGTATCTTCACGGGAGAATATCATGAATAATTCTAAATGGCTTCCTATACTTCTAACTATTTTATTAAACGTCTGGGTCAATTCTTCAGAGCTGGTCCTGAATGAGCAGGTAAAAACATTCCTGTCAAAAACTTCAACTTTGTCTATTTATGGTAAATCCAATGTTACTGATGCAGAGCTGCTTGATACTGCGCAGGTCAGTACTCGTCCTGTACTGTATGAGGTAATTATCCCTCCCAGAACCGGTAAAGAAATCATCCAACTGTCTAACCTTGCAGGTGTTCCGGACAGCCTCAGAAGATTCACAGGATACGACCAGAGAAAGGGGATTTATTATTACAATTCACCTCATCTAAAAGTCATGAAAAATGAATCGGCTTCCGCAGATGCAAAAATGAAACTTAAAGCAGTTCAAAAATTGCAGCAACTGCTTGGAAAAGAAAGCAGCAATTTTGTTTTTGCCAACACTGAATCAGACTGGATAAAAACCAAATCCGATCCGGTCGAACGCCTCCTTTCCCAGACTTACCGTTTTACAAGAAAAGTCAACGGTTATCATATTATTGACAATACTTCCTATGTCAAAATAACCTTTACTGGAGATGAAGAACTCGCCGGTTTTGAGATCTGTAACCCCGAACTTAAACCGGTTCCCCTCAAAAGAATGGTCAAGTTTTCCTCTACTGCTCGCAGGTTACAGCAGTTTGCCACCGATAAAAATACTGTTATAGGCTCATTTAATGAGGAAATTAATATTTCACAGATAAAAGCTGAGAAAGCAATACAATCATATTTATCGGAAAACAGGGGACAAACAAAACTTTTAATACCACATATTTCAGTGTATTGTAAATATCACCTGGCTAACAATGTCCAGTTGGACAGGTTTGAAAACTTTGTTCTGGATGCTTCAGTGGCTTCTAACGTGCCCGATGACATGCTGGAACCTTTGATCAGAAAATAAGAATAATTGGCAGTAAATGATTTTATGGATTAATTCACATCTCTGGGCCCCTACCACTTATACAGTCCCGAATGTTTCGGGGCTGCAACAGGGTAGGACAAAAGTCTATTCTTTCCTGCAGCATCTTGAAAAAAAGTTGTGTTAATTAAAATGAAAATAGTTACAGGGCAAAAACCGGGTAAAAATACTTATGTTTGCCAGAAATGCGGACAGACTGTTACTCTGTATGATCATACGGATATCCTTCCTCCCTGCCCTGATTGTCATGGTACAATATTTCACTGCTATGAGGTTCAAAACAAATCTCAATATGAGACCGGTTACACATTTTTGCCTGACTATCATAATTAAAAATGCAGGTGAATTCTTATCCTGGATCAGTAGCATCCGGTTAAGCTGTCCGCTTTGAATGTTCAACAAGGGTGTCCTGATCACTGGCAACTGGATTATACTCTAATAAGGAAAAAAAGGTAAAGTTCAAGACATTCGCGTTCCTTATACAACGAAATCTCAGATGTAACACGAATCACACGGATAAGAATAGGACTCGAATATCCACGAATAAGAAAAAACACAGTGACCAAAATTTTAAACAGAAACAGAAACAGGAATAGAAAAATCCGAAATCCGGAACAGGAACAGGAGTAGGGATGGAAAATTTGAAATAGAATAGATCTCTCCATTCCTGTTCTTTTCTTGTTTGGGTTTTGAATGATTGGTGCTTGTGATTTGGTATTATTTGCGTACCCTACTTTTTATGCGATATTATGTTTGTTAAATTAACCGGACACTACTGATCCTGGATATCAAATCTACCCATCCGCTTTTAACATCCTCATTTCATGTCTGTTACATTTTTGTCTGTTTCAGTTCTTTGGCATGGGTTATTTTGATCACAATTACCGCAATCACAAATGGATAGTTCTTTGGGCACCGAAAAAACCGCTCAACGAGTTAACTAAAGAATCCGACCGGAACAAGACCAGAAAACAATCGATCCGGTTTGAAATGCCAAACCCTGTTTCAAACCAGTAGCAGATGAATTATGGAGAATTCTCCAATCGAACCTCTGCGGGTCGGTTTTTCTGATTTCTCTGATCTTTGTTCCACAGAGCCTCGCAGAATGGCAGTAAAAGGAAAGGAATACCCATGAAGAGATGCTTTTACAGTGCAGGGATGATTTTTCTGATCTCACTTACTACATTCTCTCAGACTCCAGATTCGCTTCAGGAGCTGGAGGCTGCAATTACTCTGGAGATAACAGATACTATCGATAACGACACAGATACCATGTTAATCGACTCGAGTGAATCAATCTCAGTCATGCCGCAATTAATTGATTTTGTAAAGGCCGATTACCCTGCTGACCTTGTCAGGAAAGGTATTAGCGGCTCTGTCATTCTGGATTTACTGGTAAACGAATCCGGAACTGTGGACAGTGTAACTATTATAAAAGGAATCCATCCGGTTCTTGATACCAATGCATTGAGAGCCGCCCAAAAATTTAGATTTACTCCAGCTATGGCAGGAGAAGACAGTATTGCAGTTCTGCTCCAGTATGAATATCATTTCACCCTCGAAGATGCCGTGGACTCTATTCCTCAGGTTTCTAATTTCACCGGTACTCTTCTGGAAAAAGGTACACGTCAACCACTGACAGATGCTACGATCATATTGACGTTCCCCGACACAATTCAGGATTCCTCCTTGCCGCTGCCAGTTGATAAATACCTTTCCGCAATTGGTTCCTTTCCCGGACAGAACCTGGAAGGAAATCATCTGACAGCTATAACCGATTCTCTGGGCAGGTTCAGATTCTTTTCCCTTCCATCCTGTTCCGTTAAAATTCAGGTGGTAGCCATGGGATACAGCAATTTCGAAACTAAAGAATGGATAGCTCCGGATGAGCAATTGGAAGTCAAGTATTATATAGTAAAACTCAACTATTCTGATTATGAAATAGTGGTTTATGGAAAAGCAGAAGAAAAGGAGGTCAGCAGACGTCAGTTGACACTCCGGGAGATCAAAAAGATTCCTGGACTGGGTGGTGATGCCATAAAGGTGGTACAGGCTATGCCTGGAGTGGCCAGACCCAGCTTGTCTTCAGGTGCGGTTGTGGTTCGTGGGGCACCAACCTGGGATTCAAGATTTTATCTGGATGGTGTCACTATCCCGCTTCTTTACCATTATGGGGGACTTAAATCCACTTATAACTCAGAGGCGCTTGAATCAATAGATTTTCTGCCCGGTGGTTTTGGGACGCGCTATGGAGGTGGTATCGCTGGGACGATAGAGATCAAAGGGAAAAAGGCTGCAACTGACCGATGGCATGGTATCCTTGATATAAGCGATATCGATGCATCCTTTTTAGTGGAAGGCCCGTTAACTAAAAAGATCTCTTTGCTGGCCTCTGCCAGAAGAAGCTTTATAGGTGAAATTGCAGAATTCATTACTAAAACATTCCCCGACTATTTTCCCTTTACCATGTCCACTTTTTACTGGGATTATCTGCTTAGAACCGACTTCAACTTTTCTAAAAACAACCATCTCTTCATTACCTTATTTGGCAACAGAGACAGCCTGGCCATGATAGTTCCTGATATGAATTTGGGAAGCGATGAAATTTCAAAAGCTCAGGACCGTTTCGGCATGAACATTACTACCAATCTGGCAATGGCAGGATGGGATCTTAAAATTAATGACAACATTAACAACAGTGCACGATACTCCATTTCAAATCTTTATAGCGGATGGACTCCGTTTGGCTTTTTCAAATCCACAAGTAAAGGACTTGCCCACTATATAAGAGATCAATTGACTGTCAAATTCAATGACAAACTGTCTTTAATTACCGGGTTGGATATTGAAATTGGCACCTGGGATATTGATCTGGCGATTCAGGATGGATTCGGTAAAATTGAAAAATCCAAAGATAAGGACTGGCTCTTTGGAGAAACCGGTGCATATCTCAATCTCGAATGGAAACCATCTAAAAAGCTGCTTCTTATACCAGGAATCCGGTATGATTATTATTCTGAATTGATACATGATGGTTCAATCGTACCGGAATTCTGGAATTATAGCGATTTTGATAATTCAAGAGGAATCTCAGGAGATCCTTCCCTGAGGTTATCTTCAAGATATCAGATTAACGATGATCATATTGTAAAGGCTGCCGTCGGTAACTACAACCAGTCTCCAAAACCTGTAGGTCAGGCGATTCATAAAGTCTGGGGCAATCCGCTTCTTGCTACCACAAAAGCTGCTCATTTTGTGGCAGGGCATGAATGGAGGATTACCGATGTAATTAATTCTGATGTTCAGTTTTACTTTAATAATCAGTGGGATATACCTGAATTCGCCAGCAGCCAGGATATCAACCTTGACGAAAATAAACAGGTCCTCATGTTTGACCGGGGAAGAGGCAGGATGTATGGAGTCGAAATAATGCTGCGCCATCTGCAAACCGAAAAGTTTTTCGGATGGGTCGCCTATACACTATCCAGAACACAACGATATGATCGCAATGCGCGCAAATGGCTTCTTTACGATGAAGATGAAACCAATCATCTTCAGGTCCTGGGAAGCTGGCATTTGAGAAGACAGTGGGATCTGGGATTCCGCCTGCGCTATGTTACCGGTAAACCTGTCACTCCTGTAATTGGTGCTGAATATGTGGAAGAAAATGCATATTACAGGCCAAAAACCGGAGAGAAAAATTCCAAAAGAATGAACCCTTTCTTTCAACTGGATATCAGGGTAGATAAAAAAATTATTTATAAGAACTGGATTTATTCTTTCTATATAGATTTGCAGAATATAAGCTGGCTTTTTTACAAAAGCCCTGAGTTTGAGTTTTATAATTACAATTATACTGACAAGATCGATATCAGCATGTTTCCAATGCTGGGAACCGGCTTTAAAGCGGAATTCTAGGGGAGAGTATAATAATGAGAAAAATGTTATTTTTTTGTTGTTTTTTTCCTGCTGTTTTGGTATTCACCTGTACAGAGTTCCCTACCAGTTTTAATCGTGTAGACAGTGATGTAGTAAGGTTGCTGGACTTTATTTATGAACCTGCGGAAGCATCACCAGGAGACACCGTGGAGTTAAAGGCTGTGTTTTCGGGAAAAGACTTTGATCCCTCAACTGTATCCTGGAGCTTTTCCACTAATGTTGTGGCTAACAAATATGGCAGTGACACTGCTTTTAACATAAGGCCTCTGGATGCAGTTCCCCGACAGGATTATTTTTCCGATAATACCATCTGTATCTCTTTTAAGTTCGAGGTCCCTCAAGATATTTTTAAAACCAGTGGACAGATTCCTGATAACTGGATCGAATTGCTGCCTCCGGAAGTACTAAAGTCTCTTCCTCCGGATATAAGCGGACTCAATAAGGATCAACTCATTGACATGGTAAACCTTCTTACTCAGTCTCCTCAAATGTACAATACTATTGCTGCAGGTTTAGAGGTCCCAATTGAAACGCTTTCGTCAATCATGCCGCTTTTCAGTCAACTTTTTACTACAAGGATGCGATTCTTTGCAGACATCAGAAATGAGATCAATATCAAAAGCAGTTATTCTGTACGATACCATACCAGGTTCAGTAAAATTCCACAAATTCCCATTTTTCTCAACCATAATCCAAGAATCGATTCAATGGGAATCTATATGGTAAAAGGAGAAAAAGATTCTTACGATCCTTCAGAGAAAATTCATCAGTTTATACGCATCGACATAGGAAACGAATTGACCAATATCGTACCTGTTCAGGATGACTATTCCTACTTTCTGGTGGCTTTCCATAACCATCCTGATACATTCCAGTCCCTGTTTGATCTTACCGGTTCATCTGGTTCTTTGCATCTGGAAAAATTGACTACAATCTGGTTCTTTCGGCATAATGATCAGGAAACCAGGGATATCCCTTCGAACCGGTTTATGAAGGCCACTGAAAGAGCGACCCACAGTTACGAAATAAACAGTGCGATAGATTACTACAGTCTGCAGTCGGTCTCAAAAATGGAGCCCCCCACAGATAAATCAATCAAGACCACTAATGTATGGTGTCAAATTTATGATGATACGGATAATGAAATGTTTCATCCGGTTGGATCAACGCTGATGGAAGGATCATTTACTTTTCAGTACTGAGATTTCCGGAAGAGACTCCGTCAATGCTTCAACATTGACGGACACCTCTTTGTTCCAGAAAAGACTTTACGTCAACCAGCATACTTTAATGCAGTTTATTAAAGAGTCAGTTCATTGTATTGACATATCAATCGTCTCGATCTTTCTCAACAGATATTGCCAGAGCTTCCGAATAGGTTACGGTCATGGAATCACCCTCTTTTATTTTATCCAGCATTGAAGGATCAGAAACAACTATCTCAAATTGATTGCCCTGAGGTCCCATCACGGTCACAGTATTATCATCAAAATCGATATCTATTATCCTGACAACCGCGCGGATCTGTTTCAATTCTCCTGAAATCGGCTCGGTTCCTTCAGGAGCTTCTATTGTCTGATCTGTAATAACCAGAGGATTTTCCAATTCCTGTTGAGTTGGTTGATGAAAGTCGGTTGCCAATGACTGATACAACTCCACATCCACCTTATCCCCGTTATCAATCTCTGAAAGATCCACATTTTTATCAACAGTTATTGTAAATACTTCCCCATCATCACCCTTAAGAGTCATCTGTCTGTTATTGCGGTCGATATTAGTGACTATTGCATCGATATCCTCGGTCTCCCAGACCAGGGCACCATTACGGCCATCCTGGTTATCAGAATTCGTTCTGGCAAATGATACAGGGACAATAAAGAGCAAGATAAAAAAAACTGAAAGAAATCGTTTATGGAGAATTGAATTGCACATAAATGCCCATCCTTGATTGCTGATCTTTGAATGATCTCTATCATGGCAGTAAAAAATTGATGATAAAGATGGGGTGCCTTCTTAAGAGATTACGGAATAAATGGATGGATTTGCAGTTTTAATGCAAATACATTGTTCAGGCCATTATTTGCCATAAAAGCTGATTCACCTGGTGGTTGTTAAACAAAATGGAGAGGAGACACAGGCTCACTTGAAAGCCGGAACAAAAGAATAGTAGAGTGGAAAAATGCATGTAGGAGCTCTGCCTGTGTGCCGGAAGAGTGGATCTGGCCATTAGAATCCGTCTCACACCCCGAAAAACAAAAGTATTGTAAAGGAAAGGTATCTGAAGCGGAAAAACTAAGAGACTCAAATGTCCGAAAAAAGCAATTAAGCATTCAGGTACGTCAGTTGAAAGAGAGACAAATTGTCATTTCTAACCTTTGTCCAGAGCAAGGCAGCCTGGATATTGTCATAAAATGCTTTTAACTTCATACATTCAGGTTAAAAGTTCTTTTTTTCCCACTTGTAATAGTTTTTTAACGGATTTTCCTCTTATTTTCTTCTATGAAGCCCCTAATCGCCATAAAAGTTGTTCTAATCGGCAGGTAAGCTTTTTACAAGGCTTTCTGTCTTCATAAATCATGCAACCTACGTTAACAACGGGGAATAAGTCTGGACATTAGGAAAAAGGAAGAGGAAAAATGCCCTGTTATTAAGCGTTTTTATGATTAATAAAGGTCTTTTTTCTTAAAAGGTCATTCCTGCGGCTCAGGAATTTTCTATTCGCTGTAGGACTTGTTCGGACCATCAGGAAGATCTTTTTGCGCTGAAAAATTTATAATTTTTTTGAAAAAAGATCTTTTACGTTTGAAACTGACGTAAAAAGGGTGAAATGAGCAGTTTTGCCTTAGCATCTCTTGTTCAGGACGCTCTGGTAAGCTTGATTATTAATAAAAGATCGGCTTACGATATTGTAGAAGTACTTTTACAGGTTTGGAAAGCAGAGAAAAGCAGGGAATGAGAGGATGGACTATTTCTGGTAGCTTGTATTCAGACCGATTCATTAGGAGCAGCTTCAGGGTTTCTTACGCCAAAAGGATCAGAACTGCGTCCTCACTAATCCAAAAATAGTCCCTCTTTTTTCTATTTGCCAGATTCTGTTACATTGAACTCTTCACTAATAACTTCCTTTGTATTGGCTGGAATTATGGCACTTTCTTTTTTTCTCCAAAGATTCTCCATCTCTTCCAGAGTCTTTCTTTTGGTCTCAGGAACCAGTTTAATCACAATCAATGCAGCCAAACCTCCCATGATTGAATAGATCCAGTAAGCAAATCCATTATGAAAACGCTCTGATAAAGATGTACTGTCAGCCATCATGGGGAAAGTAATTGATACCAGCAGATTAGCCAGCCACTGAGCCGCAAAAGCAACTCCCATTGCACCCTTGATGCTGTTTGGAAATATTTCCGAAAGAAGTACCCAGGTGACTGGCCCCCATGAAAATGCAAAACAGGCTATGAATGAAAGAATGAATATCAGTGCCAGGATACTGTTGGCCTGCAAATAAAAGGTAAATCCAAGAGACGCCATGCTTATTCCCATGCCTATTGCTCCAAAGGTCATCAGAGGCTTTCTCCCAATCTTGTCCACCAGTAAAATGGCAGCAATAGTAAAGGACAGATTGACTGAATTGACTATTATTGTCTGTAGCAGGGCTGTTTCGATACCAAAACCCAGTTTCATGAAAATTGCAGGGGCGTAGTAAAGCACACTATTGATTCCTACAAATTGCTGAAAAGCCGATAGCAGAATCCCTACTAACAGAACCAGGCCGCCATAGGAAAGCCAGGGTGCCCGTTTTTCAACCAGTGAGTTTCTTATTTCATCAAAAATCAACTTTGCTTCAAGATTTCCATAAATTCTATTCAGAACGTTTTGGGCATCGGATTCCTTACCGGTTAATACCAGATAACGTGGTGTTTCCGGGACCAAAAGAAGGAGTAGAAGAAAAAGGACTGCAGGAATAATCTCCGATGCGAACATCCAGCGCCACCCTGCTGCGTCGATCCAGGCCTGAGGCTGACCCTTTGCAATCAGGTAATTAACGATTGAAACCAATACCATCCCGAAAATGATTGCGAACTGATTATAAGACACAAGCCTGCCTCGAATTTTCGCAGGCGCGATTTCTGCAATGTACATTGGAGAAAGCATGGAAGCTAATCCTACACCAATTCCGCCGATCAGACGGTAAAACATGAACATACAGATTACCTGCTTTCCCATGAAATTCATCTTGTCAGGAATCGCAGATCCGATTGCTGATACTATTAAAAGTATGGCAGAAAGGATAAGACCATTCCTGCGGCTAACATTCTGGCTTACATATCCTCCCATCGATCCCCCAATGATACAGCCTATCACTGCGCTTGAGACATTGAACCCATGTATGACATTGATAACTTCTTCATTGAGTGATGAACTGTGCCTGAGAAAAAGATAGTAAACCAATCCATAAATACTGATAGTGGCAATGATCGATGCAACAAAAGTTTTCCCCCAGGCGACATATATTTTTTTGATAAATGAAATTATCAGACCCAGAATAATTAAAAAGCTTATTACACCGATAGCTTTTACCTGGGCGATTACCTCAGCAGCCGCTTTTTCATCTAAGGTGAGAGGAACTATGAAAAACGTCTTTAACGCATCGATTGCTCCAGCTATTACAGAGGTATCGTATCCAAAAAGCATTCCCCCTAATGTTGCGGTTAAAGTAATTGCTGTTACATACAGCATATTTTCATTGTTTGAACTGCTTCTTAGGCTGATCATTCACTTCCTCCTTCTTATATTTGCTTGATTTTTAGTGAAGTATGACAGTTTTCCCATTTCCAGACTTCGAAATTCCTCAGACAATGATCAAAGCCGGGGGAGTTTTTCTGCTTATGCGAGTGAAAAGAAATAAAACCCTTCCCGCTTTTTTATCTTTTTCCAGAGATTGCACTGGTGTAATTCAGGGTACTTTGCTTCGTTTGCTTATAATTGAAGATTTTAAATTGGGGAGGGGATAACTATTTCTCTCTTTAGTAGACCTGATGGGAGATATTTGTGATATCTGGGGCAAAAAGGAGAGTTCATGGTTATGGAAAGTAATACTTATCCAGTAATCAGGAAAAAGGGGTAAACCTCAGGGATCTGATACTGCAGTATCGTCAATAAAGGCCTTTGAATCTGATTGCTGTTGCAGTTCTGAGGAGTGATTCGATTCTGGAGCTTTGTAAATGAAAGCAGGTGCGTAAAGGTTTACACTGAAATGGATAAGTCCATCACCGACGTTAAGGTCGAAGATGATTCCACCCGGTTTTTCGGTACTTTTTTCTATTTTATCATTTACTTCTGTATTTCTGGCAGAACTGATTTTTTGGTGTAAATGATTGATTCCTGCAGCAAGGGAAAAAAGAATTGCTGTGATAATTGATAAAAAGAAAAAAACCTGCCTCCAAAGACTTTTTTTAGTTGATTCCCGGTAAAGGGGATCACCAAAGAGCCGATAAAAAAGAGGTGTCAATCCAGCCTCCCAGGGGCACATTTTTCGTAATGAAACTAATGCCTGAGAAGCACTCTGCCCTTTAAACAGAAACTTGTAAAAAAAGGAGGTACAGTATTTTGCCTGAATATCATTGAGTTTACAAAATGGTCCTACAACCTGATGAATCCCGGCAGATAAAAATGCGCCTGCAATGCCGGAAAGTCCGGAGTTTACCAATATTTTTCCGGCATTACAGGAATTTGAAAATACAAGCCATGGCAGTACCGGACTTTCTCCGATTTTCATAATATCATCAGTACTGAAATACTTTCCATTTCCCAACACCCATCCTGCTTTATCATATTCATGATCAGGACCAGAATGTCCTGCAAAATGAACAATCGAAGCTCTCGGGATCCCGGCAAAAAGTTTTTCTCTGTCCGCCTGCATCAAAAGTCTGACCTGCCGTTTTCGACTTTTTGCATTATTTTTGAGATTCTCTCCTTCACAGTGTCGACCGAAGTCTGTCTGATGAATCCACGATAATCATCAGATCACCCCCGTGATTATATTGCTTTTCAGGGCCTTGTGGCGCACCTGTGTTGATTATGGTTCCGATATGAAATCTCTGGCCAAGAAACCTCTTTTGCAGATAAATCAATTCGAATGGAAAATCTGCCCAGCCAAGTGGTACCATAAAGAGAATATCGCCACAATCGTAAGTTGACAACTTACGGGTGATTTCATCCGGAAAAATTTCTTTACAGGCATTACTTCCCCAGGCCTGAAGAAATCCTAAGCCAACTTGATAATTGCAGCATTCATGAGCTTTGGTAACTGCATTGTTAAATGAATCAATGATCTTTTGCGGGTCGGGTTGTTTCGTTGCAGTAATTGTGCGTGTAATTCCATCATTTACACCGGTTAAACGATCGAATACCTGCCAGGAAACAGAAGATTCTTTAGTTAACAGATCAATGCGTAATGAGCAGCGCCGTTTCATTCTTCCAAACCGATATTTACAGAAAGAATTTCACCCTTTTTCGTAGAAACCCTCAGAGAATAAGCACCAGGAAGAATACCTGAGAACGAAGCAAATGAATTTTTGGTAACATGAATCGACTCGACACACATGCCATTTTGAAAAAGAGTCGCTTCAAAGGAGGTTTTTCTTTTTGCTTTGTCTGTTAAGATGACAGAAATAGAGGATCGCCGGTCACAACTTTTGCATATTTCAATATGAACTGTGAATTTTCCCGCTTCCTTGTAAACAGAGATCTTATCCGGATCTTCTCCACGCTGGGCAAATGCCGGGCTTCCTGACATCCAATCGATGGCATTTTTTACCACTTTCATAGGTGTTTGATTCATCTTAACAGAAATATCCATCATAAAAGCGTTATTAGTACTTTTTCCGATTGGAGGAAAAAAGGTAGCCATTATATTATCGATAGTCTGACGATCAAGTGGAGAAGTTGGTGTTTTAATACTTTCTTTAATAACGTACAATTCATCAAGTGCGCCTTCGGCCAGAGCAACTTTTTCAGCTTTTGTTAATCTGGCTTTGTGCAAACCTTTTTCAGCCAGTATAGCCATTTTTTCTGCTGAAATGACTGTCAGTTTCTTTTTTCTTTGTGACATGTTTCACTCACCTGAAGGTATTGCAGCCGTTTTGTATAAGTTTTCAGTTTTTTTATGATCTTATTTTTCTGGGAATAAACCGTGTTTTCACTTTTCCAGCCGAAAAAGTCCAGAATTTCCATAGTGCTGCATTCATCATAGAACATCATCCGTATAAAAATCTGTTCCCATGGTTTGCATTTCTGAAGAGCAATTTTGAACATTTTGTTTTCTTTAACCCCGAACTGGTTAACAAGAGCATCTGGTGCACAGAGAGTGTCAGGATCCGGGCCAGGTGGCACTCTTTGCTGAGCATGTTCAATCGCACATCGACGGCTGATAGTATAAATGTATGTTGATAATTTACATTTTCCTTTAAATTGTCTTAACGATTTTTTGTCATCTTTTAGAAGATTTTCCACTGCCGCCATGAACAGGTCATTGTTTGTTATAGATCGATCTTTAATTCCGACCGAAGAAACCGCTTTTTGTATTATACCTCCATATTCCTGAAAAAAAATACGCACCTTTGGCTCTATTCCTGACAAAAAGCCCTTCAGAAGCTCCTTTTCGCGTTCTTTTTCTTTTTTAGAGTCTTCTGACATCAATAATCTTCCCTGGTTTTTTATTTTTCTCAGGTTATTAATATGCAAAGGTGATAGTGCAATGGATGTTGAGCGGAAATATTATCCACTGCAAGAACATGGCTCAATGGAGAAGAAGCCAGTTATCACTGATTGTCCTTTTTGACTTAATCGACTAAAAATAATTCACAGTGGCTTAAAAGCAAAAAACTCGAAAAAATAGCTGACTCGCCAGCCTCAAAGAAGGTATTGCTTAATAGAATATGAAGCAATATTTTACAGATAGGCTTTTTTGTCCCATTATGTTTAAAATCATGGTTCTACAGCTTTCGAATTAAAGGAATAGCACCTTTGCTTTCTATTTCAATGCTTCTTTTCGTTGGAGCAATTATATTTCATTATTATTTTATTAATCATACTAAACATGTAATTTATTTCTTATACTATCATAATAACATTATCCCGATAAACCTTTGAAAGAGAGCAGGGTATGAACAAATTATCTATTCCAGCCATTTCTCTCGCTTTGTCCCTGGCGATGAGCGGTGCACAAGCGGGTGACAGTACTTTTGTGATCACCTCTGGCAAGAATAACTACTGGAAAACCGGTACATATACCGAATCAAACGGTAACGCTAACATTACAGTTAACGAAAATCAGAAACACCAGAAATGGAGAGGCCTTGGAGGAACTTTCAACGAGGCAGGCTGGGATGCTCTCAATGTGCTCAGTGAAAGTGAGAGAGACAGGGCCATTAAGTTACTGTTTGATGTAAATGACGGAATCGGATTCACCTGGGGACGAATTCCGGTTGGGGCCAGTGACTATGCTCTGGAACGTTATACTCTGAACGAAACTGCAAATGATTTTGAAATGGAACATTTTACCATTGAACGGGACAAACAATATCTGATTCCTTACATCAAAGCTGCATTAGCAGTTAAGCCGGATATTCGCTTCTGGGCCAGTCCCTGGACTCCCCCAACCTGGATGAAAAATCCGGTTGGCTATGATGGTGGTGCAATGCGTAACGAAGCAAAATACCTTCAGGCAAATGCCTTGTACCTTGCTAAGTTTTGTGAAACTTATAATAATGAAGGAATTCAAATCAATGCAATATGTCCTCAGAATGAGCCTGGCTATACTCAAGGCTATCCAAGCTGTGGCTGGGGCAGATATCGCAACCCCGATAATAGCGAAGTTAAAAATACTGAATACCTGAGCACCTTTGTAAAAGACTACCTAGTTCCTACAATTAAGGAAAAAGTCCCAAAAACTGAAATCTGGTTTGGTACTCTTTCAAATGATGCTTTCGCCAGTGATTATTGGAACGCTGCCAAGCAGAAAGCCGGAGATGACATTAAGGGATTAGGTTTGCAGTGGAATACAAAGCCACTGATCAGTGGTAATGACAGTAAATACATGGTGTTCAATTCCGAGCACAAATGTGGAAACTACCCCTGGTCACGTGAGAGAGCAAACAGTCCTGATGACGCTGATCGCAATAATTTCTTACCAAACATGGCACCTAACAACCATGCTTATGGTGAAGAATCCTGGGATGAATTAAGGGATTGGATAAAAGCAGGTGTACATTCCTATAACGCCTGGAACATGGTGCTTGACACAAAAGGTTTCAATCTGGATAAGCTGAGAGAATGGCCGCAGAATGCACTTCTGGCAGTAGATAGGGACAAGAAAACCCTGCAGGTGACAGCAACCTATTATGTTTTTCGTCACATCGGGCAGTATGTGGATACTGGAGCTGTTCGGTTGGGAACTTCTAATCAAAATGATAATGCTCTCGCTTTCCAAAACCCCAATGGTAGTATCGTTACTATTGTCTTTAACTCCAACAATAACGATGCTCAGACAACAGTTTCGGTCAGTGATAAAAAGTACCAGTTCAATGTTCCCGGAAAAGGATGGGCTACTTTAGTTGTAAATTGGGAAAAACCAGTTTCAGTAAAGGAATCAGCAGACAATAAAATTACCGGTAAAGCCAATGGACTTAGAATATCCAGAAATGCAAATGGTTACAGGGTTACACTTCCTTCTCGGGAGGCCGGACGTATCGAGCTGTTGACTGCCAATGGCCGGATTCTGGAATCCAGAGAAATACCCCAGGGCAGCAGTGAAATTACTCTTCAGAAACAGACTCCTTATTCCGGTCTGCTTCTGCTGAGAGCAGTAAATGGTGGGAAAACCAGTACTGCACGATTCTTCTCTTTCTAAAAAATTTATACTTCCAGAAAACGCCGGATTCACTCTGGCGTTTTCTTTATCTCCCTTATAAAACTCACAACTCAACAGTACGAATCTGCCTCTTACCCCCCCATACCCGTGATGATATACTCATAATTATATTGTTGTGTAATTTTCAATAATGATATTATCTTTAAAGGGCGATTTTCTT
>Ga0209510_1002717_pt1 | contig 17653 bp, 12 predicted proteins | sample BiotimSIPDNA_FD_185749 | JGI IMG/M metagenome (GOLD analysis project Ga0209510, IMG submission 185749) | Anaerobic biogas reactor microbial communites from Washington, USA - Biogas_R1 time_0 SIP DNA (SPAdes) (version 2) | ecosystem: Engineered > Bioreactor > Anaerobic > Unclassified | place... | reverse complement strand
TCAACGCATTAAACCCGCCCGAGCGGCTGCCATAAGGCAGAACCGTGAAGGAATCGCCTACCTGGGGGATAAAGCCATCGATCAGGCTCATGTTCAGCGTGCCTGCCATAGTCGCCGTGCCCGTGACTGTCAGCTGATCATATTCTGTGCCTGCAGTAGTACCGCCCAGCTGTATCTCCAGAACGCCGTCGCTTTGTTGGGTGTAATCACCCTGCACGGTGATGTTGCCGGGTGAGTCGCCCGGGCTGACCGTGCCGCTACTCACCAGAGTGGCTGCCAGGGTGCCCGAGCCGATCAGGCTGTCGCCACTCTCAAGGTTAAGCGTTTCGCCCGGGTCCAACGTGCCGCCGCCCAGGTCGATCACCACATCCTCGCCGTTGTCCATGCCCTGCTGGAAAATCAGGCTGCCAGCAATAACGTCAACAGTGCCATCGTTGGTAAAGGGAATGTCCATGGTGGTGGTGGTACCTGCGGTATCCTTGATGAAGTTGCCTGTGTTCACAAAGCGTTCATTAACTCCACCGTTCATAGCGTTGTTGGTAACGGAAGCTGCATTCTTGGCGTTAAAGGTGCCGCTGTTCTGAAATACGGCTCCATTTGCAAGGGTGATATTGCCACTCAGCCAATTTACTGTGATTGGATTAATGATGGTCTTGCCTGAAATTGTGCCGCCCCCCAATTGAAAAGTACTGGCAGAGCTGTCGACCTCGATATCACCCGCACCTGTCAGGGTATATAAAACTAATTGAAGCTTCTGCATGATTTTGAGATGGGCAGGGTTGTTTAGCGTGCCCAAGACAGCTAATTCCGAGATATCAAGCGGGGTGTTGGGCAAATTCAAGGTCGCATTAGTCACGGCAACTTTGTAGGGCATGAGTACGCTGGTCGTTGTGAGGTTAAAAGTCGTCCCGCTAGAAAGCGAGAGATAACTTTCGTTGGGTGTCAGCGAAACCAAACCTGGCGAAAAATCGCCAGCAATATTCACAACAGGCCCTTCATTGACCAGGATAATAGGTACCTGGATCTGAGATGTCTCAGTAAAAGTGAACGTCTGATCTGGCCAGGTGCCGCCGATCCCCAAATAGGTTCTCTCCGCGCCCACAATATCCCCCGAATGCGTTCCTCCTTTTTGCAGAACTAACCCACCAGAGTTTAAAGTAACTGTACCTGAGTTGCTGAAAGCCGGTGAGTTGATCGATAATCCACCTCCATATTCAACATTGTCGGTGATGATAATTTCACCCTCATTGGTAAAATTTGAGTTAGTTGTGATGGTTATCCCGTAATCGCCGCCATTTACTGTCAGTATCGAATCTGAGCCAATGCTGATAGAGTTTCCGCCAGCGAGAATGGTTGATGGGTAGATCAACTGTGGGCCCATACCTACTGAGTCGATAATCACATCATCTTCTATTGTGGGCACCCGCCCGCAAGACCAGTTTGTGGGCGTCGCCCAATCGCCATTTCCTCCCTGCCAGGTGCAAGTAGCTGCTTTGGCCTGGCCTGATGGCAGCACCAAGGTAGCGAGTAGCAGGATGCAGGCAATTAAGTACTGAGTTAACAAGCGCTGAGATTTCATTTTTTACCTTTCTTTATTGTATTGGTGAAAAAACAAGATATTGTTAACCAAATCATCAATGAATTAGAAGGTTAATATTCGTTTACAAATTCCAAAGGGCATCATCAATGCCTGGAGTTTTGTAATTTATCGTTTTATGCTTATTCCTGCGCCCCCAGGATTTGTTTTACATGGTATTAAGCAAAAGTCAGACAAATTTGTGAGGTTGTAAAAAAACAATACAAACTCGATTTACGTGATTATTATATCACAACAATCAGTCGACGGATGAGCTTAAAGTGGGAAAATTCCAATGAATTTTTCGATTTCACCGAAGGCCTCCAAGAAAACGTGAAATGCGTTTTGAACATTCAACACATCGATTAACGCATGGGAATGTGGACGCCATTTCTTACATTCAATTATCGGATCAAATTAGGACTCGAGAGACTCCTCCGCCACAATATCGATAACAGTCTGCTTGAGCTTCCTCTTATTGGGTTTCTTTGTAAAGACCTGCTTGAATCGCCCCAGCATCTTTTTGCTCAGGTCCTTGCTTAGTTGACTAAAACGCTCATTGGAGATGCGTTCGCCTTTTTCAAACCATTCGATGGCGGCGTAACCCATCACAACCGTCATGGAAGTGGCAATGGCTGAGCTCAGCAGCCAGCCGGGCACACTGGCAAACTTGGAAAATTGTTGAAACAAAGTGCGCCCAAGCATTCCCAAACCAAAGGTGCCGATCAGCTCGCGCGCCCTTTTTGGGGTGATTTTGTACTGAAAGATGCGGGCGATCGTCATGACCATCCCAACCTGGTTGGTGATCAACGGAATAAAGTCTATTACAGGCAAGGGTGAAAGCGCGATGGCTGCCGATAGTGAAGAAGAGGTTGTGATCGTCCGCCAGGCGATTTTCCGTCGGTACATCGGCATGGCATTTGCCAGTGCCAGGGTCATGGCTGGGTCGGCGGCAATGATCGACATGGTAATATCGGCAATTCCGGTGCCTTTCAGGGCTGAGACTGGGATTACCTGGTATTTGTCTAAGCCCAGGTTGAGGGCGGTTTTCTCGATAATAGCATCTTTGTGTTTGCCAGCCAGGTCGATTTTATTCAATACGACCACAAAAGGTTTTCTAAGCTCCAGCATATGCTGATAGAGGTCCTGTTCCGTTTGTTTCACTCCCTGGATGGCATCGAAGACAATAATCAGGAAATGAGCCGAGCGGGCTGCCTCCAGCGCGCGTTCACGTTCCTGTGTGCCAACCGGACCGACCGCATCCGCACCTGGTGTATCGACAAGGTTAAAAATACCAGCGTCTGCTTCCTGGTTGACGCGAGTGGTACCAGGGATGGGGCTGACAGCAGCTTTATCCTGCTCTTTGCGAATAAATTGATTGTAGAGCGTCGATTTCCCAACATTGGCGGGTCCGATGATTGCAACTTTTTTGTGGTTGCCCAACACAGCTTTGGATTGCGTGAGGGCAAGGTCGATCATGGTCTTGGTGGGGTTCTTTCCCAGGGGAATGTTGCTAACTACATTCTGCAGGTTTCGGCGTTGTTCTTCGGGCACGACTGACCACACCTGTCGAATGAGATCCTGGCTGGGATAAGGGAATAATTGCTGAATGTCTTTGAGTGAGGGCATGAGCTTTCCTTTTGTGTACTGACAGAATTATACAGTAGGCTTTGCGATTGTTAATAGTTTTACTGGAAGCCTTCTGGACCACGTATGAGCCGACGTGCTGGCGGGTTCGAAACCCGACCGGGTATAAATGCATCAAGTAGTGTTTTGTTAGGGGAGTCCTGCCAGGTGTCCCAATTTTTTGTGCCTGAAACCAAGCAGGTGAGATATCCCATGGTCCTCCGGGACGGTGTGAAAGAAGTCCCGGATTGTTCGTCTTTGGTTGACGGTTTACGCCTGATTTTCAGTTAATTTGGTTGACTTTTGGACCGAGTTCGGGTAATATCAGTGTTCGTTGTACGGCGAGGTAGCTCAACGGTGGAGCAGTGGACTCATAAGCCATTGGTTCTGGGTTCAAATCCCAGCCTCGCCATTTTTTAATTAAATTAAAAGATAATTAGTTCTGGGATTCCTACTCGCTGCGCTCCCAGGACTTCGCAAAATGCGCTCGCAAATCCCAGCCTCGCCATTTTTTATTTAATTTTCAATCAAGAAATTAGTTCTGGGATTCCTGCTCGCTGCGCTCCCAGGACTTAGTATTCACTCGCAAATCCCAGCCTCGCCATTTTTTATTTAATTTTCAATCAAGAAATTAGTTCTGGGATTCCTGCTCGCTGCGCTCCCAGGACTTCGTATTTACTCGCAAATCCCAGCCTCGCCATTTTTTGTTTAAGATGATCAGATTTTCTTCCACTGGGACCCGCGTGGTGTCCTTTTCCTGATTTCATCAATCTTGAGTTGGGCTCGGTAATCACTCAACGCACCTCCCACAAAAGCATGATAATGTGAGTGGTCCACCAGGTCTACGTGAGCTTTTTTCATGCGTGCATCTTCAGATACATCTTTAGTGGTGAAGACTGGACCAAGATCGGCGACAACTTCTTTTAGTACGTGCAAAGAAATATCTTTTCTACCCATCTTTCCCTCATTTACAATATCGACGAGATATGATTTGCTTTTTTACTGTGGTTCAACTAATTGTAAGTCTACCACAAACCTTTTATGCGGTTGATGGTTAGAAATGAATGTAACCTCCGGTCAACGACCTCGCGCGGCCTGTGCCCACCACGAAGTGGACGGGTATTAGGAGATCGACGAGAACGGGGCTGTGATGGAAGACCTGGCGGTCAAATGGCTTGCGGGTAATTCAGCGACAAAACACCCCTGTCGTTTTTTTGAGGATAGAGGTATACTACATAAAGTTAATCACAAGTTACTTTTCCAACAAAATTTTAATGGGGTTAATAATATTGGACCATAAAAAACCTATAACAGACAATACATTTGAATATCAAGAGTTTGTTAGTTCAGCAGGTGTTTATGTATCCGCTGAGCTTCAGGAGAAGATAAAAAACACTGGTTTCTTAATTGCAGGCAACGGCAGCATTGGGAATCCAATAGCGATGATGTTGGCTAGGTCTGGTGCAGAGAATATCATCATTGCAGATCCTGAAGACATCGAAATAAGCAATCTCGCTCGTCAGGAGTTCACTTTCGATCAACTTGGGAAGAACAAAGCTGAAATGACCACACAGAATATTCAAGCAATCAACCCTCGCACGATCAAGTCGATAAAAAGCATTTCCAAAGGTATTACAGCCGAAAATGTTGAAGCACTGGTAGCCGAGGCGGATATTGTCGTTGATGGAATCGATATCCGTTCTTCAGATATGACTTGGTTACTTCATAAATATGCCTGTTTTTATAAAAAACCTGTCATTGTAGGCTATGATCTAGCAGGTACAGCTTTGTTAACCATATTCCGTTATGATCAAAAGCGGATAAAACCTTTGAAAGGAAATGTTTCTGAGGAGACGATTTTAACATTTCAAAGAATTAAGAAAGCATACCAAAACGGGGATATCTCTGAAGCACAATTTTTGAATTATGTGTATCAAGTTCTCACAGGACCAATCAACCCATTTCTCGTCCCAATAGAACAACTCAAAGAAATTGTTAATCGAAAAGAGGATGAAACAAGCACTTCCCAAGTTGGAACGACAGCTCGATTAATAAGTGTATTGACTGTTGAGGCTATCAAGATAATGCTTTCTGGTGAGAAAGTCAGAGAAATTATAGCAATTGATATCCCTTCGGTGGTAAGGGCGCACAATCCGAGTGTAGTTTCTAAAATGGTTTACATGATAAAGGCGTTGATGACAATAAATAGAAGAGGAGTTGGGGTAAAAGAAATGCTCAACACTCTTAACAATGATGATTTGTTAAAGAATTTATAATGACAGATTTTAGCGAAGAATACCGATTGTTTTTAGCTACTTCAATTGAGGATCAAATTGAGCGATACCAGCTCGTTACAAAAAAGTACCTCGAAAAGGGGTATTTGAAGGGGATAAAAACGATCAATACTGGGATAGAGCTAAATTCTCTAATTTCATCCTTAAATATCGAAGAACTAGATGAAAATGGATTTGCCGAGAAAGATAAACAATATCTTAGAGACGGAATAATATTCAATTTTGACAATTATCAGATGATTTTTTTTGATCAATATCACTGGAATTCTATTCCATTTGTTGCCAAAAAAACAAACTGTACTTGTGGGTCAGCTCGGTTGATCATCAAAAACTCGAATGGTTTGCCAACACTCAATGATCCTAAGATTACTATTTTTGACAATGAGACTTGGGTTTATGAAAAAGCCAGAGTAGAGTTTTCACAATATGCAGTCTGTAATGAACCTTTTTCATACGCCTCGATTGGATTATTAAAATTAGCATACTTGTACAGTATTAATGTTTTACACATCGATGGCTGGATAGCAACGATTGATAATCTGGTTCTCAAATTGCTGAACAGCAGATTTTTTAATTTTAATTTACCCCCCATAGGTCCGAGTATAGAGTATTTAGGATCAATCTGTACCCCCGTTTATATTGATTTGGAAACGGCATTGTCAAATTCAGAAAGTTGCCTTTCAAGTAAAAAAGTTGCGGATTTCATCAGGGATAAATCTTGCATTGGATTCGAGAACGTGATTGTAGAAATTTAGCTCTGATATTTTTTTATGATCTTGCCGACTTGATGATTCCCACTTACTTTGTTTCGGTCATAGGTGAGCAGAATTTGCTCATCATAGGCTATCATCATTAGTTTTCTTATTAAAAAAGATCTCAGGTCATGATCAGTGCACGATCTGGATACCAACGTTATATTGGAAATGATATTGACTGGATCCAGGAGACCAACGTGATCAGTTTCGATATTTGCCGATATTCCATTAATTTATCATAATTGTTGATTATTAGTATATAATTTCAGCTAATTGAAGGTGGAAAATTGAAATCAAGTCTCAAATTGTTATTTTACAATACAGATGGAGGCAATTTAGATGGCATCTTATGTTCTTGAATTATTTAAATTAGTCACAACTTCAGTTTTTATAGTTTTTGGAATTTTGATATCTGATGTCAGGAATAAAAAAACAAAACCACTAATTAAACAACCGTGGATAAGTATTATGAGGATTACTTATCCACTCTCACCAATTTGCTTTTTATATTTCCTTTGGAAACTGAATCGAATATCAATTATTGATGTCTTAGCATTAGCATTAATGGTTTTAGGAACGATAATTGTTTTCTTTGCAAAACGGGAATTAGGGGTTAACCATTCTTGGACAGGATATTCCACGACGAATATAACCAATTTTATAAGAACTGGAATCTACGAATATGTTCGTCATCCCTTATATCTTGGAATAATTATTGCTGTTGCAGGAACAGGTATCGTTGTTTTACAAAGAATTTCTACAAATTACCTGGTTTTTTGCATCTACATAGCTGGAATGATTTTTACTATAGTTTTTATCAATATATCCAGCACTAAGGAAACGAAGTATTTAGAAGAAAAATTTGGAGATGAATTTATTGAATATGTTGAGCAAGTACCAGCCCTTTTCCCCCGACTAAGCAAAAGAAATGGATTTGAAGCAGATTCCAAAAATCTGTAGAAGTCTAGTAATTTACTTAGCAATAATCAAGGCTGGTGTCAGGATACCGGTGAGAATGGGGGTCAATGACCACGCATGGTCTGCCCAGACGTACTTACAGCGCTGGGGTGCTTTGCAAGATGGCGAGAACTGGGGACAAGAACCTCACGCGGTGAGGACACCGGCGAGAACAAAGGTTTCATTATTTGCCGACATTCCATTAATTTATCATAATTGTTGATTATTAGTATATAATTTCGGCTAATTGTAGGTGGATAATTGAAATCAAGTCTCAAATTGTTATTTACGTATATTTAATTTTCCTTTCAAACCAAAAGGATAACTTATGACAGACATTTATTTTAAAAGATCATGTTTGATGTACCAATATAGTGCTCCTTCAACCCTTTAATTCACTTCAGCTTACCCTTCTACTACCAGCTTTGTTGCACTTACGAGTTGAATCCAAGTATTTATTGATATTTCACATCCTTGAATTATCTACAGATCTAAATTTATTGTGAGCGATTTGTACGTCACTCGTTATGCGCCAATTACGACACCATTGGCGAATCCTTACGCCCAATAATTTCTGCAGTTCATTGATTTCTTCAAAATTTCTAAAAATATTTTATGTAATCCCAGCAACAACACAACAAAGCCTTACCAATTGTTATCGTTATTAGACATTTGGTATGGAAAGTCCCGGAAATAATGATTTAGTTCATCTATCTTAAAGCATTAGTATTAATCAGCTTAGACCTTAATAAGACATCTTGATCGATTACATATGATCTTTGCTTACCAACATTATATTCAAACACCAGAGAATTGTTGTTGGTTGTCGTATCTCCAAGAAAAATTTGCAAGTTGTTTGCAACTCCGCTTAATTTGCCTTTTTATGTTGAATTCACGGTAATTACATTAATTTTATGTTTTCATACTAATTGTTTTGGAACTTTTAAGTACCACACATTTACATCGTCAGTTCCCCGATCAAGAATTTTTTCACAAACTTTAATGTAGCTTGAATTATTATTTTTATGAATTTCCTTGTTAATAGCTGATCTCCAGCTATTATCTTCGCTTTTTTCCAAAATTGCCTTTACACAGTCAAACATCTGCCGTTCTTGCGGTGTTAATATTGTTGAAATGTCTCCAAAGAAATAATTTGACCCAAGCAGAAAGAGAGTTTGATTTTCAGGTTTTGTTCTGTCTAATTTAAAATCAGGAAGATTTAGAAATTGAACATCTTTATTGCTTACGATCTTATTGATCAATTTCGCCATAATTGGGGTTGTGAGAAAAAATAAATATTCGATATTTTCCTGACAGCAATAATCATAAATTTCTGAAAACAAATTTGAGAAAACTAAATATTGAAACTCATACCATTTTCTAGCACCTAAATTACTGGATAATGCTACATTGGTTGCCAATCTTCGTAATTCGCCAATTTTCCCATATGGTCTCCTTGCTTGAACCCTTTCCATTAAGGAGATTTCAAAATCACCCTCATCATAATCACCTTGATGTAATAATGACCCCATTTCCAGTTTTGAAGGTGTATTAAAATTATAAGTGTGTAAACCAAGTGTTCCTAAAGGCTGGATTGTATTTTTTCCTGTCACAACAAAAGAAGCACCTTCAGCAAAATCATACTCATCGCAAACTGGTAATTTAGGATAAATACATGAGTCTTTGTAAGCTTTTGAACGAAATTCACCAATTCTTACATTAAGACTTTTGCTCTTTGAAGAAATTAAATACACCTTATCAAACTCGATAATTTCATTTATAGTAATATGGTTATTAATTAATACTTTTTCACTTCTCTCTGCAATTATCCAGGTATTATGCCCTCCTAAATATCTACCTTTATCACTCACTTCGACTTTAAAATAACCATCTTCCTCAAATAATTGGCTTACTTCTGCGTGCGATTCACGCAAATATGATAAATTGGTTATTTGGCGATTTCTTTCTAGGACTGCCTTAAATCTTGGGTCCGATAATCGTCTGAGAGTAGATAGAAGCAAGCGAAAAGCATTTTTGGTTCCTTCTGCAGAAGCTAGAAATTCGCTTATGACAAATTGTATTATGTTAGGCACACTTAATTTTCTTGCGCTTGCTAAAGGATCTGAAATAATAATTTTTGCCCCCACACTCATCATTGATGCTATGTTTTTTATGGCAGTTTTCTGTAAAAAATCTGCTTCTAGTTTTGTTGGCCGATGATCTTCAGAAATCAAGGTAAGAGCATAAAAACCATTCTCAATAACTGCAATATTATGTAATGGCATACACTCATTGAATTGGAGCCCGCCATTTAATGATGTAATGTCAGCGTTTATGAAGCCAATTTTAGTGTTCTCCTGTTTAAACATATCAAGGGAATTGTCAATAGCTGTGCATACAATCCCTTTTTTTGAAAAATGTTGGCTTATTGGGGCTCTTCCGCAGCATAATTCGAGAATCTTTGGTTCAATAATTTCATCATTCTTAATAATATTATCAATTTCTAAAATTATTTCATCATCAAGTTTCTTCTTCATTGCAAACTGGACAACATAGTCGTATTCATTTCCACCGTATTTAGCAGAGCTCCAAACTTGTAAATCGTTTTTCATAAGTAAGTTTTCCTAGTCAATATAACAAAATTATTTTACAAAAATTTCCGGTAGTAGTAACTATTCCATTTTCAAGCTTTGATTTGTAGTCTCAAACTTATAAGTATAAATGAGTGGTTTGTTAGTTGAACTTTTTTGTGTATTTTCACCATTAACAAAAGCAATTTTATCCTTGGGTTTCCGCTGATAATCAATCCTAGCTTGGCTTATTTCTTTATCTTTCTATTTTACAAAGAATTCAGCAACAACCAACGGTTGACAGATCTCTGCACCATAGGCGTTCTTTCCACAGTGCTCTCCTGCCCCTAAACCATAGATAGTCAAATATGAATTGTCGTAAATGTCATCAAATTCTTCGAGACTCAAAACAAAATACGGGTCATACGTTCCAGGATGATAACATTGGAACTGTTCATTGCTAATCACATTGAATACTCGACAAGAAATCTTTATAAATTCACCATCATATTTATCAGGATAAGTGTTGAAATCTCTCCAATCCACCTGCTCAAATTTTGACATATAATCTTGGGTTTTTACATAAGCCGTTTGAGTGAACTGATAAGGCGCCGTTGTTGGTGTAGGTGTGTTAGTTCTTGTTGGAGTTAGAGTTATCGTTGATGTGTTCGTTATTGTCGGGGTGTTTGTTATTGTGGGAGTATAAGTAACAGTAGGTGTATTTGTTGATGTCGATGTTGGCGTTTCTGTTGGTGTGCTTGTTGGCACAGAAGTATAAGTGCTGGTAGGACCTGCTAGTTGAGTTTGTTCTATCCCTGCAGAAATTGTGGCTTGAATATCTTCCGCTGTTAGTTCTTTTGAACCTCCACAACCACTAATCAATAATAAGATAAATAATAGTATCGTGATTTTTTTCATCTCTTGACCTCCTGAATGATTTTTTCACGTTGTTTGACTTAAAAGTATTATAACGTAAACCCCCTGGTTGCACCGGTCTACATAGAGCTTCTTGTTCTTTGTTGGTATTCATAACTTGAAAGGTTGCTGATCATGCTATCTACAGTTATTTAATGAAGGGCAAATCGCCGCGCTCTGTTCGCGATGACAGGAGTAAAACAGATCGTATTCGGCGGAGTTCGCAACCGACGCGGATTCCCCCCTACGAAAAAAAGCCAGGTTGGACTATGGAGCCTGGCTCATGAAATGCATGTTTGGGATGGCCTACAAGGAAATTGCCTTGTTACACTAATCAGAGACTAACTCAATCGGGCAATTTACGCTCAGGGTAAAATCGGATGGGGCAACCTCGATGTAAAACTGCCCTATGGCATTATCGTTGGCAATAATATCCGTTCTGGCCGGTGTCCTCACCGCGTGAGGTTCTTGACCGTGAGGTTTCTATCTACGCTTGTCCAAAAGGAACGATTGGAATTTCACCATTTTCGCCATTGAGCCAATAACCGGCAGATGAGTGCCGCCAATGTTCTGGTAATTTCACAAACCCTTTTCTGAGTTATCATCTTTAGTTAGCTTATTGAATGAGATCTAAGGTCACGATCAGTGCACGATCTGGATACCAACGTTATATTGGAAATGATATTGACTGGATCCAAGAGACCAGCGTGATCAGTTTCGATGTTTGCCGATATTCCATTAATTTATCATAATTGTTGATTATTAGTATATAATTTCAGCTAATTGTTGGTGGAAAATTGAAATCAAGTCTCAAATTATTATTTACATATATTAGATTTTCCTTTCAAACCCAAAGGATGACTTATGACAGACATTTTTTATGAAAAGATCATGTTTAATGTACCAACAAAGGAACGATCGTTATTGTCCAAAGAAGAAAAAAGTCAATTGTCTTCTAACGTCAGAGACCTCGAATACATTTATAAATATAAGCAACTTCAGATTGGAATTTCTCCTTCGGAAAGAGCTTTTGTTCTTACTCCTAGGCAGTTGTTTGAGATCGGCGATCTATTACCAAGGATTTCCGATAGAGTAGAAAAAGTATTAGGGTTGTCAGGATTAAAAAGAGCTTGGGATCACATTCCAATTATCTCTATCTTGTCAAAGGCTTTACTGGAAGAATCTACCAAGTATTCAACCTGGATTTCTAAGCGTATCGCTCAAAGACATCATAACGATCAATCAGTATTAATCTGTGATATGTGCTCAGGAGCAGGCATTACCACCTCGAAAGTTTATATTGAATTTAAAAATAGGGGTATCCCTCACGTGCAAATTCACGCAATTGATAACTCTATTGAATCAATATCTGCTGCATATCTTCTATTCCAAACGCAAAATATCCCATGTCAGATTGTTACGGGGAACATTAGTTCCATAAACCACTACTCAGAATTTGATGGAATCTTATTGATATATTCTGACATAGAAAACTATATGACAAGCCTAGACAAAAGATTTATGTACAACGATTTAATTTCTGAAAATGGCATATCGTATCTTCCTAAGAAAATACATGACAAGATTTTTACCGATTCAATTGAGCACCTAAGAGTTAACGCTGCCGTGTATCTTTCGTCGATCAATCCGAATTATACAGTCCAATTATCGAAGCCGTTTTTAATTCAAGAGATACTTACTGGAAAAAACAAACACGAAAAATATCATCAAAGAATTGTAAGTAATAAAAAACAATATATAACCACCCCAGATAATAAAATACGCAAGGCGATGACGGAGGAAACTGGCAGACAGATTGAGTTCATGCGAAATCTTTTGTTAAGTGATTTTACAGTTTTTGTATCATATATGAATGGTCTTAACAAAGCCACAAAGGCGGCTAAATCGCTAAAGGATGATATATTGTCTCCAGTCTGTGATATCTCTAATGGCCTTAAATTAATTTTCAATAAACACGAGTTAAACACTTATCCAGATATTGTCGGATCACCTTGCGATGCAATTGAGATCCTTCTATAGAGATTGGCATTTAATCATAACGTGAAAGGAAATTGATAGATAAGGAAAATGATGCTACTTTGTCTGGGGACAGGAGTTAAGTAATTTTTTACTTGAACTAATTCAAATCAACACAGACAGGAATTACGGAGATGATCCAGTGGAAGAGCAGAATATTATCAGAAAGCAAATTACCGACGACAAAAAAAAAGAGTCTCTTTACCTGCTAAAGGAGGACAAACATGGCTATTATATTGATGTGCCAAAGATTGTCTTGGAAGAGATTGATGAGTATCAGTCTTCTTTTTCAGCCAATTTTCTAAAAGCATTAGAAAATTTTGCAGATGCAAAAGAGCTATCTGACATCGATCCAACAAACCCTTTCTGTTTTTCTCCAAAAACTCTTGAGTTGATACGCAGAGAAGTAATAATTCCAGTTCTAAAAGAATTAGAGGGTTTTTTTAGCGGAAGAGAAATTGGAGATGGAAGAGAATTCAGTTGGAAAGAGGCTCATGTAGATGGTTTGCTAGGCAAACTCTTGGCTCTCGAGTCTTTTAGAATTAATCGAATGATGACTACTAAAGCTAGAGAAAACATTCTATCTGAATTTCCCAACGAAAAGGATATAAGAGTTCTTGAATATTGCACGGGTGCTGGTATAACAACGGCACTCTTATACAACTCGCTTCGTAGAACATCGAAAAACATAAAACTATGTTCAATAGATAACTCTCTTCAATCGGTTGCTTGCGCAATGGGTTTCTTAACTGCAATTGGAATTCCCACAAGAGTAGTTATAGAAAGAAATGAGGATCTGTCTTTCTCTGAATTTCCGGGAGTCACAATATATTTCGATACAGCTCAGAATTTTTCAAAGAGAACATTTAATTTCAAATTCCATGTCATTGTTTCAGATAGTGGACTCAATTATCTTTCAGAACATGATGAAATTCTAAATTCGACGGTAAATGTACTTGAACAAAATGGACTAATTCAAATCTGCACCCTTGATCCGGAAACAGAGATTGATTTATCAATAATCCAAATGCTGTCGACGATTGCATTCGGCAGACATGTTGAGATTTATCGGAAACATAAGAATAATAATATTTACAAGACAAAGAAAGTAACAAGGGTACAAGACGATGGTGTTGAGAAAAAAATTACATTAATCAAGCAAATGTACTCTGCTTCGACATCTCTGCAATATTACATTCTTCAGAAATTAGTTAAAATTGACAGGGAATTGTTCTGGGCTTACCTTAAAGGAGCTAAGTCTGCTGCGGCTATTACTAAAATGCTCTCTCCAAAGATAAAAATTGACTTAAGGAAAACAGGAGAGACATTAATGATGATTTATCCAGATGCTGAATTATTTTATTTTCCGTCATACAATGATCAAGAAACGAGTTTGACGAGATTTTTGGATTTGAAGAACCGTCCTGGCGGGTAAACTTAATTTGTATTCATTTTAATTCTCTCTTGTGCATATAAGTCTCCCAATTCCCATCCACTTTATTTTGGGCACGGGTGAATTTGATATGCAGATCGAAAGTCATCGCATTTAGTCACCGTACTAAATGTTGGCCTCATGTCATGATCAGAGAATGGTGTGGATACCTTACGATCAGAAAACTTATACTGCCTGTGCTCGCCACGATGTGTATGGGTATCAGAAGGCGGGCGAGAACGGAGGGATGGGAGACCTGGCAGTCAAGAAGCTCATACGTTCCCACAGGGAGGCTTCGCACTGGGGACACCGGCGAGAACTGAGCAAATCTTATATTTCATAAATTTCTTGTTCGGCATAATTATGTATAATTAGCCATTAATTTATAATCTCCAGTTTGGTTAATGATGAGGGAAAAATGCAACTAATTTTTTACAAAATATTACAAATTAGCATCATAATCTTATTTGGTGTCTTAGTTTCCGATTTGCGTAAGAAAAACATTACTAAACGTCTTCTTGATCAGAAACTTTTAATAATCATGAAATTGTCTTACCTTGCTCCTTTAATTATTTTTTTGGTCTCAGTTATTACCAATAAAAAAATCCTTATCACAGATGTTTTTGCACTAGTCATTACACTGATCGGATTGATGGTCGTTGCTGACGCAAAATTTAACTTAGGCAAAAATCACTCTTGGACTGGTTATGGAACTTTTCCAGAAAATTTCTGCACAAAAGGTTCCTTTTCTTTGATGCAGCACCCAATGTACACAGGCATTATTATCTGCATAATCGGTATGGTCTTACACGTAAGTTTTCATGTTTCCTGGCCATGGTTGTTATTGAACCTTGTCTCTTCGTTATTTATTATTTACATTCTGATATCTTCGGCAAAGAAAGAAAATGAGCATTTACAAGAATTGTTTGGTGATGATTATAAGAATTATGCTGATCAAATTCACCCTTTTTTACCCATTCGCAGGTATAAAGCCAGGAGCATTCTAGATTAATTTTCAACTGTCAAGTTGTGACCGTCTCTGCAGTTAGCATGTTTGGTTGATCTAAGTTTTCCACACGTGATTACTTGATAAGTCACTTAGCATAAAGCGATTATCAGCAGGTAATATGAAGACCGCTGAGAACGAAGAGCAGCGATATCAAAAGCTGTAAAGGTAAAATTTGTTTTTAACCTTTGGGTTTTATTTTTATAATGCTTTTTCGAAGTACCAATGGATCATCTTCTCGGCAAATATCCATCAATTCTTTTGTATTTACAACCCTCTCACCTTGAACAAATAAATCTTCACCTGATCTAGACCAACCTAATTTTTCATATTCTAAAGGTTTTTCTATTTCTTCGAAAATCAAGTCTTGAGAAAGTAAGTGATTTACGAATTGCATGTGTGTCTCAAATGGTGTGGTGATAACTGCATCTTTTACACGCGAAAGCTCAGTAGCAGATTTAATAGTTTTTAAGATTTTTACTAATTTTCCTGGATTGGTTCTTAGCAATAACGCAAGCCAATTGTACGTTCTACCAGCTCCATCTGAAACAACTTGTTTAATGAGAATACTGCCATCCTCTTTCGATATAAATTCGTAATAATGAGGATAATCGTAAGGTGCTTGAAATGAATTAATCCTTGGGTCTTTTCTGAGATCTGTGCGCAAAGCTTTTAAAATCATACTTAAGTGATAAGTTGTATCGATTTCCACCTTGATATTTGCATCCAAGCCTAGTGCTGCCACAATTAAACCATCATTACCCATGTTTTTACAAACACTGAGCAATAAATCATTTCCATAATGACGATCAAGGTAAGGTAATCCATTATCAAGCAAGAGGGCGTCGAACATGGGCTTAGCTTTAATGTCGTTCTGAGAACATTGCAATGCGTCGCCGACTTGAAGGATAATTGTGCGATTTGAGTAGTACAAATCTTTCGGAATGTCTCCATCGACGATCTTTATTGCATACTGGTCTTCGGGTTTTAAACTGCTGTTCCAAAGCTGTAAGTTTAAAGCAGCAACAGCGATCGATTCGGCAGAGTTATCTGTGGTAATTAGATTAAAGTTTCTTAAACCTTTTGTGTGTAATCTAGATATCAAACACTTTTCAGCCACACCGGCACCAGTAAAGAATGAACGAATTTGCAGTATTCTTTCTTTATCGTTGTTGGCAATCTGATGAAGGTAATTAGCCATTTTGTCGGTATTATCAAAAATTGGTTCTATCGTATCAGTTACACAGACTCTTCGCAGTACCCCTAAAACGTATGGTTCACGTTCCATTCTTCCAGTATCCCAGGGGTTTACAGTAAACCCGAAACTAGCCATATTATTTTTTATAAATTCGCTGCCAGTTGCGATTAGTTGCGTTGTTTCTGGTGACATGGTGTAGGGATAATTTTCAGCAATGTGCTTCTTAAAGTCCATATCCCACTGGCGATCATATTCCATACAGGCGTCAGTAAAAGTTTGATGTATCTTCACCATGAAGATGTTGGAATCATCAACCTTGATAAGTTCTGGATTATGGATTTTTTTGTTTTCTTTCCTCATTTTATTTCTTTAATTTTCACCTAATTACAAATATGAAGTTTCGACAGCTTGTTAATATTTAACTTTTGAATTCCACACCTATTTTTGGACAATAAATAAGACATGATTATATCCCAATTTAAATAGCGAAAATATCACAATTCGCGATTTTATTTTCTTGTTTGTAAATTCTCTTCATATTTTTAGCCTCGATGGTGGATGATATAATGGCTCAACTAAATCAACTACATCAACTTGAGGTTAGCATGAGCGAATTTATTACCTACCAAGAAATTGACACGGCGACGGAGGCTGTGCGGGCGCGTTTGAGCACGACCCCACAAATTGCCCTGATTCTCGGCTCCGGGTTGGGAGAGTTGGCGGATTCCATCGAGAACCCCACCATCATTCCAACCGATGAGATCCCTTTCTGGCCGGTCTCGACCGTGCCGGGGCACAAAGGTCGCCTGGTGATCGGCGAGTTGGAAGGCAAGCAGGTTTTGGTTTTGCAGGGACGCACCCATCATTACGAAGGTCATCCCATTTCCAAAATAGGGCTGCCCATCCGCGTGATGCAGCGGCTGGGAATCAAAACCCTGATCCTGACCAATGCTTCGGGAGGTTTGAACGACGATTTTTATGCCGGCGATATCATGCTGATCAAAGATCACCTGGCGCTGCTGCCCATGGCAGGCGAAAATCCACTGCGAGGACCCAACCTGGACGAATTTGGACCGCGTTTTCCACCGATGAGTGAAGTTTACAGCCTGGAACTGATCGGACTTGCCAGGGAGGTTGGCACAGAGTTGGGCATCCTACTACATGAAGGTGTATATGTCTGCCTTTCCGGACCTTCCTTCGAAACCCCGGCCGACTGCCGATTTTTGAAGATGGTTGGCGCTGATGCCGTTGGGATGTCCACCGTGCCTGAGGCAATTGTTGCCAAGC
>Ga0209510_1002716_pt1 | contig 17654 bp, 22 predicted proteins | sample BiotimSIPDNA_FD_185749 | JGI IMG/M metagenome (GOLD analysis project Ga0209510, IMG submission 185749) | Anaerobic biogas reactor microbial communites from Washington, USA - Biogas_R1 time_0 SIP DNA (SPAdes) (version 2) | ecosystem: Engineered > Bioreactor > Anaerobic > Unclassified | place... | reverse complement strand
TTTCCCTGAGAGAAAATCGGGAAAATAACGTTAATTTCCCTTTTTCCCTGTTCAGAAATCGGGAAGAAAAAAACATGATTTATGTTATTTTCCCTACTGTAAATAACTGGAACAAAATCGGGAAAATCGGGAAGAAAAAAACTTGTTTTACGTTATTTTCTTCCGAGGGAAAATCGGGAAGAAAAAAACATACCCTAAAGGGTATGGAAATTTCTTTCCCTGCTTCCGCAGGTCACGGGGGAAAGTAGTCGTGCGTAAGCTTTCGCACGACGACTCCTTCCCCTAACCGTGACTAAAAAGTTTTATCAAAAAGTAAAGGTAAAAATTAGGAGGTTCCTAATGACTGAGTTTTTTATGGGGATGATACCGCCCACCTGCACACACCAGGAGAAGCAGGTTAACTGGAAGACTAAAACATTTTACGAGCCAGCAGAATTAAAAGCGGCCCGGGCAAAACTAATGGCCCACCTGGGACAGCACATTCCAGAGAAGAAATACACCTCAGCGGTCCGGTTGGTAACTAAGTGGTGCTTCCCGATCACTGGCAAGCACCAGGACGGTGAGTACAAAACTACTAAGCCGGACACTGATAATTTACAGAAGTTGCTCAAAGACGTGATGACTGATCTGGGATATTGGACTGATGATGCTCTGGTGGCCAGTGAGATCATAGAGAAATTCTGGGCGGCCAGGCCGGGGATCTATATCAAGATCGAGGAGGTGACGTCATGAAGCCTGACTTTTACATCGACTGCCTGGAACCCGGGGCAGACAATCCTAAGGAGCACGCGCCGGTACCGGCACCCGAGCCGCCGGAGGGGTTCGTTGATAACACGGTTTATCGGTACCGGATAGATGAGGATGGCAACAAGGTGCTGATCGGCACCATGGACGCCTTCCCGGAAGGCTGGGATCACCCGCAGCAGTTCCGGGAGAAGGGATTCCAGAAGAAAAAGGAGGAGGTTAAAGAAATGCCTAAAAAAGACATTGATTTTGAGGCCATTGTGGCCAAAGCAAAGCAGATTATGACGGAGCAGGATGTGTCACTATACCAGGCCAGCGGGATCGTCGCCCAGGAAACCGGCCTACATCGCACCACTGTCTACAACCACGCTAGAGCTATGCTGCAGGCTCCGAGCCCCGAACCGGCGGCGGCCGCGAACCAGGAGCCGGTACAGGAAGCAGTGGAGCCTGCTACCCAGAGTGTAGCACAGGAGGAACCGGAAATCACGGTTAAGGACGTACTGATGTGTGAAGCGGCACAAAGGGAACAGGGATTCGGGCCGGAGGATGACGAGCCGATACCGTACCAAGTAGTAGGTAAATACGAGGCCCTGGGTAAAGCCATAGGCGCTCTGGTGGATGAGAAAAACCTACAGTATGGTGATGCTTTTAACCGCGGGGGCTGTATCTTGGAGATTTTATATCCGGACGGTGTCCGGCCTGATCAATATCGGGACATGTTAGGAGTCATCAGAGTCATCGACAAGCTGTTTCGCGTGGCCAACGGTAAGCAGGGACGCGAGGATCCGTGGCAGGACATAGCCGGTTATGGGCTGTTGGGTACCGGAGAGTAGGGCGCAGTCTGTTATTTTAACGTAGCAAAAGGAGGACGAGAAGATGGACTTTAAAATGAGCGTGGACGAAATGATAAGTAAATTAGACGGGGCTTGTGGTAGATTGCTGATTACTGCCATGAAAGACCCCGTGGTTCGGGAAGCTATGGAGATGGTGACAGAGGTATCATTAGCGCTAGGAGAGTTAGAGCAGGAGGAAGAAGATGCGTGATATGTTATTTATGTGCAATAAAAAAGGAGAGATTGGATGATACAATTTCCAAAGAAAAAATATCAAGTAATATATGCAGACCCTCCATGGCAATTTGGTAGTAAGAAATACCAAGATGGCAACAGAGATTTTGATAAATTAGAGGTTAATCATTATAGCACAATGACTATAGATGAACTTAAACAATTACCAGTAAGTGATATTACTGAAAAAGATTCAATATGTTTTATGTGGGTTACAGACAGCCACTTAAAAGAAGGTATTGAAGTTTTAGAATCTTGGGGATTTAAGTACAAAACTATAGGTTTTAATTGGATTAAAAAATACCCTAGTGGAAAAAATTGTGTAAACTTTGCACCTTGGACATTAAAGAGTTGGGAGATTTGCTTAATAGGTATTAAAGGGACTATGGGGAAATATAAAAAGGTTAATAATATAAGGGGATTGCTTGAAGAAGTAAGAATTAAACATAGCAAAAAACCTAATGAAGCTAGAATAAGGATAGCTAAATTATTTGGTGATATACCTAAAATTGAGTTATTTGCTAGGGAGATAGTTGATGGTTGGGATTGTTGGGGAAATGAAGTTTAGCTGAACATAACAAGGAAACCACGACAGAAGGGAGATAACCAATGACCATTACATTACCTAAAATAGATTGGAGATCACAGAATTGGACCCCGGCGCAGCAGCTGCGCAAGGTGGCTGAGGAAATGGGCGAGGTGGCCGAGGCCGTGGCGGAAAACAACCCGATCCAGGTAATCCGGGAGAGCCTGGATGCTATGCAGACATATAGCACGTTGATACATATTGTGGCTGCGGAGTATGACATCTGCATCGACAAACTGCTTAAAGAGCATGTTGAGAAGTTGATTCGGAAAGGTTACATGATGCCACCGCTGACGGATCCAACTACATGGTTGGAAGAACTGGGCATCAGTGAATACTGTATTAACTGGGGTTCGAAATATATTATTTTGCAAAAGTATGATCTGGACAAGCTGATCAGCTTAAACAAACTTGACTATCCGCAGCAGCAGGGCTGGAAGTTTTTCTCCGGAAAGCCGATACCAAGAAATCCCGGGATGTGGAGAAGGGATGAGAGTTAGGGAGGAGGGATAGCTGGTGGCGATGTTTACGACAGCTTTTACCGCTGCAACTATGACCAACAAAGATAAAATTAAGTATCTGAAACGATATATAAATTTGGACCGAGAAATTGAACGCAAGCTGGAAGAGGTTAGCCGGCTAAGGTCTAAGCTGACCAGGGTAACCGAGGTGTTCACTGCGGAGCCCAGGGGCGGGGGCAGTATCTATGGGAAGACGGAAGAAATCCTTGCAAAGATTGTGGACCTGGAAAAAGAGATTGATGCTGATGTTGACCGGTTAGTTGCTATCCGGGATGGAATTAAAACAATTATAGAGGCAGTAGAAGATGACCGAGAAAGGTTGCTTTTGCAGTACCGGTACCTGGACGGCAGGACATTTGAGGAGATCGCGGTACAGATGAATTACAGCTGGCGTCAGATACATAGATTACATAGTCAAGCACTCACTAACTTAAAGATGTCATAGAATGTCATAGTCGATCTGTGATATTGTGTAAAGTGAACAGAGAGCCGGGGAAAACCTCCGGCTTTTTTGTTGCCTGGGAACGGGGATCACCTACAGGACAAGTGGGGCCGCTACATCCCGGCATATGCGGCGGGGTGGGGGAGACGGGATGGCGAAAGAGTGGGCGAAAGCCTTTTACAAATCGGCGGCCTGGCAGAAATGCAGGGCAGCATATATAGCTGAGCGGGTAGCGCTTGATGGCGGGCTGTGTGAAGAGTGCCAAGAGCAGTTGGGGCATATAGTCCACCATAAGATTCTACTGACTCCGGCAAACATAACTGATCCTGATGTAGCATTAAACCATGAGCATCTGAAGTATGTCTGTAAGCGCTGTCACGATTATGAGGAGGCGCACTTTGTAAACAAGGATGACTGTAGGTGTAGGTTTGATGCATCGGGGCAACCGGTGGAGGTGACCCCCCCCCATTTTGAAATAACTGTCAACCCTACGGGGACCGGGCAGGGGAGGTCCGTTTAATACGCAGAGTATTTTACAGTCCCCCCTCCCTTAAAAAAAACGGCCTTATTTAGGTATTTCTCTGAGGAGGTGAGAACGGATGGAAAAAGCTAAGCGGATTAAAAAAGAAAAGAACCGACTTACCCGGATTTACAAAAACATAGAGGATAAAAAAAAACAGACTGTTCAGGGCCTGATCCAAAGAGCTGCTTTCATGCGCGCCACCTTGGATGATTTTGAAGAAGACCTGGATGAGAATGGTTTTGTAGAGATGTTCCAGCAAGGGAAGGATCAGGATCCTTACGAACGTAAGCGGCCGGTGGCTGATCTGTACAATACCATGAACACAAGCTACCAGAAAATCATAAAACAGCTCACTGACTTACTGCCTAAAGACGAGCCGAAGCCCGAGGATGATGGCTTTGATGCGTTTGTAGGTGGTCGGGAAGATGATTAAATACCCGCTAGACTATAACCCTATCCTTGAATACTGGGCGAAGATACAGAGCGGTGAAGAAGTAGTCAGTGAGAAGGTCAGAAAAACCTATAAGAAAGTTGTCCATGACCTGACTGATAACAGCAGTGAATATTACTACAGCCCCAAGCGGGCGAACCATATTATTGAATTCGGCGAGAATTACTGCAAACATTCCAAAGGCAAAGAGGGCGGGAAGCCGGTAAGGCTTGAACTCTGGGAAAAAGCACACCTAGCCACGGTCTTTGGATTCATAGATATTACCGGATGCAGAAAGTACCGGGAATCATTACTCATAGTCGGCAAGAAAAATGGGAAGTCTTTGTTAGCCTCTATCGTTGGTCTGTATTTATTAGTTGGCGACAATGAGCCAGGACCCGAAGTGTACGCAGTGGCAACCAAGCGTGACCAAGCAAAAATTATTTGGGGCGAAGCAAGGCGTATGCGGAACAAGTCGCCGGCATTGCGTAAGCGGATCAAGGCCTTGGTTGCCGAATTAGTGAGCGACTTCAATGATGGTGTATTTAAGCCGCTGGCCAGTGATAGTGACACCCTTGATGGGTTGAATGTTTCCGGAGGTCTCATGGATGAGATCCACCAGTGGAAGCAAGGAAAAGCATTATATGACATAATTGCCGATGGTACCAGTGCCAGAGAGCAGCCGCTTATTTATATGACTTCAACAGCTGGAACGATACGAGAAGATCTATATGATCAGAAGTACGAAGAAGCCGAAAGAGTAATCAATGGCTACTTCGACGAGAACGGCTATAAAGATGAACATTTTATAGCTTTTATCTATGAGTTGGACAACCGCAAAGAGTGGATTGACCCGGCTTGCTGGAAGAAGGCAAACCCAGGGTTAGGAACCATTAAGAGCCTTGAGCAGCTGACAGCGAAGGTGAAAAAAGCCCAGGCTAATCCGGCTCTGGTAAAAAACCTGGTCTGTAAAGAATTTAATATCCGGGAGACCAGCTCCGAGGCCTGGCTGTCGTTTGAACAGTTGAACAATACCGATACTTTTGACCTGGCGGAATTACGGCCCAGGTACGGGATCGGCGGCGCTGACCTATCAAGTACAACCGACCTGACTGCGGCAGCCGTTATTTTTATGGTGCCAGGGGACCGGCACATATACGCTTTGGGTATGTACTGGATAGCTGAGGAGTTAGTAGAGCAGAGGGTCAAGGAAGATAAGATTCCCTATGACCTTTGGATTGAACAAGGCCTGGTCAGGACTTGCCCGGGCAACAAGGTTCATGCCAAGTATGTAACCGAGTGGTTTCTGGAAGTACAGAATGAACTCGATATTTATATCCCATGGGTAGGTTATGATAGCTGGTCAGCTACCTACTGGGTTGAAGAAATGAAGGGAACCTTTGGGAAAGAATCTATGATCCCGGTTATCCAAGGTAAGAAAACTTTATCCAGTCCTATGCAGCAGCTGGGCGTTGACTTGGAAAGTAAACTTGTAAACTACAACAATAACCCTATCACTAAGTGGTGCCTGGCGAACACAGCAATTGAGGAGGATAAAAACGGCAATATACAGCCATGTAAGACATCTAAGCGAACTAAACGCATTGATGGCACAGCAGCCTTGTTAAACGCCTATGTGGTGTTACAGGATAGGCTGGATGAGTACCAAAGCCTGATTTAAGGGGGTGAATCCCATAGGATTATTTGATCGATTACGGAACAAGGAACCCACACAACAAACTAAATATCAATTGGTGACTGAGCGAGGGAATGGCTTTTATGCCTGGAATGGCAAGATTTATCAGTCCGATATCGTCCGGGCGGCTATGCGGCCTAAAGTAAAGGCTATAGGAAAGCTGGTGGCAAAGCATGTGCGGCAGACCATCCAGAAAGACGGCAGCCGAAAGCTAGAAGTCAATCCGGAGCCCTACATCAGATTTCTACTAGAAGAGCCGAATCCATACATGACCGGGCAGAAGCTGCAGGAGAAGCTGGCGTCCCAATTGGTTCTCAATAATAATGCTTTTGCTCTTATTATCCGGGATGAGTTCGGGTATCCAACCGAGATCTATCCTATCCCGGCAGTGTCAGCTGAGGCGATTTACGACAAGAAGTATACGCTGTATCTAAAATTCATGTTTGCAAACGGGAAAATATATACCTTCCCTTATGCTGACATAATCCACTTGCGGCAGGATTTCAATAACAACGATATTTTTGGAGATCCAATAGCTCCGGCGCTGGCCCCACTGATGGAGATAGTCACCACTACCGACCAGGGCATAGTCAAAGCCATTAAAAATGGTGGGATCATTCGGTGGCTGCTTAAATTTACCTCGACAATGCGCCCCGAGGATCTGAAAGACCGGGCGACGGATTTTGCAACAAACTTTCTCAGTATAGAAAACTCCGGGACCGGGGTGGCTGCTACAGATGCCAAGGCAGAAGCCCAGCAAATCGATCCTAAAGACTATGTTCCCAATGCCACGCAGATGGACAAGACCACGCAGCGCATTTATTCACTGTTTAACACCAACCAGAAAATAGTCCAGAGTGACTACGATGAAAACGGGTGGAACGCTTATTACGAGGCCGAGGTTGAGCCGATGGTAATTGAACTTAGCAATGAATTTACCCGGAAGCTATTCAGTCGGAGAGAACGTGGATTCGGGAATCGGATACTATTCGAGGCGGCTAACCTGGCCACGGCCAGTATGCAGACTAAGCTAAACTTGGCTCAGATGGTTGACCGAGGCGCCCTAACGCCTAATGAATGGCGTGAAGTATTTAATCTAGTGCCCGTGAGTGGCGGCGATGTACCCATTAGACGGCTGGACACCGCTGTCGTGAAGGGAGGTGAGAAGGCTTGAGGATTGATGTAAAAGGCACAATCGTCAGTAATGATGATAAGTGGATCTATGAGTTGTTTGAATATGACGCCACTTGCCCGAATGACGTGCTTAGGCCCATAGACCAGGCCAATGGGGAGCCCCTGGAAGTGTATATAAACTCCGGAGGGGGAGACATTTTCGCCGGGTCTGAAATATACTCTGCCCTAAGAAGCTACAAAGGTGAAGTTAATATCCATGTTGTTGGATTTGCGGCATCAGCGGCCAGTGTAATTGCTTGTGCTGGTAAGAGTGATATAGCTCCTACTGCCATGGTCATGGTACATAATGTATCTGGCAGGGCTCAGGGGGACTATCACGTCATGGATAAAAGCAGCGATGTGCTGCAGACAGCCAATAAGTCAATCGCTGCGGCCTACATGGCAAAAACCGGCATGAGTGAGAAGGAAGCCCTGGCGATGATGGATCAGGAAACCTGGCTAACCGCTCAGCAAGCCGTAGACAAGGGACTGATTGACAAGATAGCTGAAAACCAGAATTTGAAACTGGTGGCAGCTTATCAGACACCTTTGATACCCCAGTCGGTGATAGATAAAGTCAGAAACATCGTCAAGAGCCCCAATCCGCTTGAAGATCAGGCGGATTTGCTTTTAGCCAAAAAGTCTCAGGCAAAAGCAAAAATAAATTTAATGAGAAAGAGAGGAGAAATACTCGATGACTAAACAGGAATACCAAGAACAAAGAACCGCGTTGCTGGCTGAAGCAGAGGCTTTTGTTGACGCTGGGCAACTAAAAGAATACGAGGACAAAATGAAAGACGTAGAGGATCTGGAAGCGCAGTATGACGCTATGTGTAAGGCCCAGGCAAACATAAATGCGCTGAAGGACAAGACCACCGTAACCCCGTTGGAAAACAAGATTACTACTGTGGAAGGAAAGGTGATAGAGAACATGACCACCGAAGTTATTACGAAAGACAACCTGTATGCAAGCCTGGAATACCGCAATGCGTTCATGCGCAATGTTTTAGCCGGTGAGCCTATTCCGGCCAATTTATTAAACACCGATGCCAATACCAAAACCACCGATGTGGGCCATGTGATCCCCGCCCCGGTCATGGAAAAAATTGTCGAGAAGATGGAAGCCACCGGCATGATCCTGCCCCTAGTCACCCGTACCAGTTACAAGGGCGGCTTGGCTATCCCGACTTCTAGCGTTAAACCGACTGCAACTTGGGTGGCCGAGGGGTCAGGTTCTACCAAGCAGAACAAACCCACTGGATCCGTAACCTTTAATTATTACAAGCTGCGCTGCGCTGTGTCCGTATCCCTGGAAGTTGATACTGTCACCCTGGCCATCTTCGAGACCACCTTGATTAACAATGTGGTTGAGGCCATGACTAAGGCTCTGGAGCAGGCCATCATCAGCGGCACTGGTGGCAACGATTATCAGCCGACCGGTATTTTGGCAGAAACCCCTGCGGACGGTCAAAAGATTGAGATTACCAAAGCGGGCAGGGTTACTTTTGATAAGTTATTAGCCGCTGAGGCAGCCCTGCCATTGGCTTATGAAAACGGTGCTGTATGGTTTATGACTAAACACACCTTCATGAACTGCTTTGTAGGTATGGTTGATGCAGAAGGACAGCCTATCGCCCGAGTGACTTATGGGATAGCTGGCAGACCAGAAAGAACGCTGCTGGGTCGGCCCGTAATCCTCAACGATTATATGAGTAACTACGCTGCAGCCCCAACTGCTGCTACAACCTTTGCGTTCCTGTTTAACCCGAAGGATTATGTCCTCAATACCAACCTGCAAATGACCATTAAGAAGTATGAGGACAACGATACCGACGACCAGATCACAAAGGCTATTATGCTGGTAGACGGCAAAGTGGTCGATAAGAACTCTCTTGTTACCCTGGTTAAAAAATCTAGCTAAGGAGGTACGAATTAATGGTATTACCTGCTTATAATCCCGAAATGGGCCAAACTATTGGCCTTGAGCTTGTAGATAGAGGCTTTATTGCCCACCTGGCATGGTCAGCCGCGCAAAACTGTGCGGCTGATACCGATGGAGTAATCAAAGCTATCAAGTGCAGTGACGAAGCTACTTTAGTAGAAACGGGTTTTAGTGCGCCGCCCTGTGCCCGAAACTTAACCGCAACGGTGGCGGCCACTACTGCAGCTGAAATACTTGCCGTAAAAGTGAAAATCACCGGTTTGAATATGCGTGGTGAAGAAATTACAGAGGAATTACCTGCATTTACAGTTGGTACGGCTGGAAGCGTTACCGGGAGTAAGGCTTTTGCAAGCGTTACGAAGGTTGAAATACCCGCTATGGGTGGCGATACCGTAACTGTTGACATTGGTTATGGTGTAAAACTGGGCGTACCCTTTAAGTTGCCGCATGACACGACTATCAAAGCCTATAATAGCGGCACGACTGCTGAAAGCGGAGGTACCTGGGCAGTATCCACTACTGCTTATGAGGATAATACCTATCAGGCATCGGCAACCGCTAAATCGCTAGATCTGTATATTATCGTTTAAGTGAGGTGGCGGTGATGTTAGCAGCAGTAAAAGAAAACCTTAGAATTTCTAATAACGCACTTGATATTGACCTGCAGGGCGACATTGACGCCGCTTTGATGGATTTACAAAGGGTTGGGATTGATACAAGTGATCAGTCCCAGCCCTTAATCGTTAAAGCAGTCAAGCTATATTGCCGATGGCAGCAAGACTACATGGGCAAGGGCGAGCAGTATTGTAAAGCTTATACCGGCTTGATGCAAGCCCTATCATTGGCAGGTGATTATATTGCAGAATCTCAAGATTAAGTTAGTATCAATTACTGTGACTGATGATGATATTGGCAATCAAGTGGAGACTGAAACAACAAATGAGGTATGGGCCGAGGAAACCGGCATCAGACAGTCTGAATTTTACAACGCAGCCGTTGCCGGTTTGAGGCCTGAAAAGACCTTCATAATTTGGGCCAACGAATATACTGGCCAAGTTAAAGTTGAATGTAACAGCGTTAAATACAAAGTAATACGCACCTACATTAATCCGGCTAAGAGCGAAATGGTTGAACTAATCTGTGAGAAGGTGATCGCCGATGGCTAACGTCAACATCGACCACTTGCCCGGTGAAACCTGGGCGAAGATTAGGGTTTTGAAAATCCAAGAAATGGAGTGATTATAAATGGCTGGAAGCAAAATCAAGATTTATAAAAATGACCCAACCGCAGGAGGCACAGACGGCACACTTGTTTCAAGTGGCACCGGACTGGATCCGATCGAATCCGGCGCAATCAAAGTACCTGAATCAGGTTACGCGGAAGGAAACTGGATTAAACTTGCCGTGCGTTGTGATACTGGCTACGAAACAGTTGAAGATTCTTCACGCCATGCGCGAATCAGTATTGTAGATTCAGAAAAAGTAACGATGTGGCAGCTTGCTCCTGACAATAGTGGACAGCCAGGGACGGCTGAAGATTGGGGAGACCCGCTGGATTTCTTAACAAAAATCGGTGCAACAAATACAATCTTCTGGGCCAGAGCAAGAGTAGCGTCTACGGAAGAACCGGCGAATGATGCAAGTGTGGATATTCAGGTTGCGGCAACCATAGGAGCAACAAGCTAGGGGACAAGCTAGGGGAGAGGTTGGTAATGGCGCAAATCAATCCATATGAACAAGGCGAAAAAGGGAAGTGGTGAGTAATCGTGGCTACTATAGACCCTAATCAAACTTATGACATTATCCATACCCTGACATTTTCGGAAGCGTCAGGGGATTGCCCGATAAGACTGCACAGGGGTTCTTCGTCTGCCACTTCTGGCACGGTATATTATCGTGCTGGAACCAGTGGAGACTGGACTACTCTATCTGTCTCAGGCACAAGCACCACTTTCCCGGTAACAGATACCACAATGCAGGTAGCCCACGACTGGAATAAGTCAGGCAATCACTATATGACACCCTCGTTTTATAATGCAACAAATATAACCAGTATCGCCATTTCCCAAAAGTCGTTTTTGACTGGGACAATGGGGGATTATTTCATGCATTACTATGCTTATGGCTGCTCATCCCTCTCTTCGCTCGATGTCCCGGACACTAGCGGTCTTACAAGCGTGGGGAGTAGTTTCATGGCCTACTATGCTTATGGCTGTTCCAAACTCACTTCACTTGCTGTCCCGGACACCAGCGTTCTTACAAGCGTGGGGAATTATTTCATGTATTACTATGCTTATAACTGCTCCTCCCTCGCTTCTCTCGCTGTCCCGAATACCAGCGGTCTTACAAGCGTGGGGACTTATTTCATGGCCTACTATGCTTATGGCTGTTCCAAACTCACTTCGCTCGCTGTCCCGGACACTAGCGGTCTTGAGAGCGTGGGGAGTAATTTCATGCGTTCCTATACTTATAACTGTTCCAAACTCACTTCACTTGCTGTCCCGGACACCAGCGGTCTTACAAGCGTGGGGAATAATTTCATGCAATACTATGCTCGTGGCTGTTCCTCCCTCACTTCGCTCACTGTCCCGGACACTAGCGGTCTTGAGAGCGTGGGGAGTAATTTCATGCAATACTATGCTTCTGGCTGTTCCTCCCTCACTAAACTGGTGTTGCCCGCTGTCGGCTGGTTCGAGGATAACAATGTAAACTGGAGTGTCCCCTCCGGTAGATTGGGGGTTCTCGAAGGGCATGTGCTTGATTCGGATGATCTAAGCAGTTGGCAGGCATTAACCGCAGAAGGCAAAACGCTTTACACTAACTATATTCGTGATCCGGAGCTTGTGTATCGTGAGGGATATTGCGAATACGTAGCCGATCTTATTCGCACTATCATACAAAGTCAATCTTACAATGCTGACACGAAACGCTCTATCGCCCAAAGCCAGACTTACCAGGCAGACACTTTCCGTAAAGTCAATAAAGCATATCAATACTCTGCTGATACCGAACGCATAACGCTTAAAGACTATGCCTACAGCGCAGACACCAAGCGCAAAATAATTCAAGATCATGTTTTCGCAGGAGACACTAAACGGGGAGTAATCAAAGAATATACTTTTACCGCTGATACCTTACGGAAATTGCTGAAAAGTTACGAGTATCAGGCAGACATTTTACGGCAGGTAGTGAAATCCTATGCCTATCAAGCCGATGTACTTCGCAGAATTGCCGAAGAAGCAGAATATCAAGCCGATATGGTAAGACAGATAGTGATAGGGCAGGAATTTAAAGCCGATACACTAAGGCAAATCGTCATACAGCAGGAATTTACCGCCGATGCGATAAGACAGGTAATTCAATCGCAAGGTTATAATGCCGATACTAAACGGCAGGTGCTTAAAACCTACGAACATAATGCTGATACCTTGCGGAAAGTTTTAGCAGGGCAGGAATTTAAAGCTGATGCACTCAGGAAGGTTTTGAGGGAAGATGCTTATTTTGCCGACACTCTCCGTAAAATCGTTGTAATTACCGCAGGCGTTTACCCTGCCGACACCGTAAGACAAATCATAGCTGAACAAGAGTTTATTGCCGATGCTAAACGGCAGATAGCAAAGGAATTTCAGTTTAATGCTGATACCACAAGGCGAATTGCAAAAGAATATTCTTATCCTGCTGATGCTGAAAGAAAAATATTGCAGGACTACGATTATGCCGCCGATACGTTCCGCAAAGTCTTGAAAGTATACGGATATACTGCCGATGCCAAAAGGATGATAATCAAAACAGATGCCCATAACGCCGACCTGCTTAGGCGCATAGTGAAGGAATACGAATATTCCGCAGATACTATGCGTTTTGTGGTAGAATTGGGCATTTATGTGGGCGATACTTACAGGGTAGTCCGGGCGGATCAAGTTTACAGCGCAGATGCTTTAAGACAAGCTATCAAAGAATATGAGTTTATTGCCGATACCTTGCGGCATGTAATCATGCCGTATAAACAGCTAATTATTACAATGTCGATTCAGGAACGCCAAATAGATTTGTCTACTCAAGAACGAGAAGTAAAACTGGGGGTGGAGCTGATGTCCCTCATCGGGAATACAGTCAGACTAAAAGCAGAATTTAAGGATTTTAACGGGGAGCATGTGTCACCTGAGAATGTTAATTTGCGAATTTACGACGGCTACAAAAAACAAGTAGGTGAGGACATACCTGTGTTGCCAAGCGATGTGGGCAAATATCAATATGATTATGTGATACCAGACGTAATCGGGGCGCTATATTTTGAGTTTGTAGGCACAATTGGGGAATTGCCGATTTTAGGACGGGCTACCATAGACAGGAGGTGGATATAAGGTAATGGCTAATATCAACGTCGACCAGCTGGCTGCCGAGATAGCCAAGGGCCTGGCCGAATATTCCCAGGACGTAGTAGAAAAGGTCAACGCCAGCAGTGAGGCGGTTGGCAAGGCGGCAGTCAAGCGGCTCAAACAAACATCACCGAAACGATACGGCAAGTATGCCAAGAGTTGGACGATGAAAACCGAGCCAGAAGTAGGCCAGCCTCACAAGCGAATTGTACACGTAAAGGCGCCGCACTATCGATTGGCTCATCTGTTAGAAAAAGGGCATGCAAAGGTTGGAGGTGGTCGGGTAGAGGGTAAACCTCATATCAGGCCAGCTGAGGAAGAAGTAATCCGGGAATTTGCCCGGGAGGTAGAGGAGGCGATCAAGCGTGGATGAAGCGGCACTGTTTGCACTGTTAAAAACGACCAACCTGCCGGTGGCGTATCACCACTTCACTTCGCCGCCGAGCCCGCCCTATATAGTTTATCTGTTCAGCTACAGCTCTAATTTCGGAGCTGACAACAAGGTGCACAGCCAGGCCGACAACTACCAGGTGGAACTATACACCAAAACAAAGGACCCGGCAGCAGAGGCCCTGATCGAGGGTCTTTTTGATGATAACGATATTTACTGGGAAAAGACCGAAACCTTTATCGAAAGCGAGGGCCTTTACCAGGTCCTCTATGAAATTTAAGGAGGAGATAGCCAATGACCAATAAAATAAAGTACGGTCTAAAGAATGTCCATTATGCAGTTATAACTGAATCTAGTGGAGAGGTATCATACGGCACCCCGGTGCATATTCCGGGTGCGGTGAATTTAACCCTTTCTCCAGCCGGAGAAAAAGTGAGGTTTGCCGCAGACGACAGAGAAGATTATTTTGCCGAAAACATCAACAACGGGTATGACGGTAACTTAGAAATGGCGCTGATCCCAGATGAGTTTCGCAGGGACGTGTTGGGGGATACGATTGATTCAAACGGTGCCTTAGTTGAAAACGCAAACGCAACAGTGAAGAAATTTGCGCTTATGTTCGAGTTTGATGGGGATGCGAAAAAGACCAGGCACGTATTGTATAATGTCCTAGCGGCAAGACCTGGCATAGAAGGGACCACCAGGTCAAATACAAAAGAACCAAAAACAGACTCCCTTGAAATTGAAGTCCGTCCAGCCATTGACACCAGTGATGTAAAAGCTAAGGTTAAGCAGGGCGACCCCCAATATGCTACCTTCTTTGCTTCAGTCTACCTTAAAAATGCGGTAACTAACAGCGCGGATGATCCAGATCCATTCAGCAAGACCTCTGCTGACGATGTGACAGTTGATGTAACCTCCACCAGCGGCAGCACGGCGGTCAAGAGTGTCTATGTAGATGGCGTGCCGGTTGGATTTGCTAGCTTGAGCATCAGCGGCGTTGACGTAACGATTGATAAGACTTACATCGGCAACCTGACCAATGGTGATCATACGATACTGATCGAGTTCACGCAGGGCAATGCTGTTAGCGTGACCTTGACTGTGGGGGCGTAAGGTATGCGTGAGATAACAGTAGGGGGCAAGCAAATGCGGGTCAGGGCTACTCCCTTGGCCCTACTCTACTATCGCCAGGAATTTAAGACTGATCTGATTGGCGATCTTATCTCTATGCAGGAGATGGCCAACGATCCCAGCCAGTTTGACTCAATCAAAATGCTACAGTTGATCTGGGCGATGAACAAAGCCGACAAGCCAGAAGGATTTCCCAGCTTTGAGGGGTGGCTTAGTAACTTAGATAGCATTGACTTTGATGACGGAGATATGATGACTGCGGTGATCGAGGAAGCAACAGACGGCTTTTTTCGTGGAGACAAACGATAACGGAGAACCGTCTGACACCGAGCCAGACAGAATGGACTTAGAACTGCTGGCGATAGGCAAGAAGGCCGGACTAACCTTCGACGAAATGAACCTGCTGAGGGTTCGCGACTTACTGAAATTCGTACAGATATACACCGGCAGTGGCAATGAAGAAACCGAAACCGTAAGACAGGCCACACAGGCCGACTTTGACAGGTGGTGAGGACATGGCAAAAATCAAGGGTATAACAATTGAGATTGGTGGTAATACCCAACCACTTAACAAAGCCCTATCAGATGTAAACAAAAAGTCCAAAGACCTTCAGTCAGAACTCAGGCAAGTTGATAAATTACTCAAACTTGACCCGAAGAATACCGAACTACTCGCCCAAAAGCAGAAACTCCTTGCCGAGGCCGCACAAAACTCCAAGGAAAAACTCGACCGCCTCAAGACTGCCCAGCAACAGGTCAACGAACAGTTTGCCAAGGGCGAAATAAGCGAGGAACAATACCGGGCCTTTCAGCGCGAGGTAGCCAAAGCCGAGCAGGAATTGAAGGGCTTTGAGAAGCAGCTAAATGAAACCGCAAAGGCTACAGATACATGGAAAAATAAACTCGACAAGGCACAAACTAGCCTTAAAAACGTCGGGGCTAAAATGACCGATGTTGGCAAAAACCTGTCGATGAAAGTCACGGCGCCGGTGCTCGGCCTGGGCGCGGCGGTGGCCAAGACAGGGATGGAATTTGACGCGGCTATGTCCGAGGTCGGCGCTATCAGCGGCGCCACCGGCGAGGACCTGCAAAAGCTAGAAGCGCTGGCTAAAGAGATGGGAGCGACCACCAAGTTTAGCGCCAGTGAAGCCGCCGAGGGCCTGAAATATATGGCGATGGCGGGCTGGGAAACGCAGCAGCAAATTGATGCGCTCCCCGGGGTGCTGATGCTGGCTGCGGCGTCCGGCGAGGAGTTGGGCGCAGTGTCGGACATCGTGACCGACGCGATGACGGCGTTCGGGATGGAGGCGGCCCAGGCCGGCGAGTTTGCCGACGTACTGGCGGCGGCCAGCTCCAATGCGAACACCAACGTTGGCATGCTGGGCGAATCATTCAAATACGTCGCACCAGTGGCCGGTGCGCTTGGATTTTCCGCGCAGGATACGGCCCACGCATTGGGCCTGATGGCGAACGCCGGGATCAAGTCCAGCCAGGCCGGTACTGCGCTCCGCACAATGATGACCAACTTGGCCAAGCCCACCGTCAAGATGGAAAAGGCGATGGCCGAGTACGGCATCAGCCTGACCGATGTGAACGGCAACATGAAATCCCTTGATCAGGTAATGGACAACCTGCGGGAATCGCTCGGTGGATTGACCGAGGCTGAACAGGCATCAGCGGCCGCCACCATCTTTGGCAAGGAGGCCATGTCCGGCGCCCTGGCGATCGTGAACACCAGCGAGGCAGATTACCGCAAGCTGGCCGGGGCGATCAACGATAGCGCGGGTGCCGCCGAACGAATGTCCAAGGAAATGCAGGATAATCTGCAGGGACGGCTCACGCAGCTGAAAAGCGCCATTGAGGGCGCGGCACTCCAGTTATATGAGGCAATGTTACCGGCGCTGGAAAAGCTGGTCGCCTGGGTGCAAAAGGCGGTAGACTGGTTTGCCGAATTAAGCCCGGGAATGAAAAAGGCCATAGTTGTGATTGCGGGACTTGCCGCCGCTATCGGCCCCCTGTTGATACTTCTTGGCACATTGTCTATAGCCATAGGAGCAATATCCTTGCCGGTTGCAGCGGTAATAGCTGGCATAGCGGCATTGGGAGCGGCGATCGTAGGGATATATAAACTTTGGAAAGAAAACGGCGAGAAGTCCAAAAAGCTACTGGGAGAGTTTGCTGATTATGCGAAAACCACGTGGGATAACATCAAACAAAAGTTTGTAGATGCTTGGAACAATATCAAAGACTTCTTCAAAAAATGGGGAGACGAAATCCTATTGATAGCTATAGGCCCTGCAGGATGGGCCGTGTTGCTGGGTAGGAAAATCGCAGAAAATTGGGATAGCATAAAAGCTAAAACCAGTGAGGTCTGGAATAATATAAAGACTGCGATTACTAGACCGATTGAATCAGCTAGAGATACGGTGCTCAATATCATACAGCGAATCAAAGATGCCTTTGCTAATCTGAAAATTACGATCCCTAAGCCTAAGTTGCCTCATATAGAAGTCGATTGGCGGTCTGTTGGAATCGGAGACGCTCGAATAAATATTCCTAAATTTTCGCTTAATTGGTACAAAACGGGTGGTATCTTTGACCGTCCGTCAGTAATCGGCGTTGGTGA
>Ga0209510_1002715_pt1 | contig 17654 bp, 10 predicted proteins | sample BiotimSIPDNA_FD_185749 | JGI IMG/M metagenome (GOLD analysis project Ga0209510, IMG submission 185749) | Anaerobic biogas reactor microbial communites from Washington, USA - Biogas_R1 time_0 SIP DNA (SPAdes) (version 2) | ecosystem: Engineered > Bioreactor > Anaerobic > Unclassified | place... | reverse complement strand
CAAGCGTTTTCTGTCTGAGGTACTGCTTGTTGATTCTGAGCTGGCTGAGGCCAATGCCTGTCGTCTTGAGCACGCGGTAGACAGGTCAGTGCTTGAGCGCCTGGCGCATTTCATGGATTTCGTGCAACACTGCCCGCGCGGCGGTTCCAAATGGATTCGCGGGTATGAACACTCTTGCGCTCCTGACCAGGAAACCGAGGTATGCGAGCGATGCATGGAAATGGCGATCAATGAATACCGAAACAAGCACCGTGAACAACTGACTAAGGAGAAAACCATGACCTTGGCTGAACTGAAACCTGGAGAGAGCGGACGGATTGTCCGGGTTGGCAGCGTCGGCTCGATTCGCCGCCGCATTGTTGACATGGGCGCTGTCGGCGGCACCAACGTAACGGTGGTGAAAGTCGCCCCGCTGGGTGATCCCATCGAAGTAAAAATCAAGGGCTACAGCTTGACACTCCGCAAGGAAGAGGCCGAAGCGATCACGATTGAGGCGCAAACAAGCCAGGAAGGCGCAAAATGATCATGGGAATTCATGCATTACAAGAACACGACAGCGAGGCCAAGGCCAACCCGGCAGGCGAAGCCCCGGCAGCGATGAACAGAAGCACGATGCCGCTGGCGTTGTTACCGCCCGGACAGACGGCTCGCGTTGAGCGCATCCTTGGCACTGGGCAAGAAATAGCCCGCAAGCTGTGCGCCATGGGCATCGTCCACGGCGCCCAAGTGACGGTTCTAAATGCGCAACCAGGCCCCCTGATGCTGCGCGTATGCGAAGGACGATATGCAATCGGTCGAGGAATGGCACAGCATATCTTGGTGACGCCATGCTGATAACCGTCGAAACACGACTGAATGGCAAAAAATATCAAGGGCTTGTCAAGCCTGATTTCATTTTTTTTGACCCATTGTTAAGGCAACTAAACACAAAAAGGGAGACTTTATGATGGCACGGGAACGTACAGGTGTGGCACCGGGCGTTCAGCGTCCGCGGGTTACTGTCGCTTTGGCTGGGAATCCGAATTCTGGGAAGACGACCCTTTTCAACGCTTTGACTGGCTCTCGCCAGCATGTCGGGAACTATCCTGGTGTCACGGTTGAGAAGAAGGAAGGCGACTTTGAGCACGACGGCATGAAAATCCACGTGATTGACTTGCCTGGCACGTACAGTTTGACTGCGTACAGTCCCGAGGAGCTGGTAGCGCGGAACGTGGTACTCAACGAAGCGCCCGACCTGGTGGTCGACGTCGTGGATGCGTCAAACCTGGAGCGGAACTTGTATCTTGCCGTGCAATTCATGGAACTAGGCATTCCCATGATTCTGGCGTTTAACATGTCGGACTTGGCTGAGGCGCGCGGGCACAGCATTGACATTGAGCGCCTGTCCGAGCTTTTCCAGGTTCCCATCATCCGCCTGGTCGCGCACAAGGGAGAGGGACTGCAAGAACTCAAGCAAGCCATCGTCCAGGTTGCGGAGCAAACACCACCATGCCAACCCACGACCATCAAGTACGGTCGCCATATTGAAGTCGAGTTGACCAAGCTGACAAATGCCTTGGCCGGAAGCGCACCTGAGTCCGGGCGTCCGACTGCGCGCTGGATCGCCGTAAAGCTGCTGGAAGGCGACGAGGCCGTGATCGGGCAGGTGCGGCGGGAAGCCCGCAATGCGATCGAGGTCTTGCAGAAGGTCGAGGAATCGCGCAGCCAACTGCAGCGTGACCTTGGCGACGATGCCGAAATCCTGATTGCTGACCGGCGTTATGGCTTTATCTCCGGCGCCTGCCAGGAGGCTGTCCGCAGCACAGTCGAGACGCGGCACAGCATGTCGGACAGAATCGACCTGGTGTTGACCCACCGCGTGCTCAGCATCCCCATTTTCCTGTTTATGATGTTCCTGGTTTTCAAGCTCACCTTTGCGGTGGGCGATCCATTCATGGGCTGGATTGAGGACTTCTTCGCCTGGCTCGGCGACGCCATCACCGCCGCTTGGCCCGAAGGCGCTGCGCCGCTGCTGCATTCGCTGATTGTGGACGGCATTATCGGCGGCGTCGGCGGCGTGGTTGTATTCCTGCCCAATATCTTGCTGCTGTTTCTCGCCATCTCGATTCTTGAGGACAGCGGCTACATGGCCCGAGCCGCGTTCATCATGGACCGCTTCATGCACAAAATCGGCCTGCACGGCAAGAGCTTCATTCCGATGCTGGTCGGCTTTGGCTGCACCGTGCCAGCCATCATGGCGACGCGGACGCTGGAGAACGAACGCGACCGTCTCACCACCATGCTGGTCGCTCCCCTGATGAGCTGCGGGGCGCGTCTGCCGATTTACGCGCTGATCATCCCGGCCTTCTTCCCGGAAGCTTGGTACGCACGCATGCTGTGGCTCATCTATTTCATCGGCATTGTACTGGCGATCATCTGCGCCAAGCTGCTGCGCAGCACCTTATTCAAGGGCGAAACCGCGCCGTTCGTCATGGAATTGCCGCCCTATCGCCTGCCCACGGTGCGCGGTGTCTTCGTGCATACGTGGGAGCGCGGCTGGCTGTACCTCAAGAAAGCCGGCACGCTCATCCTCGGTGTGTCGATTGTTGTATGGGCACTGCTGACCTTCCCGCAGGAAACTAAATACAGCCGTGACTATGATCAGGCTATCGACGCAGTCAGCCAGCAGCAGGTGTCCGCCGAAGAGGCGGCTGAACTCATCGCCGAACTGGAACAGGCTCGCGCCTCCGAGGAACTCGCCAACAGCTTTGCCGGGCGCATTGGCCACGCCATCGAGCCGCTCATCAAGCCGCTCGGCTTTGACTGGAAAATCGGCACAGCCTCAATCGGCGCTTTTGCCGCCAAGGAAGTCTTTGTCGCGCAAATGGGCATCGTCTATTCAGTCGGCGAGGCTGACGAGGAATCCGTGCCCCTGCGAGACAAGCTCCGCGAAAACTACAGTCCCCTGGTCGGCTTCTGCATCATGCTCTTCAGCCTGATCAGCGCTCCTTGCATGGCGACGATTGCCGTGACCAAGCGCGAGAGCAACTCCTGGAAATGGGCTCTGTTCCAGCTCGGGGGACTGACCGTGCTGGCGTATGTCATCACCCTGGTCGTCTACCAGGTCGGCAGTGCCTTGGGAATCGGAATCTGAAGAGCAGGAAACTGAAATATGATCGAATACATCATCGTTGGCTTGATTGTCGCTATCGCCCTCGCTGCGGGGGGCCGCTCTCTCTGGCGGACGTGGACTGGCCTGGACACCAACGGCTGCGCCGGCTGCACAAGCTGCAGTTCGTCACCGGGCTGCGGTGCAATGTGCCCGCGACCATTGCGGCAAGGCAAGGACAGCAATTCCGATTGCGCCCAGTGAGGTAAAATTGTTTTGAAGTGAGTTGCATTTCGTTATAAGAGTTGCATTTCGTTATAATATGGCTTATAACGTTATTAAATGCGTTCCAGGTTGGGCGCACAGAAACTTCCATTATTTTTTAGTTTAGGAGAAGGTAAGGAAATGAAAAACATCGGTCGAATCGCTTGGATGTTGGTGGCTGTGCTGGCACTATCCGGAACAGCGGCGTTCGCCCAGCAGGATGACGGCAACGAATGGCGTCCCCAAGTCGACTTTACACTGGATTGGTCTTCGCGCTACATTGACCTGGGCGAAGTCTTGAATCCCGATCCGGTCGGCCAGGCTGACCTCAGCCTATCTCTGAAAGGCTTCTACGTCGGCGTCTGGGCCTGCATTGACTTTACTGACGTGAATGACTACCACAACGAGCCGGAAGAGTGGAACTACTACCTGGGCTATAAATACACGTTCACGGACGTTCCCGGGGTTGAGAGCCTCACCATTGACCTGGGCTGGACTTATTGCGACTGTCCCCGGGACGCCTCGGCAGACAGCCAGGAACTCCACCTCGGCATTCAGCTCGAAGACGTCTTGCTTGCTCCCGCAGTAGTCGTCACCTGGGACTACGAAGATGACATCTGGTGGGTCGAAGCCGGCGTCAGCCATGAAATGCCACTCGAATTCATCAGCGAAAAACTGCTGTTCGGCGCCGCGCTTGATCTGGTTTGGGGCAACACGCGCTGGAACGGCGGCTTTGACAAGGGTGACGATGCCTACAAGAATGCCTTGGCTACAGCAGCCCTGACCACGGAACTGACGTATCAGCTCACCGAGAACATCTCCTTTGGCCCCTACATGATCGTCGCCTGGGCGCTGGACCATGACATCCGCGAGAAATTCCGGGATGACAGCATCAACAACGCCTGCAATTTCGTCTGGGGCATCAAGCTTAACATGGAATTCTAAGTCGCGTGGTCCAGTACTCTCAGCGCAGGCCGCGTTGCTTGAGTATGGGCAGTATCACATTGGCGGCATTGGTGGTGATGGAGTCCATGCCGCAGGGCAGAACCTTGTCCAGCGCCTCAGCGTTGTCTACCGGACAGACGTCCACGGCAATGTCGCGTGCATGGAAAAAGGCCACTTCTTCTGCCGTGATCTCGTTCGTCCAGATGCAGGTTTTGTTGATGATGTCGTAGGCGTCCGGCAGGGGCTCCTTCACATAGCGGTCAGGGAAGCCTTGCAGCGGCAGGGTTGGCTCCAGTTCGCGATAGAGCTTCATCAGCCGAGTGTGGAAGGACAAGGCCATAACCTGCGACATCAACTCACGACGTCGCAAATAGTCGAGAACCTGCAAGGCAACGTCCTCGCTGGCGTCCTTGAGCTCTACCAGCAAAAACATGCCTGGCCGCACGGCGAGAATCGCTTCAATGGCCTCTTCCAAAGTGGGTATGCGCGCGCCGGCAAAGGCGGAATTTTTCCAGCTGCCGAAATCCAATTCACGCAGCTCTGCCAAGCTCATGTCGCGCACGCGGCCATGGCCATTGCTGCAGCGCTCCAGGGTGGCGTCGTGAGTGACGACCAGCTGGCCATCACGCGTGGGATGGACATCGAATTCAATGGCGTCAACACCAAGCTGAGCCGCCGCCACCAAGGACGGAATCGTGTTCTCCGGGTACAGTGACGGCAGGCCACGATGGCCAATGACCTGAAGCTTTTTTACCGACATCATTCAAATCTCCTTGGTTGCGTGCCAAACAAACAAAAAAGAGGAACAGGAACTCGGATCGTAAAAGCGCACCAAGCAGCTGTCCACTAAAACGTTCTATTCCGCGCCCAATAGCGCTGCCTGGCTCTGTTCAAGTTGCCAGTAGGCGCCCCGCAGCGCCAGCAATTCGCGCCGTGCGCCGCGCTCGACAATGCGTCCGTCCGCCATGACCAGGATTACGTCCGCATCGCGAATGGTTGACAACCGATGGGCAATGACCAGACAGGTTCGTCCCTTCATCAGGTGAATCATCGCTCGTTGCACGCACATTTCCGTGCGGGTGTCCACATTGGAGGTCGCTTCATCCAGGATCAATACCGGCGGGTCTGCCAGCACGGCGCGGGCGATGGACACCAGCTGCCGCTGCCCCTGGCTCAAATTGCCGCCATTTTCGCTCAGAACCGTGTCGTAGCCCTGCGGCAGGCGGCGGATAAAGGCGTCGGCCCCTGCTGTACGCGCTGCCTCCTCGACCTCGGCGTCGCTGCTTTCCAGGCGACCATAGCGGATGTTATCCCGTACGCTTCCCGAGAACAGCTGGGTGTCTTGCAGCACCATGGCCATGGCCTGGCGGAGGCTCTGCCGGGGAAGCTGGGTAATGGGCACGCCATCAAGGCAGATACGGCCTTGCTGCGGCTCGTAAAAGCGCATCAGCAGACTGACCACGGTGGTTTTGCCAGCGCCTGTGCTGCCCACCAGGGCGACTTTCTGCCCCGGTTGAACCAACAGCGTGAAGTCCCGCAGCACGGGTTCGCCTTCCTTATAGTAAAAACACACATTCTCAAAGCTGAGTTCGCCACGCACGGTCGTCAGCGGCTGCGCATCGGCGGCGTCAGCTGGCTCGGGCGCCTCATCCATCATGGCAAAAACCCGCTCCGCGCCCGCCAGTGCCGACTGGATGTCATTATACTGGGTGGCAATGTGGTTCAACGGCCGGGAGAACTGCCGCGTATATTGGATGAAGGCTGCGATGACGCCGACCGTGATGTCGCCCTGCATGGCCAGCCAGCCGCCATAGCCCGCCAGCAAGGCATAGCCAACGTTGTTGAGAAGATTCATCAAGGGCGGCACAATGCCGGACAGCACCCGCGCCCGGATGCCAGTGCGGCGCAATTCCTGATTGAGGACGGCAAAGTCAGCAATGGCCTGCCCCTCGTGGTTGAAGGCCTTGACCGTCTTCTGTGCGCTGATGATTTCTTCAATGTGCCCATTGAGCAGCCCCAGCATGGTCTGCTGAGCCAGAAAGTTCGCACGAATGCGCTTGGCGACCACCTTAGTCAGCAGAAAACTGAATGGAACCGTCACCATCGCCGTCAAGGTCAACCGGCCGCTGAGCAGCATCATGGACAGCAGCGCTCCAAACAAGGTGATGACGCTGCCGAAAAAATCCACCACGCCGCGGGACAGCACCTGCGCCACCATTTCAATGTCGTTAGTCATGCGGCTGAGAATCTCGCCGTGCGTCCGCCCATCAAAAAAGCTTAGCGGCAACGTCTGCAACTTGGCGAACAACTCACGACGCAATTCGCACACCGTATCCTGCGATATCTTGGCAGACAGCCAGCCTTGCAAAAAGGACACCAAGGCGTTGCCCACATAGACCAGCAGCATGAACAACAGCATCCGCAGCAACTGCTCCATGTCCACTGACACACCATTTTTCACCACCTTCAGCGAGTCGATGGCGCGCCCCAGAAACAAGGGATTTAGCAGCGACAAGCAGGTACCAGAAATGACCAGCAAGAAAATCAGCAGGAGCCACGGCGTCCGCCCACGCAACGCCCTCAGCAAGCGCAGGAAACTGCTGCGCGCGTTCCGGGCGCGGACAATCTGCCGTCCCATGCCGCGGTGTCCTCCGCCTCGTCCCATGCCGCGGTGTCCATGGTGGTGCCCGCCATCACCGCTGGCGGCGTCGGCAGCCAGGCCGCGTTCCACTAGCGCCTGCCAGCGCGGCGGCAAATTGAGTTTCAGGGCGGGCTTCTTCGGCTCAGTCATGGCGCAGCCCTCCCTTCTCGCTCCGCGTCGATACATCCTCGCCGGTCTGCGACTCGACAATCTCCTGGTAGACCCGGCAGGAGCGCAGCAGCTCGGCATGGTGCCCCTGACCGACAATCACGCCGTCTTGCAGAACCACTATCCGGTCAGCATTGGACACCGACGATATTCGCTGGGCTATTTGCAGAATGCTCATGTTGGCGCAGGCTTCCTTCAAGCTCGCTTGGAGGCGCCTCTCCGTTTCGCTGTCAATCGCCGACATGCTGTCATCCAGAATCAGCAGCGACGGCTTTTTCAGCAAGGCTCTGGCAATCGCCAGCCGTTGCTTCTGGCCGCCGGAAAGAGTGACGCCACGCTGGCCAACCAGTGTTTCGTAACCATCCTTGAAAGACATCACGAAGTCGTGCGCCTGCGCCACTCGCGCTGCCTCCTCAATCTCCTCTTGGGACGCCGTGCTTTTCCCCCAGCGGATGTTTTCAGTCACCGTGCCACTGAACAGCACCGACTCTTGCAGCACCATGCTCATCTTGTCCCGCAAATCGCTCAGGCGATATTCGCGCACATCGCAGCCATCAACGAACACCGCGCCGCCTGTCGCATCATAGAAGCGCGGCAGCAAATGCACCAATGTACTCTTGCCGGAACCCGTGGCGCCCAGCACCGCCACCCTCTCGCCCGGCCGAATTGAAAAATTCACACCCTGCAAAACCGGCGCTCCAGCCGCGCCCGGATAGCGAAAACTTACCTCGCGGAATTCGACCGTCGCCGCATGGCGTTCCCGCGTTTCCGCGACGGCGACTGGCCTGGCGTCCTCGGGGTCAACGACAGACGGCTCAGTGTCCATCACTGCCGTGATGCGGTCCGCTGAAGCCTTGGCGCGGGAAAAATCTGTCAGCACAAAGGCCGCGAACATGAATGAGAAGAGGATTTGGGTGATGTAATTGACCATCGCCATCACCTCGCCGACAGTGAGTTCGCCGTTGCGCACTGTCCAGCCGCCGACATAGAGCACTGCCAGAATGCCCATATTCATAATCAGCATGATCAGAGGCATCATGCCGGACATGAAGCGCGCCGTCCGCAGGTGCTGATTCGCCAGGCCGCGATTCTCTCGCTCGAAGCGCCGCTTTTCGTAGTCACTGCGACCAAAAGCCTTCACCACCCGGATGCCGGCGAGATTTTCCTGCAAGGCCGCGTTCAGGCGGTCGATCTTTTCCTGGATCAGGGTGAACATCGGCTGGCTGTAGCGAAAAGTCAGCAGGCTCATGAAGAGAATCGGCGGCACCAGCAAAAGCAAAATACCTGCCAGACGCATGTCGATGAGCAGAGCCATCACTATGCCTCCCAGGCACATCATCGGCTGCCGCACCAGCATCCTCAGGCACATCACCAGCGTATGCTGGACTTGGCCGACATCCTGGGTCAAACGCGTGATCAGCGACGCTGTTGAAAAGCGGTCGGTTTCCGCAAAGGAGAGCGACATCACCTTGCGAAACAACGCCTGGCGCAATTCTGCGCCGAAATTCTGCCCGGCCAGGCTGGAAAAGTAGGTGCAGCCAGCGCCGCCAATCACTGCCAGCGCCGATGTGCCCAGCATGAGCAGGCAGGTCACCCCGATCAACCGCAAGTCGCCCTTGCCAACGCCGTCGTCAATAATCCGCGCCATGAAACGCGGCTGGATTAAATCCAGGGCGACCTCGATGATCATGAACAAGGGCGCCATGGCGATCTGCCAGCGGTATGGCGCCATGTATCGTAACAATTTTCTCACGTGGACTGCTTGTCCTTATCTTTCGCGCTAAGGAAAACCCACGCCCCGGCGGTCATCGTCCCCCAGCAAACGGCAACAAACGTGTGCATCCGCCCACCTTGTCCACAAAAAACGCCTCTATACGCAAAAAATTGCACGAGGCGTTTGCGCAAGCCGCGTTCACCCGCGTCTCAGGGAAAACTATCTACAGCGCGACCCAGTTCATCACTGTGCGCCCCCACCTAAGATTCACGGCAGAGAGAAGAGCAGCTGTTTGCGATTCTTCCCAGATTGAATATCCTGCAAAAGATAGTTCACGGCAGAAGCGGCACGTGACACGCCGAAAGGGACAACACCAAGAGACTCAGGAGCACGGGCTTCTCTACCAACGACAGCTTTGATTTGCTGGTAAGTCGCTGTCGGAGAATACGCCTCTGCTTTCTGTCGATACTGAACCAGTGCAGGCAGCAGTGTGTGAATGTAGAGGTCTGACATCACAAGGCGACTGAGAAGCGCAGGAATATCACGCTTCTTCATTAGCTGGAACGTTGGCAGACCCAGCGTATCCGCAGGCATCATAAAGGGAGTATCTGGCTCCAGAGTCGACCAAAGCATCTTTAATTGCTCAATGCTTGAAGCAGAACGATACGCAGATTCACCAAGCATCGACTTGTTGAACTCTGCGTTCGTCATTGAAAGCAACTGCTGAAGATCGGGCCGGAAAGAGCCGAGACGTCCCAATAGTGGCAGGAGGCAGGGCGCTATCTCATCGGCCAATGCCAGGCGCTCGGCAAGGTTGACGTAAAGAACCCGATTGATTGAATCAACAAGAATGAGGTTGAAATAGCTCGGGTGGCGAAGGAATTGCTGCCGCATCGCTAACAAGGATTCGCAGCGTTCACAGAACTGTTCCGAAGGAATGTCCTGCAACTGCCGTTCATAGTCTTCCAGGCCATGGGCAAGCAGTTCACCGAGTTTTCGGAACTCCGCTCCCTGCGTCACAAGGTTTTTGTCTTTCTCATCCGCATATTTTACAGAATGAACAGGCGGCCACTCCACCTTCGGGCCAACCTGAAAAACCGAAAGAACCCCTTTAAAATCCTTTGTTGCCAGAACCTCAGACCAGTATTCGGCAGGCTGCTGGTCGAACTCACCTGCATACGCGGAAAGCACCAGCACAAAGACGGAAAATAGAAGAACCCAATGCCTCATAACATCAATTCATTTATTGAAATCGTAGTTAAAGTTTATCGCACTACGCGAGAACTCGACACAAACACGGCGCACGCGGTCTCCATTAAGATGCCATGATTCCCTCTACTTTTTCCTATAGGCTGTGATTCTTTTAAGATTAAGATAATGGTTTCCACCGGTCCACACGCTAAGCAAGATATACTTTGCTTTTCCGCAGCCAGGCATAGTGATGCTCCAGGCTGCGTCTTCCGACTCAGCATCAATTCCGAACGCATTAGTCGCCGAAGTAAAAGTCATGGCATCCGAGCTGCCTCTCAATTCGGCGCATGAAACCGTGTACATTTTGGTGAGGTTGCTGCCTTCAATCCTTACGGCTTCCACCTCAGTTTCCTCATTCAATTCCGCCAGTATGGCTATGTAGCTTTCGGCCGGATCAGAACGCCAGAAATTATAGCACAGCGGCATTGGCGGCAGGGGCTTGTCGGTTTTCTGAGTCAGCAGACCCAAGCGTTTTTGCGCATCGCCGGAATCAAGCCAATCATTATCGTTGCGATTCCAAAAATGCTTGTAGATATTGCCGGGATAGACCTCGTAGTTTTTGATTTCGATCAATTCCATGCCCTCAATCAAATTAGCTTGGCCGGGCACAATCTCCGGCTTATAGGGCGCTTTAGTCGTTTTGGCTGACGTCAGCTTAGGCTGATAGTCATCACGTCGCAAAGCCAGAATCATTTCCTGCCGCCATGCGGCCAGCTCTTCGGCGGAAGCATTAAGCACTGCCTCTATTGGCGGCAATTCGATTTCCGGCCGCAATTTTTTGAGGGTCAGCCAATACCGCGTGTCGCATATTCCTGTGTTCAGCAACTCCCAGGCGTAGGTGCTGCCGCAGCTGCCATCCTCTTCCGGGTAGGGCCAGGCGATATACCAATCCTTTTTGTTCCAATGATAGGCAAACCCCCAAACGCCCTTCATGCTTGCGGCATCTGCTGCCAGGCCGTAAAGCAGCCTGGCGTTTAACCCGGAGTAGGCGCGCACTTGGGTATAAGCATAACGGACATTCTCCTTGAGCCATTCTGGCTCCGCAGCTTCCCATTCCGGGAAAAACGGATTGCCCAGCGCGGTCGGCGAGGCCAAGGCTTGATAACCGCTGTTGCAGATATTCACGTCCAACAACTGGCCAAAATGCTTCTGTCCGCAAGCACTGTTATTGCTGGCGATTTTCAGCCCTGGTACAGTCTTCACTGCTTGGCAAAATTGCGCAAATGATGCGGTGATTTTAGGATGTACGTCCGGCTCATCGTAGGGATGCAAATAAAAATCATACCCTTCTTTTTCGGCAAGCTCCTGCATAGGGCGAAAAATCTTGCTGGCTAGTTCGCACCAGGCCGTATTTTCTGGGTTCGCCTGACCTGCTCTTTCTTCCATGGCTTTCAGCAGCGGCCCCAAAATTCCATAGATGAGGATTTTTTGATTCATACCTTCTTCTTTCAGCCATTGCAGCGCCTCTTGGAAGCGTTGCAGATTCGGGCTGCCGTCTTCATTGATGCTCACCGGCACAGTCCAGGGGTCCAGGAAGAAGGTGTTGATTCCGTGTTCACGCAAGTCTTGGCACTGCCTATTTCGTGCATCCGCGTTATTTCCAGGCAGTGAATTAGTCCAGAGCCCGTAAATACGTTCGCTTTTCACCAGCTTCAACGGCAGAATCTCCAATTCCAGGGACAAGCTCAGGGAGTCGCTTAATTTCAGGATGCCACGATATTTATCCGGCGCTGTCTCCTCGGGGATTTTCGCGATGATCCACATCAGGCTGCATTGCTTGGCAGGAATTTCCCATTGCTTGCTCGCAATCAACCTATCGAGCTGTTCTGTGGCCGCATCTGCAAATGAAGGATAATGCAAATATTCCGTTGGGATTTGCGGCTTGCCGGCTTCTTTATAGCTTAAAATGCGAATATCGAAAAACTCTGCGGCTATGGCATTGCCGCTTTCGCTTGCCCAGGCGCCCATTTCATAATCAAACAACTCGTCTTTTTCGAGGCTCCTGGCCGCCAGCAAGATCGCCAGGCGCTCTCCAGGGCTGGCTTGCCACTGGAAATCGCCGCTTATTTCCTCTGGCGTCGGGAAGGAACTGCGCTTGATGACTCTGCCGGGTGCCGGGGCAAAAAACAGGCAGTTCTGGTCTCTGGTTGGCGCGAAATCAACCTGCACATGCATGGAATTGCTCGGCGCATAATTATGCAAAGTCAAAGCACCGTTGGTTTGTTTGGCTGACAAGAGAAAGACTTTGTCGTAATAGGCATTTTGGTAGTTGCTCACTTCGCTTAGCGAATTAGCATTGCCCAAAAAGGCTTCGCGCCGATAAAGCGTGCCTGGCGCCTGGGCGTTAAAGGGAATATAATCGCTGTCTGCCCGCACAAACCAGCGTTGCAGTTCAGCCGAATAGAGCGGAGTTTTTACCACTGGCAGACGACAAAGATCAACCAGATAGGCCGGTGTATTGATTGGCTCGCTCAGCTCTTCGCCATTCAGGCGCATTCCCAGGAAGTAGCCGCCCCAAGCTTCGGTACCCTCCGGCAATTGCAGCCTGGCCCGTACGCGCAAGAGAGCAACTTTGCCCCGAACGGCTGCCGGTATGTGTAGTTCCACGCCGTTTTGAGGCGCTATCATAATCCCGTCAGCCAGGCCAGGCCAGCAAATGCATCCCAGCGCAATGACAAATAGCTTTTTCAGACATTCCATTTTAGCTCTTCCCATGGAGTTTTCACTCCAGTTCAACAATTGCGAAGGAATGGTAGTCGAGCTCCATTTTCAGGATGCCATTGGCAAAGGAGTGGATAGTGGAGCCAAAATCTCCCAGCTTCAAAGGTGTTCTGACAGGCGGTACCTTTTCCTTAATCTTTTGCTCTTCCAGCCAGAGATAGTCGGGATCAGGCCGCAGCATGCAATCCGTGGCCTTGGAAAACTTGCCGAGGCTGTCGTCAAAGGCGATTTCCAGGTTCTGCTTGATGTGCTCTTTGCCGATATGTGAAATCACTGCCAAGGCTTTTGGCAGCTGCTTGTGCTTGTACACGCTTACGTAGATGTCCTTGCCCTTCAACACCTTGGCCGGATGCTTCCAGTAGCCGAGGAAATCAGCTTTAGGCACTTCAAAGGCGTTGTAAATGCGGACAAGCTTATCAAAGATGCCATAGTGGCAGCGGGAGGCGCTGGGCATGGTGTTGTGTGGCAATGCTCCTGCCATAAAGGCCTTGGTGATGCGAAATTTATACAATTCGGGGTCTTCTTTTCCACCACCAAAACATGCAAGCAGAATGTCATTGGACTGGTAGTCGGCGTTGGTCAGTCCAAAGGGCATGGAACCCAATTCGCTGGCAAACATCTCAATATCGTATGTATCCAGGATGTCTTTTCCATCATGCATGATGGCGCTGCTATGCTGGCGGATGTGCTCGCCATTAAACAAATGCGTGGCGAAGGTCATAGCTGGCACCTGCACAGAGTCGGTGTTGTGCAAGACAATGACTGGGTCCTTGATGCCCGCATCAAGCTGCACCAGGCAGAGCCTGCGGTAAAATTCCCGTTGCGCCAGATAGGGGATGCCGCCGTCGCAGCCATGCTCATGATTGCGGCAGCTGGGGACGTTGCCAAAATCAAGGTAAATTCCGTCTAAATCCAGGTTTTCCAGCATGTTCTTGAATCTGTACATAAAGAAATTGTTGGCTTGCGTCCTTGGGCAGCAATCATAGAGGAAGGCTTTGCCTTGTTCGGTGTCGTAGTCAAGCGTGTAGTCCGGCGCGATTTTCCATTCATCTTTGAAGGCGGCAACTTCCGGGTACTCGTCGCTTAGATAGCGGTCAAGATTATAGGGCACATAGCGCACCTTATATTTCCTGGCCACGGCGATCTGCTTCTGCATGGTTTTGTTTGGGGGATAGCTTTCAAAGCTTGGCAGGTCTCCGAATGTACGCCCCAGCTTGCCGCCGGGAAGAGAACCCAGGACTAAGTCAATAACCGGGTTTTCAACGCGATTGAGCGCAGTTGTCCAAGACCAAGTAAAAACATTGCAAGGATAATTTTCCGGCAAGGGCCGCACCGGTGTGGCGACAAGGCCGAATTCCAGCGCCAATTCCTCGCCTGCCTTCACATCAGCTGCCATGGACACTTCAAACGAAGCCAGGTCAGCGCCCTTTTTCAGGGAAAATACCTGCACTGGAGAGTTTTTCCAGCCCTTGCGGGTTTCCGTAAAAAAGCAAAGTCCCTTATCTTCCATGCCCAGCCAGACCATTGGGAAGAATTGCAACTGCCTCTCGCCGACTGATGCTTTATCAGTGATTTTAGCTCCCCAGGAAGGCGCATTAGGGCTGGCATGGATGTATTTGCACAGCTCTGCGGGCATGTCCAAAGTAAGCCTGAGAGACTGCACTGGTTTTTTCGCCGTAAATTTGACCTTGTAGTAGGAAACGCCGTCATACTCCACCCAGCCTTCATTGACAACCGTGCAATCCTCGCTGTCATGGCTGGCATTGAATTCCGCCCGGTGGTCAGCGACGTTACCCAATTTGACGGATGCTGCCGTGCAATCTTTGCCATTGACGGTCAAACGCACTGGCGCAGACAGCAAGGCCTCGCCCCGGGAAAATACTGCGGCTGGGAAAAGCGTATTGTCCCAGCGATAGCTCCTGGCGTACATGGAGGCAGTGAATGTCTGGCCAGCGCTTTCGACTTGCAGGGGCGTGAACGGCGGAATGATCCGATTATCAAAAGTCATGGTCGCCCATTCGCCAATGCCTGGGAAATGGAACATCTTCTCATCAAGCCCTTGGCCGCTTTTTCCCTGCAATTGCAAAGTATAGTTCCCGGCCTGGTTGCGATTGTCAAAAGGGACGGCCGCAGTGCTTTCCTCGCCGACTATCTGCGAGTGTATGACGTCGCCCTGGCTGTTTTTCAAAACAAACGAATAAGGCGCCTCGCCAGGAAACTTTTCCTTGACCATGAAATGGACGACATTGGTCAACAGCTTATTCTGGAAGAAACGCGGCGCCAAGGAGAACAATTCCTCATTCAGCTTGAAGGGCAGCATCTGCCGCATCAGCAATTGGTCTTTTTCCTTGAGTTCAAAAACCAAGGAATCATAGATGCTTTGACGAATGGGAATATCCAAATTCTGCTCTTGGGGTTCCCGGGCAGAAACTGCAAATTCTTGTGAAAAAAGTTTGCGCGGAGTAATTATTCCGTCCTTGGTCGCTCCGCGCACCTCATAGACCAGCGTTGTGTCTCTGGGCGAAGAGAAAAGGACTTTTTGGCTCAGGGCGCTGAACTCTGGCGAACCTTGTTCGATGATCTGCATAGCAGGAGCGTCCTTGCACAGGGCTTTTTGGAAGCCTTCTGGCTTGCAGTAGTCGCCGTTCCATGAGCTGGAGCACCAGCAGCTGACCGTCGCAAGCATCCATGAACGGCTGAAATTGATGGAAAATTCTTCCGTCGGCGCTCCGGCCAAGCCCATGGACTTCCAGGGAATAGCCACTTCCCCAACCCATAATTTTCGGTCATCAATCTGATGGGTTAAAACAGACTTGTATTCCCAATCTTCATTCCAGACATTGTCATAATGCTTATTCGAACAGCTTCCTCCGGCGACGTTTCCGCCAAAGCGATACAAGGCGTCACCCAGCAGCACGCGGAATTCAAAAGACTCAAAACCCCAGGCTTCTTCAGCATGACGGCCGGATTTGCGGTTGCTTCCCATGTTGATTTCAGCGCCGCGCGGAAACAATGCAGTGAAACCCAGGTAGAGGTTTTCATCATCCCAGAGGTATTTGTAGGTATTGGGCGGCAAACGCCAGCATTTGAGCGGGTCCCCACGCAAATCGACCATGCCGATGAGGCTGCCAGCCCGGCGCCAAGCCGGATCATCAAGCTTGCCGTCAATATACGGTTTTTCAGAAGCTCTTGGAATCACCAGCTTGGCGGGCATTGTCTCGATAATCGGCTTGCTTTCCACGCCGCATTGATGTTGGATTTCAGCAGGCGAAAGCGCTCTATTCCATGTTTTCAGCAGGCCGATGCGGTTTTCGTCGCCCCAGGACGCCAGGATGTACCAGGGGTCCTTATAGGGCCCGATATGCAAATTCGTCACTGCTTTCACTGCCACCTCCTGGGCGCGTTCTTCCAGCAGCTCGCCATTCAAATAGGTGCGGATGCGACTGCCGTCCCAGCTGATGGCCGCGTAGTACTTCTCCCCGGGCTGCATGGATTTTGGCGATGATATGTAGACATTTTTAGTTTGATCAGAAAACGCAAACAAGCACTTCAGATCAGACAAGTTATAAATTGAGACATACAGCCTGCTTTTTGTGCGCAAAGTCAGCGCATGGCGCGCCACCCGTTTACCCGGGTCGTGTTTATCGATAGCGAGTTGAGCCAGGATAGTCCCTTGTTCGCCAACTAAGCTTTGCGCCGGGATAGTATATCCCTTTTCGCCAAACGTCATCATGCCGTCTTTAATCTCGCCACTGAAGTCTATGGCTTGACCAGCCACCTCGACTTGCTTCGGCTGATCAAAGACAAGGCTTAACGTGCTGTCATTCGCATAGAGACAGGCAGCAGTGCTTAAAGCAATTGCGCATAAGAAATTTCTCATGGTCATAGTTCTGTCTTTTTTTTGTTGACGTGAAAAACCTATGAATTTCGCGAGGCGGGCGGAAAGGCCCAGTGGCTCTTTCCGCCCTTTCGTACTCCCGCACACTTATCCCTTTTCGGCCAAACGCCGACCTGCCGCAGTGAGGCGGTACTTCTGGAGCCTGCTGTTGGGCTTGTCGGGGATAGTCATTTCAATCAGCCCATGCTCAAGCAGGGGAACGACATGGCGCTTGTAATTCAAGTAAACAGGAGATAGTCCCATTGCCTGCAACAACTCCCGTTTGCTTAGCACGCTGCTCGTCAATGCATATAATCCGATCCGCGATTGCTCACCGACTTGCTCACCGACTTGCTCACCGACTTGCTCACCGACTTGCTCACCGACTTGCGGAGGGACAGGGTCTGCGCTTTTGGAAAATTCCGGCACTTTGACTATTATTCTGAACACGTCACCTTCGATCAGCTCTGGTTCTGCGCCGCCGTACGCCCGACTGTATTTCATCATCTTTCGCATGCCGGAACCAAGCTCATCAGCACGCCCTATCTGACGAAAGAACTTGGCGATAACGGGGTTTTTGGGAAATGGCGTAAAGTTCTCCGGGTCAAGCCGTCCAAACCCGTGGGGGCGACAGCTATTCTCGGTGCGGACCTGGCCGTACTCAATAATCAGCTTGGCGGGGAAAGCGTTAGTATATTCTCGGTGAATGAGAAGGTTTGAGGCCACCTCACGGAAAATGGTGTCTCTCAAGCTGATTCTGGTCGTGCCTTCCAGATAGAACGGGTCGGGCAGGTGTTTGTGTACAAAAGCCATGATACGGTCATAGCTCTCGACCAGATTGACATCCACGAAATCCCGGTCATCGTAGCGGTCAAGGTTGACTTTGCGCAGAATCAGATCAGTGCGGTGATGGGGAACCGCATTCAGAAGCGGGAGCTGCTTTCCCAGAAGCAGAATTCCCGCCAGGGTGATGCCGCTCATGCCA
>Ga0209510_1002710_pt1 | contig 17664 bp, 12 predicted proteins | sample BiotimSIPDNA_FD_185749 | JGI IMG/M metagenome (GOLD analysis project Ga0209510, IMG submission 185749) | Anaerobic biogas reactor microbial communites from Washington, USA - Biogas_R1 time_0 SIP DNA (SPAdes) (version 2) | ecosystem: Engineered > Bioreactor > Anaerobic > Unclassified | place... | reverse complement strand
TAATGAACTGGTGGTTATCGACCGCAGTGCTCCGGACTCCGATACGGTCACCAGTATTCCCTTCGGGATGCTGGATGCGGGTGAGGTCTTCCGCGAATCGGGCTGGCCATTTGAGGTGAAGGTGGTCGCGGCGTTTCCGAATGCATTCTTGACGGCGGACCCTGCGGCGGCGCATGCACCGGGAAGGTTCAGCGCCACGCGGGGAATCGCCAAAGATCAGGGGATGAGTGCATTTGCGGCCCGCCGGACTTTCCGGGAAGGTGAAGTGGACCGGAGTTCCGCCGTGGTTGAGGTCTTGCGCAAGGACGGGTCCTCATTGGGAACGTGGCTGCTCAGCAATGTGTTCGATGACCGTTTCCCGGCGCAGGAGTTTGAGGTTGATGGGGAGTTGTATGAGCTGGCGTTGCGCTTTAGCCGTACCTATCTGCCGTATCGGGTTCATTTGGACCAGTTCACCCATGATCGTTATCCGGGAACGGAGATTCCACGCAACTTCGCGAGTCAGGTGCGCCTGACGGACCCCGAAGGTGGTTTGATCCGTGAGGCGATCATTGCGATGAATCATCCGCTGCGGCATGGAGGGCTAACGTTTTATCAGGCCTCATTCGGTGAAGGGGATCAGGCTTCGATGCTGCATGTGGTGAAGAATCCGGGGTGGACGATTCCGTACCTTGCCTCCATCCTGATGGGAGTTGGAATGTTCTGGCAATTTGCGACACACCTGATCCGGCACCTGGCGAAGCGTAAACAGACTGGGCCAGTGGTTGATTCAGCACCGGCTGTTACCGTGGCTTATCCTGCCCGCCCGGATGATTCGCGTAAAGTGCGCTGGTGGGCGGTTACAGCGGCGTTGGTTTGCGTGCTTGTGATTGGCGGCCGGCATGCGGGCTCCGCGATGCGGCAGGGTTCGGACCTGGGTGCCATCGGGAGTGTTCCGGTGCAGAGCGACGGACGGGTCAAACCCTTTGACAGCCTTGCACGGACCAGTCTGATGATCATTCACGGGAAGTTCAGTGTGCGCTATCCGGATGGACGGAAGCGATTGGCCTCTCATTGGTTGATGGACGTGATTGCACGTCCCGATATCGCCGGGCAAGTGCGGGTTTTCCGGGTGGATCATCCGGAGGTGCTGGCCCTCATGGGCTATCCGGCGGATGAGCGCAATCAGTTTTCACCAGACGAAGTGTTGCCCCACCTGGCCCGGATTCAGGATCAGGTGGATCGGGTTCAGCCGGAGGCCCAGCTCCGCAGTGACTATGAGCGGCACATCATGAAGCTATGGGATGCCATCCTCACCTTCCGGCACTTGCAGCGGGCTTTTCACGCGCTGGATAAGGTCGAAGCAGGGGTGAGTGTTTCCGGTCAATACGAGGAGTTCCTGAAGGCGGTTCCCGACGGGATCCGGGCGATCCGGCTCCAGCAGGAGGGCAAACCCTACGATGAGGCGGCGCTTGCCCGTTACATTGGATTTGCGGGAATGTGGATCCGGCAGGCACAGTCGGTCTCCATTGGCTTAGTGCCGCCCTTAGATGCGGAGGATCGTGCTTCGGTGCATTGGCTTTCGGCCGGAGAAACCCTGATGCGGGCTTCGCTTTCGACGGCGCCCCTTTCGGGCGCAATGGCTTGGGCACGCTTGATTGATGCATGGAAGGCGGGTGATGCCCCCGGAATCGCAGACGCCGCAGCCGGAATGAAGACGGCGATTCCAGGTGAAGTCTATCCGCAGGCGAGGGTTGGAGCCGAATGGGCCTTTAACCAGATCCAGCCGTTTTATCTGACGCTTCAGCTCTACGTGGTCGCTTTGCTTCTGGTCTTGGTGTCATGGATGCGGAGTCCAGCTGTGTTTGGGCGGGCCGCGGGATGGATTGTGGTGATCGCCTGGGTTCTGCACACTGTCGGGATCGTTGCCCGGATGCTGGTGCAGGGGCGACCCCCCGTCACCAATCTGTATTCCTCCGCTGTGTTTGTGGGATGGGGAACTGTTTGGATCGCATGGATCATCGAGAGAGGCTGGAAAAATGGCATCGCGCTGGCGACCGGCGCCTTGACCGGGTTTGCAACCCTGGTGATTGCGCACAACCTTGGATCCGGTGGGGATACACTGGAATTGATGCGGGCTGTGCTCGACTCCAATTTCTGGTTGGCGACCCATGTGGTGGTGATCACTTTCGGATACTCGGCGATGTTCCTTGCGGGTTCAATGGCTCTGATTGGTATTCTTGCGACTTGGATCCGGCGCAAATCCGATCCCGTTTGGATGAGCCGCTTGGTTGGCTCGGTCTACGGCGTCCTCTGTTTCGCGCTCCTTTTCAGTTTCGTGGGGACCGTCCTTGGCGGAATCTGGGCGGATCAATCCTGGGGGCGCTTCTGGGGTTGGGATCCGAAAGAGAATGGAGCCCTTTTGATTGTGCTGTTTGGCGCGCTGCTCCTGCACGCCAAATGGGGGCGTCTCGTCGATGCCAAGGGATTTCTGATCCTCTCGATTGGCTGCAATATTGTCACGGCATGGTCCTGGTTCGGAACCAACATGCTGGGAGTCGGGCTCCACTCCTACGGCTTCATTGACTCCGCATTCTTATGGCTGATATCCTTCGTGCTTTTCCATCTCGCCATCATGGGCATGGCCTCTCTCACGGGTTCTTACAGATTCGGGTCTGGAACTGTTGATGGTATGGACCTTAGCTCGGGTGGGCTGATCATCAGAGGAAAACAAGAGGAAGCCACGAAACCATAACCACCTGGATAGATTTTGAACGAACCCTTCGTGCTATACCATAAACTTTGTGTCTTGAAGGGGTGGTAACCTTCATGTTGATTTCCGTTATCCGATCAAACTGTTTGGGCGAGTGTATTGGGTTGGTCAGGAGCTCATGGGAGAAGCGGGTTGGACCCGAAGACCCCTATTCTTGAGGAGGCGGATCCATTTCCTTTGGAAGGCCGCCCAGGAAGCGGTGAAGCGCTGTTGCGAGGACGGGTCCGAATCCGTCGACTTGCTGGATTTCCTGCACGGTGGCTTTTCGCAGGCGGGTAATGCTGCGGAAGTGCTTCATGAGCGCGGCTCGCCTGGATTCCCCCATGCCGGGGAACTCATCGAGGATCGATTCCCGGATCTTCCGGCTGCGCAGGTCGGCGTTGAAGGAATTGGCGAAGCGATGGGCTTCATCCCGGATGCGCTGGAGGAGCTGAATTGCGGGATCATTGAGAGGGAGACTCAGGGGTGGTCTTTGATCGGGGAAGATAATGGTCTCACGCTTTTTGGCCAGGCCGATGAGGGGCGGTGGCTCAAGGTTGAGCACAAGAAAGGCCCGGAGGGCGGCGCCGACTTGCCCTTTTCCTCCGTCGATCACCACGAGATCGGGAAATGGGCGTCCTTCGTCTGCCAGTCGCTGGTAGCGCCTTCCGACAACTTCTTCCATTGCGCGGAAGTCATCGTTTCCAACAAAGGATTTGATCCGGTAGCGCCGGTAGTCGGCCTTGCTGGGTTTGCCGTTGCGGAAGCAGACCATGGAGGCGACGACGAATGACCCGGATACATGGGAGATGTCGAAGCACTCCATGCATGCGGGTGGAGCTTTGAGATCAAGACAGGCACGAAGGTGCTCAAGTGTGTCTTCGGATGTGGTCCCTATCGGAACCGTTCGGGTGAACTTCCGGGTGCGCTCGAGTGTGGCACGCATGGCAGTGATGAGATCGCGGAGCTCAGCCGCCTTTTCGAAGGCGTGTTTCTCGGCGTGCGAGAGCATCTGCCTTTCCATCTGGCTGATCCACTCCCGGGCTCGCCCTTCAAGGAAGTCGCAGGCCTTGGAAACCCGTTCGCGATAGGACTCGACGGTGACTTCGTTTTCGTGTCCGTAGATTTCGCGGCGGACGTCATCGTAGAGGCGCCAGACTCCAGGGGAGATTTCCCGTGGGCGGGCATCCCCGAGCAGGATACCGAAGTTCCGCCGCATCTCATCGAGGGTCTTGCGGAGCAGCACCGGATGCACGAAGGGTCCGTAGTAGGTCGATTTGGAGTCGATCCGGTTACGGGTGAGGCGAAAGGCGGGGAGGGGTTGGTAACCGTCGAGGCGCACGAGCAGGAAGCGTTTGTCGTCGACGAAGTCGGTGTTGTATTTCGGTTTCCATTCCTTGATGAGCTTGCCCTCAAGAATCAGGGCTTCGGTGTCGGATTTGACCTCGATGATGTCGAAATCGGTGATCAAAGGCAGCATGGATTTGACTTTGGGCTGCTGCACCGCGAGTTTTCTCGACGGTTGGAAGTAGGTGCTCACCCGTTTCTTGAGGTCCTTGGCTTTTCCCACGTAGATGATTTGGCCGAGACGGTCTTTCATCAGGTAGACGCCGGGCACATGAGGCAGGGCCCTGACCTTTTCCTTTAACCGTGATTTGGCATCATCTGACATTTTTTCATTCCTATGACCATTCCCTTTGATTCGCCTTCGGGTTCTGCACGGGCACCCATCCGTGAAGTGGAGATCGTCCATCTTGGAGACGAACTGCTTCTCGGTTTGAGGGATAACACGCACCTTACCTTTCTGGGTCGCTACTTTTCCAACTATGGGATCAAGATCCGGAGGGATCAAGTCATCCTCGATAAACATGAGGACATCGTGCGGTTCTTCGGGGACAGTTGGGGTTCGAGCGACTTGGTGATTACCACAGGTGGGCTTGGCCCAACAGTGGATGATATCACGCGGGAGGCGCTTGCGGAATGCATTGGTTTACCGCTTGAGTTCAACGAGGGCATCCGGGCAGCGATCGAGGCAAGGTTTGAGCGCTTTGGACGGAAGATGACGGAAAACAACCTCCGGCAATGCTGGGTGTTGAAAGGCGCTGAGATCCTCGAGAACCCGAATGGGACCGCTCCGGGCCTTTTCCTTGAGAAGGATGGGCGGTATCTGGTGATGCTTCCTGGGCCTTCCCGCGAGCTTCAGCCGATGGTGGCGGAGGTTCTTATGCCCAAGCTGTTGGCGAAAGGCTTGGTGTCCGCTCAGAATCCATTCATTCAGTTGAGGACCTGTGGGATCGGAGAGTCGATGCTGGAGACCAAGGTCAAGCCTTTGCTGGATGTGCATCCGTGGGTGGAAGTGGCGTATTGCGCACATTCTTCCATGATCGTCGATCTCCGCCTGGCGTGTCTCGATCCGGCCCGTGAGTCGGCACTCGACCAATTGGCATCGGATGTCGCAAAGCTTCTTGGCGAGGATTTGGTCGGTTATGGAGAATGCACCCTCGCGAAGCGGATCCACCAGTATTTGGTCGCGAATGAGCAAACGGTTTCGGTGGCGGAATCCTGCACAGGCGGGATGCTGGCAGCCGCTCTGACAGAGCATTCGGGGGCATCCAAGGCTTTTGTGGGCGGTGTGGTATCCTACACCAATGAGGCAAAGGTTCAGATGCTCGACGTTCCGGAGTGTATGATTCAGCAACATGGCCCGGTCAGCGCCGAGGTCGCGATCGCGATGGCGACCGGAGCGGCCGAACGGTTGGGGTCGAACTACGCATTGAGCATTACCGGATTCGCGGGTCCTGACGGCGGGACCGATAAGGATCCGGTGGGCACGGTGTACATCGGCTATCATTCGCCTTCAGGCGCTTGGTCAACCCGCATCGTCTTGATGGGGGACCGCGCAACTGTGCGGCAGCGGGCGACTTTCGCGGCCCTCGATTTCATGCGCCGCAAGCTGATTGCCCACAAGGCCGATGATTTCATGCGGACATGCTGTTGAGAAGGCCTGTGCCGTTGCCCGGGAACCTCTTCTGGATAACGGGTTGGCAAGTGCGGTTGCGTGGATCGTCTCGAACCAATGAAGCTCTCTTTTGGCTTTGGGGCGATGAGATGGGCGGAAATTGGATGATTTCGCGGATTCAGTCGAGGGGGTAGGCGAGTTCGTTGAAGCCCACGGGAAGTTCTTTATCGAAGAAGACCGCATCGCAGAAATCGACCAGGTCATGGAAGTCCGGGATGTGCCCGGTAGGTCTGACACGGGTTGCGATCCTGTCTTCCGCGCTGAGGATCCGGAAGACGCGGCTTGCCAACACCCAGGTTTGTTGTGCGCCCCGTGGATTGGTCCAGTGGTCGAGGGTTCCTTCGGTGGTAAGTAGTGCGCGTGGAGCAACCAACGCGAGCAATTGGTGTTGGTCAATCGGTAGTTCCGACACCCGATCGGAGTAGTCTGCAAAACCGGGCCTAAACCAATGCGGGGCAAACCCTGCAATATTGTGAAGTTGCTCGGCATTTCCGTATATTTTCCGATAAGGGGCGACTCCAGCAGTTCCAGAGTGGCTTGGGGCGGTGATGGCAATGCGTTCATCAAAGGCTCCGGCGATCAGACACGCTTTGCCGTAGCGGGAGTGGCCGGTTACTACAACCTTGGTTTCGTCCAGATGCGGAAGTTGTTCTGCAGCATCTACAAAGCGATGAAAAGCCCATGCCCACGCCATAAGTGAACCTGTGTCGTCGGCCGCACTTCCGAACATGCGGTGGACGATTCCATTGCGGAATTGATCCTTGTCGTCGGGACTCACATCCGGCACGTCAAATTCGAGCAAGGCATAGCCGCGGTCGGTGAAGATCCGGGCAAAGGGAGGTGGAACGGGCTCCGGGAAAGAACCGTCCGGATTGGGTAATGCAAAGCGAGGTTGGATGACAAGAGGGAAAGGTTTGTCCGACTCCTGCTCCGGGAGGGTGAGATACCCGCGCATTGTCCCGGTGGCATCTTTTTGCCGGAGCGTCAGAACTACCTTCTTGAAGGGAATGGGCTCATCGGTGGGGTAATGAAGGTCCTCGACGCTGACATCAATGTGTTCGGGTTTCGGAGGAAGCGGGCCGTATTGAACTTCTTCAAACAACTTCAGGAGATGCGCACGCTGATCGGTCCAGGCAAATGGCAGTGAAGTGGAGCCGGGTGCGGTGGGAGCAGAAATGAGCTCCGGAAAATCGCCGTGATCCACCATCAGAGGCGGAAGGTTGTCCTCTGAAACGGCCATCGACGCAAGGGTAGCCACTACCCCGATCAATAGAGCGTGAAAGATCGCGGGAATCTTATGAGAGGGCATGAAGAGCAGGGTGGAACGATGGTGCTCAGGGCGGATCATGATTGGGGGTGGTTGAATGTGGATCTTCCAGAATCTCCCACGAGGGAGATAAGCGGAGAAACCAGTGCACATGCTGCTGTGGCGATTATCCTGCTTGGACTCGCGCGAATACGTTGGAACCGTTGACCTGCTTTGAGTTTTCTCAGATCAACCAATGAATTTCTCGAGGAAGGGACGCATGGTGATGACCATGATCGCTCCGTTGATCAGGAAAAAGTAGAAGAGGTGCACGACCACAATCGACAGGGCTTGCAGGTAGGATACCGGGTATCCAAGGGTATGGGAAAGCAGCTTCATTCGAACCAGCGCCAGGATAAAGACCCCGATGAGCACTGAGAGGACAGGAGTGAGGTGCAATCCATCGGCACCAAACGGGCGATTGGCTGCCAGTATTTGGTTCAGGTATATGCCGGGGGCTGTCAGCGCCAGGATGGTGAGCATATCCCAGATCCAGAAGGTAAGGGATTCCATGATGCTAGGGGCCACATCGCACACACTCTTGATGGAGAGAATGGAGAGCAGCAGGTATTCCACAATCAGCACCAGTGCGATGATGATAAACCATTTCAGACCGATAACAGTACCTAGATCGTCGATTGCCATATTGGGGTGGGGTAAGATGCGTTTTCAGTTATTGGAGAGTGGAGATCCGCCCGTTCACTCCATTGTGGGGATCATTGGCTTCCTGATTGCGAAACCTGGAAAAGACACACGGGACCTGTGGATGGTAGGCTATACACTGAAGTGAGGGCGGACTGTGATCGTTTGGACCAGTGCCTGGCAGCAGAATCGTCCGGAAATCAGAATACACCAAATCGGGAACCACAGTCAATGTGGAAAAACCCGGACCTGCGAGGAGCCGTATCGAGCGATCCAAAGCAAGCAAAGCACCTGTCCATCAATTGCCGTCGTTCCTATCCAGCCGGGCCGGGCCAATGGTCTTGCGGATCACCGGTATCCCTATCGGTATCGACTGCCTTCCGCTCACAGGTGGATGAACCCGTCGAGATAGAGGACCGCTTTGCCGGATATGAAGACCCGATCCTGCTCGATGCGGCAATGAACGCTTCCGCCTCTCCGTGAAACTTGTCGGGCCGTGAGTTTGATTTTTCCGAGTTTTGCAGCCCAATGCGGGGCAAGGGTGCAATAAGCGGAACCCGTAACCGGATCCTCGTCAATTCCCATTCTTGGTGCGAAAAACCTGCAGACAAAATCAGTGTTATCACCGGGCGCTGTGACCATAACTCCGCGGCATTCAAGTTCGGCAAGCCGTCGGAAGTCCGGACGGAGTTTGCGAACGGTGCGCTCATCCTTGAGCTCCACGAGGTAATCCACTCCTTTGTGGCAGGATACAGGCTCGGTCCCAAGTGCCATCACCAGTTCAGGAGGCGTTTCGCAGAGGTCGACCTCGCGGTTGGGGAAGTCCAATGTCAGCCAATCTCCTTCGCGTAACACACGAAGCGGCCCGCTTCGGGAGTTGAACTCGAGTTCGACGGCATGAGCTTCGGATTCATTGAACAGCATATAAGCCGAGGCCAGAGTTGCATGTCCACATAAGTCGATTTCGATTTCAGGAGTGAACCAACGGATGGCGTAGTGACCCTTGCCACCCACAAAAAACGCGGTTTCCGCGAGGTTGTTTTCAGCGGCAATGGACTGCATGGTTGCGTCGGGCAGCCAAGTGTCGAGAGGACACACCCCTGCTGGATTTCCTTGGAATAGCGCATCCGCAAAAGCGTCGATTTGAAGCATTCGTATTTTCATCAGGTGGAATCGAATAAGGTTGGACTCTCCGACTCTGGACCCGATGCCATCCGGACGTCAATGAATGATTAGGGTAGTATTTCTGCGGTATGATTCCACATGCTGTGAGAGTACTGAACGTTGTCAGGCGGGAAGAACCGGGGAGGGCGGTCTTAGGCATTCTCAATGCAATGGGTTCTTAGGGAAAATTGAACGGGATGCGAAAGTCGTCCATCGAAGCATTCGATGCATTCCAATCTATTCCTTCAATCACTGTCGATGTTTGTGATTTGTGCTGGATCATTGTCCGGACAAACTCCTTCACAGGGGCCATCGGCTTCGCCACAGATCCCTGAGGATATCCTTGCCTTGCCGGGCGATGTGCACCGTCGGGTATTCGACAAGATCACAAGGGGTGACGCGACCTTGGTATCATCGGGTGCGTCGTCAGTCTGGTGTAGTCTCACACTAAGTGAGGGCCCGAGATCGCAACATTGGGTTATGATCCTGGACCTTCTCGAAGATGATCCGGACAAAAAACAGAAGGATGTTGACGGCAGTATTTGCTACACCACCACTGGCAGGAGCTTCGGGTTTTCCGCAGAGAATACCTTCCTGCGAAGCACGATTCATGGTCCTTTTTCGAATCCGGATGAAACAGTGCCGGTTCGCAAGGGCGAACTGACAGTGAACCGGGCGAACCTTGGGATCGGACTGCATCGGGTCTCCGGGTTTTTCAAGGCACTGCAGATTCTGAGGGAACGTAATCCGGATGGTCCGAGGATGCGGTACAGTGTGAGTCAGGATCCGGTCCCGGAAGACCCGGTGTTATCCGATCCTGAGTTGTTGGAGGATATCGGGCTGACCCCTGAGGTGGAACGTGCATTTGTGGGCTCGTTGCCTGCTTTGCTCGAGTTTTTCGGGGTTGTCCACGAGACGGATGGATTGAAGGACATTTTGAAACAACTGATTCCGGGTCGGAGCGTTCTCGGCATGTTGAATCCCTTCGGAAGTCGCACGATTGGGTTCAGCTACGGGAATCCCCAACCTTACCGGATTGAGGAATCTGGACTTGGTGCCGGGCTGGAGGCGGTGACGGCGATCCCGGTTGAGCTCCAGATGAAGGAAAAGACTGTGCTTGTGGCCACCCTGTACGCAGTGGACCCCGTCGGACCATGGGAGGCTTGTGCAGGGGTGGTGGCCCTGAAGGTGCACCCGGTTAAGGATCCGGACAAGTCGCTGGTGATTCGCTTTATGGAGATTTCACACATAGCAAGGCCGAAATTAATAGGTAGTGTCTTCTGAGAATCAGTATTAATCGGTGGACATGGACTTTTCATGGTTTGGATGAGGAGAATGACAAACCATCAAGTAGCGATCATGGATAGATTTGATGCTTCATCTGCTTGACCCAATCATAGTTTTGTTGAATTGCGGGAGGAAACAGTAGTTTTTGGATGGTTTGTTGTACATGTCAGTCGATCGGTTCTTCCGATAGAGGAGGCAGTAACTTGAGGGTGCAGGACAAAACCCGCTTTTCATCCGCTTCCTGCACCGTGATGACCATTCGTCCCATTCCCAGCGTCTCACCGGGCTCCGGAATCCGTCCAAGCTCGGCGACAACCAGCCCGCCGAGGGTCGAGACATCGTCGTTGTCGATATCAATCCCGAGAACTTCTTCCAGTTCGTGAATCGGTGCGATCCCGGACACTCTGAAGAAGTCCTTCTTGATCCGGATGATCATGCGTTCTTCGCCCCGGTCAAACTCGTCGTGGATGTCGCCAACCAGTTCTTCAAGGATGCGTTCGAGGGTGATGATCCCGGCCACCCCACCGAATTCATCCTGAGCCAGTGCCATGTGGATTCTCTTCGAAAGCAGCGTCTGAAGTGCTGTGTCGAGTGGAAGATCCAGATCAAAGCGGATGATGTCCCGGCGGATCTTGCGCAGATCAAGTTTTTCGGGCGCTCCGCGGAATCGATAAATGTCCTTGATATGGACAATTCCAATGCACGCATCCAAATCTCCCTCGCAAAGAGGAAAGCGGGTATGTCCGGTGGTCCTGGAAAGCTCAAGGTTGTCCTTGAGCGAGTCGTTCAGGTCGAAATATTGAACCTGATTGCGCGGTAGCAGCACATCGTAGACGGTGAGGTCGTTGAGCCCGAGCGCGTGGGCGACGATTTTTTCCGTCACCGGAGTCATATCGGGATCGTCGATGTCCAGCGCTGAGATCTGCAGTTCATGATCCAGAGGTTCAACCAGGGGATGTTGAGACCGGATGAGCGCCTTCCTCATCAAGCCATCCATTGAGTCGGCGAGCTTGAGTGCAGGATGAACCAGCCAGGCGGCCATGGGCATCAAGGCTTGCGAGAGGAACAGGAAAGGAGCAGGGAAGCGAACGGCCAGTGTGCGGGGCAGGAGTTCCAACATCCATAGGTGCAGCGCAAGACCGGCCATCGCGAGGATGAAAGTGAGCAATCCGGAGAACCACGTGATCGAGTTGTTGAAACCCCACCGGACGAAAAGGAACGCGACGATCCAACCGAATGCGGCCGAGTTCACCAACGCGAAAACCGGATGGAGCAGCCTGAACAGTCTATGGTGGGGATGGGAGCTCCTCACCCATTGGATAAGCGTGTTCCAGCGCTTCCGTTCCTCGTCGATGGGGGCCCGCATCGAGCGGTATCGCATGTCAATCAGCGCAGCCCGTGTGCCGTTAAGCAGGAAAAGCATAAAGCTTCCCGTCGCCCAGACCACTACCAATAGTTTGGCAAGATTGTCGGGAGCGTTCACAGGGATGAAGACGGGTTGCCGGGTAATCGGAAACCGGAGTTAACGTTCCTGTGGAACCCGCATTCGGAGATACTCGCTGTGGATAGTCTCATCGTTTGCTCAGATGCAGGTTGGCAAAGTATCCAGGAATCGCTGGTTTTCCTCCCGGGTTCCCACGCTGACGCGTATCATTCCCTTCAGTCCGGACGGAGCCACTGAGCGAACAATCACACCTTGGTTGAGGAGCGCATCACAGGTTTTTGCCGGATCCGAAACCTTGACGAGGTAAAAATTGGTCTGGCCGAAAACCGTATCCAGTCCAAGCTTCACAAGACCCTCTTTTACTTGGGCAAGCCCTGCACGGTTGAGATTGATACTGCGTTCCACGAAGGCGTGGTCATCCAGAGCTGCCAGAGCTGCCTTTTGGGCGAGTGTGCTCACATTGAACGGTTGGCGGGTGCGTTGCAGCAGGCTGATCAGTGCGGGGCTACCCATGCCGTATCCTACCCTGAGACCGGCGAGCCCATACACTTTGGAAAAAGTGCGCAAAACAATCACAGGACGGTTCTGAAGAATCTCTGGAACCAGATCCGGTTGTTCATCCAGATACTCTGTGTAGGCTGCGTCCAGACAAAGAACCACATGATCCGGAATCGCCGCTATCATCGCGCGGATCTCGTCCGGGCTGTTGTGAAGTGGCGTTGGGTTGTTCGGACTCGCAAGGCACACCATTCGCGTGTTGGCGTCAATTGCCGCAAGCATGGCCTCGGTATCATGCTTGAGGCCAGGCATCGCGACCTTTCTGGCGTCCGCACCGAAGTGGTAGGTGACCAAGGGATACACCGCGAAAGGAAACTCTCCCATCACGACATTTGTTCCCGGCTCAAGCAGTGCCTGTCCGAGAAACTCAATGATTTCGTTGGACCCGTTTCCAATAATGAAATGGTCCCTCGTCAGTCCATGTATGGCGGCCAGCTTGCCGGTGAGATCCCATGCGCCCCCGTCAGGATAGAGATGAACATGCGGGGCTTCCCTGACGATGGCCTCTACTGCTTTCGGAGATGGACCCAGCGGATTCTCATTGGATGCGAGCTTCACGATACGTGAAGGATCGAGTCCCCGTTCTCTCGCCACCAGCTCGATGGGAAGCCCTGCCTGATAAATGGGAGTGGTGTCCACCCGATCTCTTGCCCGAATATTCATGATGTAAATTCAACATGCTAGCGTACCCGCAGATGAATTCAATCCTAGACAATGCAGAGAGGAAGAACTGGGCATTGGTAGAAAACCGCCTCCCTGTATGCATTAACGTCGTGAATTGCTGAAGTGCCTCGCAAAGCACATTCAGGCGACGGTGTCGAGGAGGGTGCCAAGGTTTTCATTCATCACCTTGATCACTTTTGCATTGGCCTCGAACATGTATCGGGCTCCAAGCATCTCGACAAAGTTCTTCGCATCAATCTCACCCCCGGCGATGCGGATCGCCGCGGAATTCATTTGCTCCGTGGCCTTTCGCATCCCCGAGAGGGGGATTTCGATGCCGGAGCGGGCAAATGCTGTGGATGAGATGGGATTCATGCTGCCCTAATAATCGGCATGAGCAGCGCTTTCTTGACCGGTTTTCACCTGCTTTTCGCATAGTGGAGCGTTTTACATCATCCCGATAGACGAAATCGAACTCAAGTGGCCTTATCAAAGGCGATTGCGGAAGGAACGCATCGGGCGGGACCCGTATCTGTTTTAAGAAGCCGGTCGGATTCGAGTGTGATTTCTGAGTGGCGGGAAATGATCTGTCCCAGGTAACTAAAGAAGAAAACCTCCGGCTCCTGCGCACATTCCCACCAGAACGATCGCCGGACACTTGCCAAACTGAAGGAGCACGTAGGCTGCGCTGGCGAAAATCAGTGTCTTTACGTCGGACACGGCCGAAGAGAAGACCGGATGGATGAGAGCTGCGAGGAGAATACCCACCACTGCAACGTTAGCACCTGTCAGGGCGGCTTGGGCATCGGGTCTCAAACGTAACTTCTGCCAGTGAGGCATGGCGCCAAGCACCAGCAGAAAGGATGGGGTCAGGATGGCCAGCAGACAGAATAGGCCTGCCAACCACCCGGGTCCATTGGGTTGAACCATTGACCCGAGGTAGGCGGCGAACGTGAAGAGTGGGCCCGGAAGTGCCTGGGCGGCGCCATATCCGGCCAAAAAGGTATCCTGATCAAGCCAGCCCCGCCCCACAGTTGCGGTTTCGAGTAGCGGGAGCACAACATGCCCTCCTCCGAAAACCAGCGACCCGGTCCGGTAGAACTCATTTCCCATGGAAATCCAGCGACTGGAGGATGTGGCGTCGAGCAGCATGAATGCGCCCATCCCCACTGCGAAGAGCGCGAGCCAGAGCCAGGAGGCCCGCGTCCCGTGGGTTGGATCGGGGGCGTCCGCAGGTAATGGATTGGCGGGTGTTGAATTTTTGGAGATTGCCTTGTAGGCGGCCCAGGATAACAGCATCGCCACCGCAATCACCATCACCTGACTGAGGGCCGTGCCTGCCAGCAGCACAATAGTTGCCGAGATCAATGCACCCGTCAGATGAACTGCCCCGGGGCACAGCTTGCGGGCCATGGTCCAAACCGCATGCGCGACCACCGCGAGCGCCGCGATCTTGAGGCCGCGAATCCACCCATGCCCCGCGTCGAGGTAGGCCATGCCACTCGCGAATCCAAGCATGATTAGCGTCGAAGGCAGGGTAAATCCTGCCCATGCACCAAAGGCACCAGGAATGCCTCCGCGGATATGCCCTATCGCAAAACCCACCTGACTGCTGGCGGGCCCGGGAAGAAACTGGCAGAGGGCGACGATGTCCGCGTAGTCCTTTTCCGATAACCACTTGCGGATGCTGACGATTTCCTTGTGGAAGTATCCCAAGTGGGCAATCGGGCCCCCAAACGAAGTCATCCCGAGTTTGAGAAACACAAGGAAGGGCTCCAGAAAGGGATGATTCCGATCCGGCTCCAATGGCCGGATCATGGACGCATCGGAAATGCCCAGTTGTTTCTCCGGAGGCTTCACGAGGTCACACTGAAACGGGGAAAGGGGATAGTTCAAGCAGGAGAGTGGAATCGTGATGGGTCCATGGCGGAAGTTATCTCTCAAAAGCAGGTTCGGATTGATCCTGAGCTGATTCCGGATATGGAAACATGTATGTGCTGTGGTTCCGCCGGTGCGGTTCGGCAGTGTGCTTTCGAAAATCTCATGACAGACACAGACGCCGCATTTCAGACGCTAGCCGTGGCGATCACGGGAGGCACCTTTCTGACTGTTCTTTCGCGCAAGTTTGCGTTGCCGACGATTGTCCTCCTTTTCGGAGGGGGGCTTGCCTTCGGGCCATCCGGATTGGGATGGATCGATCCGGTGAGTGTGGAGGGTATCCTTCCAGCGTTGGTTTCGCTTGCGATTGGTATCATCCTGTTTGAGGGAGGGCTTACGCTTGAACCCCGCGACTATCTGCGATCTCCAGTCGTGATCAAGCGGTTGTTGACCATCGGAGCACTTGTGACATGGGTGGGATCCGCTGCGGCTGTCCGCTTCGTTTTTGAGGCATCCTGGGAGGTGAGTCTATTGGCTGGGAGTCTCGTCATTGTGACCGGCCCGACCGTCATTATTCCCTTGCTCAAGCGGCTGCGCCTGGTTCCCCGGGTGGCTTCGATCCTGCATTGGGAAGGGGTGATGATCGATGCGATTGGAGTGTTTCTCGCCGTGCTCTGTTTTGAGCTTGTGGTGGTTCAGCACCCGTTGGCGGCATTATCGGGTTTCGCGATGCGCATTGCGGTGGGTGGAGCGATCGGGTTGGGTGGCGGTTGGCTTATCCAGCGTGCCCTTGAGAAGAACTGGGTTCCGGATAACCTTATCAATCCTTTTGTGCTCGCATGCGCGGTTGGGCTGTTTGCTCTTGCGGAGTGGTGGATCCACGAGTCCGGCCTGCTGGCTGCCACGCTTGCCGGAGTGTGGGTGGCGCGTCGCCGATCCACGAGTGTGCGGCAACTCCGCACCTTCAAAGCGGAGCTGAGCGATCTGCTGATCGGAACCCTGTTTCTCCTGTTGGTCAGTCGGCTTGATCTGCGTTTGTTCGCCAGCGAAGGGCCGAGACTGCTTCTCGTGGTATTGGTGGTTATGCTGATTGTCCGTCCACTCAATATTCTCTTCAGCACAGTCGGTGCGGGCTTGGGCTGGAAAGAACGGGCTTTTTTGGGATGGGTCGCGCCAAGGGGTATTGTTGCGGCTTCGATGGCTTCATTGTTTGCCTTGCAGCTCAGTAAAAATGAGCGATTCCAGGAGGAGGCGATGTTGCTTGAAATGTTTACGTATTCCGTGATCTGCGGAACGGTGGTGGTTCAGGGGCTTTCCGCCGGATGGATGGCAAAATGGTTGGGTTTGAACCGCCCTCCTGCCAAAGGTTGGCTGATCGTGGGGGCGAACAGGATGGGAAGATCCCTTGCCTCCGAACTGATGCGCCAGGGAGGCGAGGTCATGATCATGGACGTCAATCAGCGTAACGTGCAAACCGCGATGGAGGAGGGGATTCCCGCAATCCATGGCGATGCCAGGGATGTGGATACGTGGGAAACGGACGAGCGCTTCGGGGCATTTGGGCACATGCTGGCGTTGACCGACAATGCTGGACTGAATCAGCTTCTGGCGACGACATGGGCACCCCTTCTTGGCCGCAAGGTTGTTCATGCATGGAACAGTGGCCGGCACAAGGCCGATGTTGCGGACCGGTTTGCCTCCTTGCCCAGACCGAGTGTGCTCTCCGAGGAAATCCGGAACGGGGCCGCCGCGTTTGTGGTGGCCAATCAGGCCGCGATGCCGCAGGCAGTTGCCTTGTTTGGAATCACTCCTGACGGGATCAAGACGGTGTCGGAGGATCCACTTCCCGAGGGGACTCCACATCTGTTTCTGGTTCGAAGTGGCGGCTATCTGGATCGGGCGATTGAACGTGGAAGCAGGATTCAGGTTTCGTGTGATTCCCTGAATGCGCTCAACGAGCTCCTCATCGAGGAGGCGTTGCGTTGCGAACCGCGCCTCTCGCGTGAGCAGTTGCGATCCGATTTGCTTGCTCAGGAAAAGCTTATGCCTCCGTTTTTGGGCCATGGAGTGGCGGCCCCGCACGCTTTCAGCACGCAAGTCGCCCGACGGATTTGTGTTTGTGCGGTAATCAAACCTGCGCTTGAGATTCCGAATCTGGATGAGCCGGTTCACACCGCATATTGCATTATCAGTCCGGCCGGGGATCCGGAAGGGCACCTTGCCACCCTGGCGGAAATTGCGAAGAAGCATTACGATTCAGGGGGGCCGGATTGATCGCTTGCCAAACTTGGTTGACAAGCCGGTCTCAGATTGTGTTTTGGACATGACATATCGGGTTTTCCGGCATATAGGAAGACCGCCCTAAGATCCATTCATGAAGACCCTGTCCATCCTGATTCCCGTGTTCAATGAGGAAGGCACGATTGCCCGCCTCATCGAAGCGGTGAGGCGTGTGGACATTGGGGATGTACGCAAGGAGATAGTGGTGGTGGATGACGGATCTTCGGATGGGACGGTGGCCGCACTCGAAAAAGTTCCGGATATCGTCTTGCTCCGGCACGGCAAGAACCGTGGAAAGGGTGCTGCGATCCGCACTGCGATAGGTCAGGCCACAGGAGATGTGATTATCATCCAGGATGCGGACATGGAGTACGATCCGGGGGATTACCCTTCTCTCATTCAGCCCATTTTGGATGGGCAGGCCAAGGTCGTGTATGGGTCCCGGCGTTTGCGGAAAACAAACAAGCAACATTCGGGTATCTTTTTCTTTTTCGGCGGGGTTGGTCTTACCTGGCTCACCAACTTCCTCTACCCGGGTGCCGGCATTACCGATGAACCTACCTGTTATAAGACCTTTGACGGTGACCTCCTGCGCAGCATCCCCTTGAAGTGCGAACGCTTCGAGTTTTGCCCGGAGGTGACGGCGAAGGTTCTCAAGAGGGGCCATCGCATCGTGGAGGTCCCGATTTCCT